>ERZ795051.2130-NODE-2130-length-22664-cov-7.767747_pt1 | contig 22664 bp, 18 predicted proteins | sample MGYA00375135_ERZ795051 | MGnify/ENA primary metagenome ERZ795051 (study PRJEB30180, sample SAMN05720222) | activated sludge metagenome | isolation source: Anaerobic digester | place: Japan | collected 2015-05-26 ... | reverse complement strand
TGCTTCAATGTCTTCTAGCGTTGTAGTGCTAGGAGCCTGTCCGAGAATCCGCGTGCGGCTGCGACGCCGCCGATTCGGGCCGCACGCAAGGAGCGAGGAGGAGGCGATGCAACGGAGCGCATCGCGGACGATGAGCGACACAGCGGGCGGCCTGAAGTCGCGGCGTCCCTTCGGGTTGCGGCGTCAGCGGGCCGGCTGCCACGTTGCGGCTCCTCAGCGATGCATTCCAGGGCATCGCCTGCGTCGCCGCGCCTCGCATCCAGCCCGCTGACGCCGGCAACGCAGCCCACGGGGATTCTTGGACAGGCTCCCAGGCTCGAGTGGCCTGGCACAGGACTTGGGCGGGCCTGCTCCTTGCGGACCTGGCGGTCCCTCGGGAGGGCTCGGCGGAGTGGTTGACGGGCGCTGCCTGTTCATGCTGTATCAACCCTGTGAGGGGGAGAGTGATACAGCATGGGTAAATGGGCGAGAATGGGCGATTCTCGCGGTTCCGGCCATATTCGTTCATCTGCGCGATGAGCAAGTATGTGCGGGGGGATGTCGGGAGAGTGTAAGGCATTATGGCATAGGTAGTTATGGGACGACAGCGGCTGGCGCAGCAATACTCGCTCCACGCTCCCCAAGGCGGCTGCGTGAGGCTTGCTGAACCCTGATGAGCCTTCAGTGGCGGGGCTCTTCGTGGGCGACCACAGAATCCTGCCCCGGGCGCTTGACAAGCCCCTGGGGATTGTGTATAGATGCTGGGGACGTTTCCCCGTGGGGAGGCATCCACCCCGTGGCCTCTGCCGCGAACGGCTCAGAAGGGCATCCGGCGCGCGGCACAGAGGCGATGGAGCGTCGCTGAATGACGGATGAGGATTTCCTGCGGCGAGTGAAGACCCACCCGCGCCTGACCCTCGTGCACTACGATAGGTCCATCTGCATCATCCGCTATGCGGCGCCCGGCGGCCCGCGGGAGATCCGCCTGGGGCTCTGGGCGGTGCAGGAGCGGCACTGGGAGCAGTTGCTGGAGGCGTTGGCGATCCCGCTGGAGACCGCGGTGGCCTGAGCCACATTTGCGTCAGGCCAGCGACGTGTGGGCCAGTTCGTACGTGCCCTGCACGCCGCGCGGCTTGGCCGCGCGCCCGAAGTAGGCGCTGCCGATCTCGTTGAGCAGCGCCTGGGCGATGTCCTTCCCCTGGTCAATGAGGTTCGTTGTCTCGCGCGGGTCGGCCGCCAGGTCGTACAGCTCGTGCGGCTGGCCCTCGGGCCGGATGACGTAGCTGTAGCGTTCGTTGCGCAGGCAGCGCTCGACGGCTGGGAAGAAGCCGCTCACGGTGGCGCGGTAGGGCGATCTGCCCGTGCCCTCGAGCACGGGCTTCAGGCTCTTGCCCGAGAGGGCCGGCTGGTTGGCGCCCAGGCCGGCCAGGTCGAGCAGCGTGGGCGTGAGATCGGGGAACCGCCCGAGGTCGCTCACCCGTCGTCCGCCGTGCGCGCCGCCTGGCAGCCGCACGATGAACGGCACCTTGAGCAGCTCGCTGAACATGCGGTCGGGGCCTTTGAGGAACTTGCCGTGGTCGTTCAGCGGGTGGCCGTGGTCGGAGAGGATGACGATGGCGGTGTCGTCCAAACAGCCCATCTGCCGCATTCCGGCGAAGAGGTGGCCGCAGCAGTAGTCGGTGTAGGCGGCCTCGCCGGCGTAGAGGGAGCGGGTGCGCCGGACCTGCTCGGGGGTGCCCCAGGCATTGGCAGGGCCGCCAGGGGGAAGGACGACCTTGGGGCCGCGATAGCTCTTGTCGCCGTAGACATCGAACTTGGCGGGCGGGCACCAGGGCTCATGGGGCTGGAAAGTGTCAATCCACAGAAGGTGCGGCCGCCCGGCTGCGCGGGCCTGCTCGATCACGCGGAGCGCCGTGTCCATCGTCTGCCAGCAGGGGAAGTCCTGCGGCTCCACGCGGCCGTCCAGGTTGCGCAGAGCCGTGAGGACCACGTTGCGCCAGTTCTCGGGCATGCGGTCGGTCACGTGGTCGTCGAGCTTCAGGTGCCGGAGCGGGCCGGCCTTGCAGGCGTCGTACTCGGCGCCGCGGACCCAGTGGAAGATGTCGCAGGCGCGGTGGAAGTTCATGTCGGGCTTGAAGAGGTGGTACGTGTCGGCCACGAGGGCGGTGAGGTAGCCCTCTTTGCGGAAGAGCTGCATGCAGGTCACGTCGGTCGGCACCAGGGGTTGCCAGGTGCGGTTGGTCAGCGAGCTCTGGCCCATGAACAGATCGGTGCGGACCGGGATGGTGGGCAGCCCCTCGGGGTACACATTGTCGAAGACGATGGCCTCGGCCGCGAGGGCGTCGAGGTGCGGCGTGCGAATGGGGCAGCCGTCCCACCCGTAGAAGCTCACGTGGTCCTGCCGCAGCGAGTCGAGCATCACGACGACGAAGTTCATCCGTCGGTCCTTTCGGCAAAGGTGGAGGGTGACGCCGCAATTGTACGCAAGCCGGTGCCGCGAGGCAACCGCGATTGACAAGCGGGCGGCGCCGTGACAGTATACTGGCACCGATGACGGAGAAGAAGTCTCGCGGTACGGTCTACGAAGGCTTGAACGGAGGCATCGCACTATGCGGGCGGTCACCTTCCTGCTGCGGTCTTGCATCCTCGCCGTGGCGTCGTCGAGTCTGGCGGCCGGGTGGTTCGTCGGTCCGGAGGGAGCGCCCGCGAACCCCGGGACGAGGGAGGCGCCGTGGGACATCGCGTCGGCCCTCGACGGCAAGCAGAAGGTGGCTCCGGGCGACACGCTCACCCTGCTCGCGGGGACCTACAAGCGGCGGCCGAAGGAGCAGTTCGACGTGCGCCTGGTCGGCACGGAGGAGAAGCCCATCCACGTCCGCCCCGCGCCCGGCGCGCGGGCGACGATTGACGGCGGTCTCGCGGTCCAGGCGCCCTCGGCCCACGTGTGGATATGGGACCTGGAAGTGCTGGTCTCGGAGCCAAACCCCGAGAAGATCGAGACCGGCGGGTCGCACCCGAAGGACTTCGACCGCCCCTGGGGCGGCCTGAACATGTTCGGGGGGAGGAACTGCAAGTACATCCACCTCGCCATCCACGACACGCGCCAGGGGATTAGCTGTTGGACGGGCGAGAAGGACTGCGAGATCTACGGCTGTGTGATCTACGACAACGGCTGGCTTGCGCCCGACCGCGGCCACGGCCACTGCATCTACACGCAGAACAAGGACGGCGTCAAGACCATCGCGAACTGCATCCTCACCTGCCGCTACCCCGGCACCTACACGATGCATGCCTACGGCTCGAGCCGCGCCGACGTGGACAACTATCTGCTCACCGACAACATCGCCTACGGCCTGGGCACGTTCCTCGTGGGCAGCGGCAAGCCGAGCCACAACATCCGCGTCCTGCGCAACTGCCTCCACGACGTCTCGATGCAGATCGGCTACAACGCGCCGGAGAACGAGGACTGCGAGGTGCGCGACAACGTCATCGTCAACGGCGGCCTGAGCATCAACAAGTACAAGAAGGCCGTCAACGAGGGCAACCTGGTCCTCGCCAAGGGCGCGAAGCGGCCGCCCGGCGCCAAGATCGTGCTGTTGCCCAGCAAGTACGACCCGAGCCGAGCACATCTGGCAGTCTACAACTGGGAGCAAGCCCGCGAGGTGCAGGTGCCGGTCGCGCCGTTCCTCAAGCCGGGCGACTCGTTCCGCCTCTACGACCCCAAGGGCCTCTTCGGCAAGCCCGTGCTCGAGGGCAAGTGCGGGGGCGAGGCCATCGCTGTGCCCGTCAGCGGCGAGTTCGCCGTGTTCGTCCTCTTCAAGGAGAAGTGAACCCGAGATGAGTGACGCCCAGCAGGACGTGAAGGACTTGTGGCGGAAGGCCCAGGACTCGGTGAAAGTGGCGGGCGAGCTGCTCGACCAGAAGCACGAGGACTATGCGGCGACCTCGGCGTATCACGCGGCGTTCTTCGCGGCGTCGGCCCTGTTGCTGGCGGGGGGCAAGAGCTTTGCCGCGCACGGCGCTGTGCGGGCTTACTTACACAAACACTATGTGCGCAAAGGGGGCCTGAGCCGCGAGGCGGCCGCCGCCTACAACGCGCTCTTTAGCCTCTGCGACGCCGGCGGCCGGGGCGTAGCGAAACAGGTCTCCCCCGCCAAGGCCAGGAAGGCCCTCGACGACGCCCGGGCGTTCCTTGCCGCCGTCGAGGCGCTGTTGGTCGCGCAGGCGGCAGGCGACTGATCGGGGGTTTTCTCCAACGCCTCCACGTCCAGCAGGTCCTGCGGCCTGCCGCTTGCCTTCTTCGCGCGGATCAGTTCCGCCTTGCCGATCACGTGGATGGGCACGCCGCCGTAAGTCGTCTCGACGCGGCCTGTCCACGCTTGCTCGAAGTCCACGCCCGCGATGGCCATGATCACGTCAATGCGGTTTGGGGCCACGCCGAGCTGGTAGATCATCTCTGGATCGGCGAAGTCCCTGGGGGTCACCCCCTCCAGCGGCGCGCCGAAACGAGCCAGCGCCCGGAAGACGCGCTCCGCGCTCTCGCGCGTCGGCCTTACCCAGGCATCCATGTGTTTGCTATAGCGTGGTTGGGTGTGGACGGCGTGCGCTCCCACGAGCAGATATTCAGCGCCCGCGTCGTTGAAGGCACTGAACAGATCTCTGAAGTCGGGGTTGACTGCCATCCTTCCCCCTCAGAATGTCGGCCTCGGCGACCATCTCCCACGCGGCAGCCAGGCGCGCTTCGGCGCCCAACTCGCGCCAGAACTCCCGGTCGCAGCTCCCGTCATCCTCTCGTCGGCGGGTGAGCCTCGCCTTGAACACTCGCTTCGGCGTGTGTGCCGTCACCGCGACGCCTCCGGTTGCGTTTTGCAGCCCTTTCGATTATATGAGACGACGCTCGGGAAATCACCCCAGGAGATGGCGGAGCCGATGGATATCTGGCTGGGAAGCGCGGGCAGATCGGGGCGGCGAGAACCCTTCGCCGACGGGGCGCTCGTGGTCTGCTCGCGCAAGGGCGTGCACCCCAGCGAAGCGGCCCTGCTCCACGCCCTGCCCAAGGGCCGCGGCGGCTCCGCCCTCGTGGTCAACAGCACCGAAGCTCTCGCAGGCCTGGCCCTCCGCGCCCTGAACCCCGACCTGGCCGTGCACTGCCACTTCGACGACGCCTGGGACCTTGCGGCCGCACGGGCCAACGTGAAGCGGCAACGGCGCCTCGCGCCCGAGCTCGGTCTCGCTCCCGACCCGCCCGAAGGCCCCTGGGACTTCGTGGTTCTACCCTTTGGCATGGCCGGCGTGGCGGAGCTGGTCCACGAGCGGCTTGCCTTCGCCCTGAGGTGCCTGAGGCCCGGCGGCCTGCTCTTCACGAGCACCGACAACCGCTCCGACCGCTTCCTGCACGAGGCGGTCGTCGGGCTCTTCGGCTCCGCCACCTCGGTGCCCGGCCCCACGCGCCGCAGCGGCGTGGCCTATGTCGCCCGACGCCCCAGGGAGCCGAAGCTCCGCCCGCGGGAGTTCCGTCGCACCTTCACCGTGCGAGAAGGGGAGGGCGTGCTGTCGTTCGTCTCGCGGCCCGGCGTCTTCTGCCACGGCCGGCTCGACGACGGCACGCGCGCGCTGCTCGCCGCGCTCGACGTGGGCGAGGCGAGACGCATCCTCGACCTCGGCTGCGGCGTGGGGGTGCTCGGCCTCATCGCCGCGCGTCGCAGCCCGGCATCCCGCGTGACGCTCGTGGATTCCCACGCCCGCGCCATCGAGTGCACACAGGCCAATGCCGCCGCGCTCGGGGTCGAGAGCCGCTGCCAAGCCTTTGTCTCGGCCGACCCGCTCGGCGACCTGTCGCCCGGCTTCGACCTCGTGGTCTCGAATCCGCCCTACTACGGCCACTACCGCATCGCCCAGATGTTCCTCGACACGGCCGCGAAGGTCCTTGTCCCCGCAGGCCGCATCCTGCTCGTGACCAAGGACCCCGACTGGCACCTCGAGGCGGCTCGAGAGCGCTTCGCCAACGTCGAGTCCCGGCGGGCCGGCGGCTATGCGATTGTGACGGCGACGCGGCGGGCTTGACATCGCCGCCCATTTGAGGCAAAGTGGTGCCGTCGAAACATTCGTAGCGCGGCCTTCAGGCCGTATCTTCGGTGGGTGCGAAGGTACGGGCTGACGCCCGCACTAGAAACCCCCTTGGGAAAGGAGCACGAGATGGCGAAGTTCGTGGACGCGCAGGGCAGGACGAAGTACCGCTTCACCTTCGGGCCGTGGAACATTCACGAGGGCGCCGACCCCTTCGGGCCGCCCGTGCGCACCAGCTTCTCGTTCGACCAGAAGCTCCGCATCCTCAAGGACCTCGGCTTCGACGGCATGCAGTTCCACGACGACGATGCTGTGCCCGACCTCGACTCCAAGACCCCCGCCCAGATCGCGAAGGCGGCCAAGGCGATGAAGCGCAAGCTCGACAATGCCGGAATCGTCCCCGAGTTCGTCGCCCCGCGCCTCTGGGAGACGCCGCGCGGCATTGACGGCGCCTACACTTCGAACTCCGCCGCCGACCGCCGCTACGCCATCGAGCGCTCGAAGAAGGCCATTGACATCGCCAACCTCATCGGCACCCGCGACATCGTCCTCTGGCTCGCCCGCGAGGGCACCTACGTGCGCGAGGCCAAGAACGCCATCGAGGCGTATCGTAGGCAGGTGGACGCCATCAACCAGATGCTCGACTACGACAAGGGCATCCGCATCCTCATCGAGCCCAAGCCCAACGAGCCGATGGACCACGCCTACGTGCCCACCATGGGCCACGCCGTCGCCGTCTCGTACATGACCATTGACCCGGCGCGCGTCGGCTGCAACATGGAAAGCGCCCACAGCATTCTCGCCGGCCTCGACCCCTCCGACGAGATGGCCTTCGCGCTCAGCGTCGGCAAGCTCTGGAGCATCCACCTCAACGACCAGAATGGCCCGAAGTTCGATCAGGACCGCGCCTTCGGCATGGTCAACCTGCGGCGGGCCTACAACCAGGTGCGCGTCCTGGAGCTGGGCGGCTACGGCCGCGACGGCAACATGGTCGGGCTGGACATCAAGGCCATGCGTCCGCAGCGCAAGCCCATCTCCACCAAGCACCTCACCCACAGCCGCGAAATGTTCCTCTGGCTTCTCGAGAAGGTCCGCACGATGGACGCGAAGGCCGAGGCCGCCTGCATCGCGGCCCGTGACTACGAGGGCCTCGACCGCCTCGTCATGCGCCACCTGATGACCGGCAGCCTGCCGAATAGGGTGTGAACGAAGACGGGAAAGCATCGGACGCAAAGCGGCAAGCATCTGGAGTCGAACGGGGCCAGCCGTCTGCGCATGCAAGACGAGCAAGCGATGCTCTGCGCGCCAGTTCGTGGCGACTTCGGCTACGCGAGAGAATGGAGTCCTGAGAGTGAGCGCACCAGATGAGTCGCAGACCCTCGCCAAGGCTGTCGGGGTAGCGAGAGAGTACGCGGATATCGTGGTGAAGGGGCCTCTGTCAGAACTCGGTGGCATGCTCACTGATGTAGTGGGGAACTGGCGCCTAAAGAACAGGGTCCGCATAATGCTGAGAACCAAACGGTGGCTGGAAGAGAGAGGCGTGGAGCCTCGCAAGGTGCTCCCTGACGTTTTCGTGCCGTTGCTAGAGGATGGGGGCAACGTGGAGGATGAGTCGCTTTCAGACATGTTCGCGTCGCTTCTTGCCTGCCACCTCGACCCGGCTCAGCAGGCCCAGGTGCATCCGTCATATACAAAGGTGCTCGCGCAACTCTCACCCCTCGATGCGAGAATCATGCTTATCTTCAGGCAGGGCGTCTCAGACAGGGTGGCGCGGGAGAGCGGGCTCAAGGGTCATGTGCTCGCTGCTCGTGAGATAGCGAATGGACTGGACATGCCGTTTCGTGCCGCTTACCTCTCGTGTCTCAATCTTGAGCGGCTCGGCATCGTTGAGAATGTAAGGGTCCAGCCGCCCAAAGAGCATCCGGTCCCTCACATGTTCGAGGATGATCCCTCGTTCCAGCGGTACCGCATGTCCGAATATGGTGTGGCGTTCTGTGATGCCTGCCATTACCCGAGCGGGGGTGACTAGCCTCTAATCAAGCGCATTTCACAAGTTCAGGGGACACCGCACTTATCTCCGGTCGCAAGGACGGGCGAGATTCCTTGACTTCGCGGCGCTTCGCTCGGAATGACGGGCGGGGCAGGCGCGAGAAGGGACTCAAGTGACCAAAGGGACAGGAGGGACGTGGCGGAGGGTCGCGGCAGTCTTCGTGGGGGGGCGCATCTTCAGATATCAACTATCCGAACGTGACGGAGGGGCAATGGGGGAAGAGATGACCGCCTGAAGGCGGGGCTGCGAGCGCGGGTGTTGCGTGCGCAAGCCTGCCCGGGCGAAGCGAAGTGTCCGAGCGCCCTGCCCCGTTCTTGCCCTACGGGGATTGCTTGGCGTTCTTGGCGCCTTCGCGGCTGAGGCAGGCCTGGGCTGACCGCCAAAACGCCAAGGACGCCAAGGGGAGGGCGGGGTGTCGAGTGGTGGTGAAGGAAGCGAGGCGGCGGGGCAGGCCCCACTTGACGCACAGTGCCGCCTAGGGCATGATTGCGTCAATGAAGAGCATCCGTGATTGCTTCGGGAACGATGTGCGGCTCACCAATGAGCGGATGGCCCATATCCTGGAGCATCCCGAGATGGTCGGACTGGAGGCCGAGGTGGAGCGCGTCCTCCGTGCCCCTGCCGAAGTCCGCCTGTCCCGATCCGACGATGCCGTGAGGCTCTTCTACAGGTTCTATGGCCGCACGCTCGTGGGTGGAAAATGGCTCTGCGTCGTGGTAAGATACGTAGAGAGCGATGCTTTCGTCGTCACTGCCTACCTGACGGACAAGCCGAAGTCTGGAGACGTGATATGGCCGAGAAAGTGAAAGTGTGGTTCGACGTCGAAGGCGACTACCTGGAGGTGCGGTTCCACGATGCCCCCGGGTACCTGCGCGAGACGGCTCACGACGCCATGATGGAACGGGTGGACGAGGATGGCCACATCCTTGGGTTCAGCATCCTGGGCGTCAGCCGCTTCCGCAAGGGCTCCCCCCTCGAGGCCGAACTCGCCATCAAACGGTAAGCGCTGTCCTGAGGGAACGGGCGGAAAGGGCATCGCGTTTTCAGATATCAACTGTCTGAACGCTGTGCGGGGCGATGGGGGGAGAGGGGGCCTGGAGCGTCCACCTCAACGACCAGAATGGCCCGAAGTTCGATCAGGACCGCGCCTTCGGCATGGTCAACCTGCGGCGGGCCTACAACCAGGTGCGCGTCCTGGAGCTGGGCGGCTACGGCCGCGACGGCAACATGGTCGGGCTGGACATCAAGGCCATGCGTCCGCAGCGCAAGCCCATCTCCACCAAGCACCTCACCCACAGCCGCGAAATGTTCCTCTGGCTTCTCGAGAAGGTCCGCACGATGGACGCGAAGGCCGAGGCCGCCTGCATCGCGGCCCGTGACTACGAGGGCCTCGACCGCCTCGTCATGCGCCACCTGATGACCGGCAGCCTGCCGAATAAGGTCTGAGGGCGTTTGTGACCGCGCGGGCGGTGGCTCAGATGGCTCGAGCCTCCCCGAGTCCCTTTGAGTCCCTTGAACGGCCAGGGGCGAGAAAGGGAGAGAGGTCTCGACGGCCTTGCATGCAGCGGGCTGGTGACCAGGCGTGTGCTCCGCCGTGGCTGGGCGGCTGCCTGGGCTCACTTGGCGGGCGGAGCCGGGGGAGCCTTGGCGTCAATCTCGCCGACCTTCTCGGTGGCCTCGGTTTCCTGCTGGTGCATGGTGCGAATGTCGCCGACGAGCTTGCGGCGGCGCTCGGCGAGGTAGCGCAGATACTCGTCCACGCTGACGATGTAGAGGCGGCGGCCCTGCGAGCGGCTCCTGAAGGCGCCATCGGCGCCGCTGTGGTTGTCGGCCACCTCGATGAGGTACGTCACCACGTCGCCCTCCTTGAGGGCGGGGATGCTCTGCTTGAGCACCCAGGTGGCCTCCTTCTCGACGAGACGGCCCTTGAGCGCACCGAGCGGGGCGCGCTGCTCCTCGCCGTCGTTGACGGTGTAGACGATGGCCGCGTCGGCCAGACCGTAGTCGTCGCGGGCCTGGAACTGGACGGTCAGGCTTTTGCGCGTGGTGGCCTTCTCGTCCTCGAGCGGGCGCAGGATCTCGACCTGCGGGGCGCTGTCGGGGATGACCTGGACGAAGTAGCGGACCTCGTCCTTGTACTCGTAGCCGTGCTCCTTCTCGCTCCAGTGGAACGAGTAGTCGAAGGATTCGGTGGCCACGGCCTCGAAGCGGGCGAGGCGCCCGCCGTCCTCGAGCTGCATGGGGATCGGCTGGGCGCCCTCGCGCAGCACGGCGGCGGAGGCGAGGGCCTGGTCGCAGCGCAGCTCCCAGAGGAGTCTGGTGCCCTCGGGGACCTCGAGGTTGAGGATGTCGAGCGTCTGAGGGGCGAGGCCGGTGTACGCGGGGTACTCGAGCCGCACGCTGGTGCCCACGATGCGCGGCGGGGGGACGACGGTGATCTGGTACTCCTCGGACGACACGTCGCCGAGCCGGATGCGGTAGCGGAAGGACTGATAGACCTCGCTGAACTCGTAGGAGTAGGTGTCGTCGGCAGCCTGGCTCCTGGGGAACGGGACGGTCTCCCAGGCGCCGGCCTCGGGGCGGACGTAGAGGGTGCCGTCGCGCGGGAGGAGCCCCGCGGCCCTGGCCTCGAGGGTCACTTTGGCGCCCTGCTGAATGGTCTGGCTGCCGGTGACGGCGAGCAGGCGGGTGCGTGTGGGGTAGCCGAGGCGGGCCTCGGGGTTGAGCAGGCGGTAGAAGAGCACGCGGAGGTGCTGGGACCAGTTGACGCTCACGACGCCGAAAAAGGCGACGACGAGGGCGGAGACGAGGAAGATGCGCTTGAGCTCGCGGTAGCTGATGATCTCGCGGAAATCAATCGGCTGCGTGTATTCGATGGTCTGGCGGCGCAGGGCGCGCACCAGGCTGGGCGAGATGTGGCTGCCCTCGGCGTGTCCCTCGCCGAACTGCACGAAGGAGACGAGGAGGCTCTGGAGCTCGGGGTGGCGGCGCTCGACCTGGAGGGCCGTGCGCACGGCGTCGTAGCGCCGCAGGTGGCGCAGCCAGTGATGCCACGCGACCCAACCGATGACGCCCACGTTCACCGCCACAAGGGCGAGCCGCCAATAGCCCGGCACACGGAACAGGAAGTCCACCAGGAGATCCAGCAGCACCATGGCCAGGGCCCAGAGCACGAGATAGCACAGGCCGCGGGTGTGGTGGAATCGGCGCTCCTTGCGCCAGGCGCGGTGGAGCTTGTCGGTGACGAAGTGCGCGCCGGGAAGCTCGGGCTCGGATTGTGCCGCGCTTATCGAGGCCATACTCTCACCATTCGACCTCAGATGAGGTCATACCTCCGTCTGAAGAACCATTCGGTCGCCGCGCACAGGAGGAGCAGGACGAAGATCGCGGGGAGGTCCCAGAGCTCCTTCTCGCGGCGGATGACGGTCGTCTGCACCTCCTGGCGCAAGGTATCGGGCAGCTCGGGCAGGTCGCGGATGGCGAAGTAGCGGCCGCCCGAGATCTCGGCGAGCTTCCGCAGGGCGTCCTCCTGCATCGCCGGCTCGAGCTGCTCGAGCGGCGTCGTGGCGACCTGGAGTTCCACGGTGTTCGAGTAGTCGCGGTCGGCGGGTGCCGTGCGCAGCAGGTAGCGGCCTTCGAGCTCGGGTGTGAAGAAGCCCTGGTAGAGGCCGGGCACGTCTTTCACAGGGTCGAGCTTGATCTGCGTGGTCTCGGCCTGGCCCTCGGGGCGCTCGACGTAGATGCTGTAGCTGGCGAGGTTGACCGGTTCGTACGCCTCGCTGAGCACGTTAGCATAGAGCTGCACGCGCTCGCCGGTGCGGAAGCTGCGGCGGCCGGTCTCGATCTGGATGCGCTTGTTCTCGCCGAGCAGGCGCGAGAGGGTGAGGAACTGGATCACCTGGCCCCAGTAGCGCGCGTGGTACTGGTCGCCCACCTTGAAGCGCACGCGCCAGAGCTGGTCGGTGCCGACGAACATGGCCTTGCCACGCCCGTAGCGCTGCCAGCAGATGAGCGGGTAGGGCTCGCGGCGACGCGGGGCGTCGGACAGCGTGGCGAGCACGGTGGCGGCGGGCTTGGCGCCGGCGAGGGCGGGCACCTGGTAGAGGGGGCGCACGTGCGCCCAGCGTGCCGTGTTGCGCTCCTCGGGCATCTCGAGAGTCACCACGGTCATCTCGTCGCCCTTCGAGGTGGGCGTGGGGTAGACCGTCTCGTCCACGGACTCCCAGGCTTCGGGCTGAAGGCGCACGGGCAGCACGCCCTCGATCGGTGTGCCAAGGTAGGTGGTGAGCGGGTTCTGATGCCCAGGCAGCACCAGCAGCGAGCCGCCGCGCTCGCGCACCAGTTGCTCCATGCGGGAGAGCTGCGCGGGGGTGAAGTACGAGGCCGGCACGTCGCCCAGGATCACGAGGTCGAAGACAAATGCCTCGCCGGCCACCTCGGGGAAGCGGTCGAGGTAACGCTCGGAGGCCTTGGCCAGATCGCGGTCGCCCTGGGTCATCAGGAACTTGACGTCGAGCCGATGGTCGCGGAGGAGCACGGCGCGCAGATAGCGGTACTCCCAGCGCGGCTTGCCCTCGACGTAGAGGACCTTGATCTTCTCGTCAATCACGCGGAGGTCGCGGGACAGCCGGTTGTTGTCGGCCACCACCTCGCCGGGGAGCGGGGCGGCTGCGACCTCGAGCTTCAGTGTGCCCGCCGTCTCGTCGGGGAGGAAACTCAACTCCTCGAACTGCGGCTCGCCGGTCAGCACGACGTCCTTGCGGGCGATCTCTTTGCCGTTGACCGTCACCGTGACGTCCACGTGTCGGTTCGTGAAGCCCTTCGAGGTGATGCGGAAGCGGACAGGCACGCGGTCCTTCGCGAAAACGGTGTCCTGCACCACCAGGCCCTCGAGGCGCACGTCGGGCGGGTCGGGCACGCCGATGCCCACGGGGAAGAGCGGAATGCCGCGGTCCTTCATCTTGCGGGCCACCTCGAGCGGCTCGAGGCCCTCGTTCGAGGCGCCATCGGTGAGCAGGACCACGCCGGCGATTGGCTGGCCGCTGTAGCGCGAGACCACATCGTCAATCGCCGTGCCGAGGCGGGTGGACTTGCCCTTGGGCTCGAGCTTGCGGAGCGAGGCAGCGAGCGCATCGCCCTCGCCACTGGTGGGCTGCACGGCGTCTCCGAAAGAGAAGTAGCGCAGGCGGAAGTCCCTTGCGAGTCTGGCGAAGATGTCGAGATGGGGATTCTCGAGGATGCCCTTGGCCAGATCGAGGCGGACCGCGGACGAGGCGTCGGCGCGGGTCCTGGCATCCATCACCTGCGGCACGGCCTTGTCGAAGGAGAGCCTGCCCAGGGCCATGGCGGCGTCTTCGAGTTCGCGCTCCTTCTTGCGTGCGTCGCGGATGGCCATGCTCTCCGAGTTGTCCACGAGCACGAGCAGGCTCTCGCGGAGCTTCACCGACATTTCCAGCCCGAACACGGGCTCGAAGAGCAGCAGGATGACGAGCGTGTAGAGGACCGCGCGCAGAGTGCCCAGGAAGATGCGCCGGCCGCGCGAGATGCCACGCTCGCGATAGTACAGCCAGACGGCGAACCCCACGGCCGCCAGGATGCAGGCGAGCACGATCACGCTGGGCCACGGGTGGCGCAGGAACCACTCGAAGTAGGTCACAGGCCCCACTTCCTCCAGGCCGAGCAGCTTGGTGAACCAGCGTCGGAGCATCCGGCTCTTCCTATCCCTTCACCTCGGCGGCCCGGCCGCCGAGCAGTTCGTCTTTGGTGGCCGCGCGGGCCGCCGCGCCGACCATGCGCCGCGAGAAATACCAGGCCAGGAACGACTCGAGGCCCAGCATCGCGAGGCCGAGGATCATCAGCGTGCGCCAAAGCTCGTGGCCCACACGCCCCGTCCTGATCGCCATTTCCAGGTCGTCGCCCCAGTCCACGAGGCGCACCGGCGTGCCCAGGAAGGCTTTGGCGAGATCGCGGCCGAGGAGGCTGCGAACGTCGCTCTCCGCGGGCTCGACGTTCACGGCGACGACGATCGGGGGCATGCCGGCGGCATAACGCGCCTCGTAGAAGCCGGGCAACTCGGGTCGCGCGAGCGTGATGGCGCGCTGGCCGTTCCGCTCGCTCACCTGGAGGGGGAAGTCCTTCCCGGCCGGGTCGCGGATGAGGACGTTCGCCTGCACGTTCGCCCTGGGCAGCGTGAGCGTGATCGGCTCGGCGATGGCGAACGAACGTTCGTGCTCCTGGCGTGAGAGGTAGGTCACAGCCTGGTGCAGCACGATGGGGTAAACGGGGTTGACCACGAAATTGGTCCAGTCGCGGTCGGCGGTGCTGGTGCACAGGAGCACGCGGCCGCGGCCGAGGCTCTTTTCGGCGAGCAGGGGGTCGTCGGTGCCCGCGAACTTGAGGATGGTGCGGCCGCCGTCGAGCAGTTCGGCCTTGACGTATTGGGTGAAGCGCGCGGCGCCCAGGAGCTCAGGCGGCAGGCCCTCGAGCGCGCTGGCCACGGGGTGGCCCGGCATCGCCACCTCGAGCGACACGCCGTCGGGCTCCTTCGGGCTGGCGAGCGCGGTGAGTCGGGCGGGGAGAAGCGACTTCTCGCCCAGGGCCATGCGCGCGTTGAAGAGGCGCGGAATGGTCTTGTCGCCCAGGAAGACGATGAGGCCGCCGCCCTGCTGCACGTAGGTGTGGAGCGCCGCGGCCTGGTCCTTACGGACGTCGGGCAGGTTGGCCAGGATGACGACTTGGTAGTCGGAGAGCCGCTCGGCGGGCAGGGAGAGCCAGGGGATGACTTTGACGGCGAGGGCCGCGGCGGCCGGCCCGCCGCGGCGCGGCGACAGGGCGGTGGCCAGGAAATCGGTCTCGCTCTTGTACGGCTCGTCGCTGGGCGCCCCGTCCACCGCGAGCACGCGCACTTGTTCGGCCACGTGGGTGACCGCGTAGCGCAGGTTGTCGGTCGTCAGCGGGTCGGGGCCGAGCTGGGCGGCGAGACGCGTGTCGCCCGCGGCGTCGAGGCGGGCGAAGAGCGGGATGGTCTTGGCCTGGCCCGCCGGGATACGGTCTATGACCCGCTGGTCTACCGCCTTGCCCTCGATGGTGAGGGTGACGCCCACGCGCTCCTGGGGCTGGCGGCCGAAGTTGGTCACCTCGGCCACGTAGCGGGCGATCGCGCCCCGACGCAACGTGCCCGAAGCCACGGCGAAGTGGGTGATCGCCAGGTTCTCGGCGCTGTCGCTGGCGACGGACAGCGCGAATATCCTGGCGACCTGGCTCATCTCGCGGAGCGAGATCTTCACCTTGTCGGAGAGCTCTTCCCACGAGGTCGCCTGCGCATCGGTGACGAGGTAGCACTCGCGCATGGGCGCGCGGACCTCCCGGACGAGTTTCTCGATCTCCTCCAGGCACAGCTCGAGGTTCAGGCGCTCCGGCACGGGCGCCGCCTCGGCGAGGGCGGCCTCCACGCGCGCGGCGTCGTACCCCACGTCGCGCAGCAGGATGCGCGGCGTGCTGCCCATCAGCACCAGGCTGACCGGGTCGCCCGGCTCCAACGTGCTCAGCACCTTGCGCACGCGCGTGAGCGCCCGCTCGAAGCGCGTGTTCACGCCAGGCCGGTGGGCCATGCTGAACGAGGCGTCCAAGGCGATGACCACGCCCACGCGCGCCTCGGCGCCGAACCACTTGGCCCCCGCCGTGGTGAGCGTGGGCCGGGCCATGGCGAGCGCCAAGAGCAGCACCGCCAGGCAGCGCAGCACGAGGACGAGGATGTCCTCGATCCGAATCTGCCGCGCGCGGATCACCAGAGCGCGCCGCAAGAGCTCCATCGCCGCCCAGTCAATCCGCTTGTGCCGGTACCGGTTCAGCAGATGGATCAGGATCGGCACGGCGATCGCCAGCGTGCCCCAGAGCATCGGTTTGTAGAGAAAGTCCAGAAAGCCCATACAGACCTCTATCCGGTCACTGTCCCACCACCACGGGGTCCCCGATCAGCACACCGCAGGGGAACCGCATGAGGGGGCCGAAATCCACCTCGACGGCCAACTCGGCGTCCGGCGGCACCTCGACGGCGACCGCCTCGCGCTTCGAGGCCGGCCCGATCTCGCGCTCGAGCAGCGTCTTGCCCGCCGCCACGAGCCGCAGCTTCACGTCGCCGCGCATCCCCTCAATCGGGGCCAGCGTGGCACGGAGCGTGAGGCGCGGCCCCTGAACCCTCGGCACCCGCCAGCTCGCCGAGCACTTCGGCTCGATGCGGATGCCGCGGATGGCCACCAACTCGCCCGGCCAGGCCCTCGAATCGCCCTGTGTCACGTACTCGAGGACCTCCGGCGGCACCCCCCTGGCCACCAGTGGCACCGCGTCCACCCTGGCCGGCGCCTGCTCGGCCACGTAGACGACCGATGCCGGGCGCCGTAGGACGGAGCGGAGCAGGCGATCAGGCACAGGGATGCGCCCGAGGACCGCGTGCTCCAACTCCAGGACGCCTTTGCCTGGCGTTGCCTTGCCGCGGAGGACCGAGCCATCCACCAGGCTCACCTCGTCCTCGGTGCCGGGCGAAGGCTTCGGCCCGCTCCTGAAGAGGTAACGGGCCAGGCCCTCGCGCGACAGCGTGAGCACGCCGAGGGGGCTGTCAATGGCCACCCGCTGCTCATCCACCCACATCAGGCGGCCGGGCACGGGCTCCCCCTTGACGCGGTAGAGCGTGCCCGGCTTGTCGGCGGCCTCGGGTGGCGGCAGCGCGGGCAGGAAGTCGAGCGCTCGCAGGGCCGCGACATCCAGCTCGCGCTCGCCCACGAGCGGGAGCCGAACCTTCAGCCTGCCTGCCGTGAGGCTGGCGACGTTGCACAGCCACACTTCGCCGCTCGCCATCCGCAGCGCCTCGGGTGGGCGGATCGAGCGCGTGTCGCTCGCTCGAATGACAAAGAGCACATCGCCCCAGGCGACAGGCTTGCCCGCTACCTGAAGCGCGCCGTCGGCGAACGCCACCTGGCCCTCGATGCGGTCGCCGGGCGTCTGCACCACGTCGGCCAGACCCGGCAGCGAAGCCACCATCAGGGCGGCCACAACCCCTCGGAGCCGGCTGCCACAGGTCCGACCTGTCGGACGCGTCGGACTCGTCGGACTCGTCTGGCTTGCCGGACCCATGGGCGCCGCTATCTCACATGCACGCTTCGAATCCGGCCGATGAGATACCCCGACAGCACGGCATCCACCGGGCGCGAGGTGTCCACCAGCGTGTAATCCACATGTGCCCGTTCGCAGGCCCGCCGAATCTCCTGGAGGAACTTGCGCAGTTCCTCCAGATAGGCCGCGCGAATACGCTTGGGCTGCGTGACGACCTCGCCGTCCTCCTCCAGGCCGATGAACTTGCACGAGCCGTCGTAAGGGAACTGGAGCTCGTGCGGGTCGAGCACGTGGAAGACGGCCACGTTGTGTCCCTTGAAGCGCAGGTGCTCGATGCCCTGCACGAACTCGGCCACGTGGTCGAACAGGTCGCTGAAGAGCATCACGAAGCCGCGCCTCGGAATGCGGTTGGCGAACTCGTGAAGGATCGCCGCCACGTTGGTGCGCGGCAGGCCCTCGACCTTCTCCAACTCCTCGGCAATCGTGCGCACGACGCCCATGGTGGTCTTGGGCTCGATGTAAGAGCGGAGTTGATTGTCGAACACCGCAAGGCCCGCCGAATCGCGCTGCCGCACACACAGGTAGGCCATGCTGGCGGCCATGAACTTGGCGTACTCCAGCTTCGTGACCGCGTGGGAGCCGAAGTGCATGGACGAGCTGGCGTCGAGCAGCAGGTTGGCCGTGAAGTTGGTCTCGGCCTCGAAGAGCTTCAGGTAGTAGCGCTCGGTGCGCGCGTAGACTCGCCAATCCAAATGTCGGGTCTCGTCGCCCGGCACATACTGGCGATGGTGCGAGAACTCCGTGGAGAAGCCCTTCAGCGGGCTCTTATGCATGCCGACATGCAGCCCCTCGACCACCTCGCGGGCCACCAGCTCCAACGGGCCGATCCGCTGGAGAGTCTCAGGATCGAGATACCGCAGCTTGTGCTGTCTTGGACTTGCCATCGTAGAGCCGCTCGTCTGCTGGGACGGCCTCGAGGAGTTTGTTCACGATGTCGTCGCTCTTGAGCCCTTCGGACTGGGCGGCGAAGTTGGGGATGATGCGATGACGCAGGATGGGCAGGGCGACGGCGCGCACGTCATCGGTCGAGGCCGCGAAGCGGCCGTGGAGGACAGCGCGGGCCTTGGCGGCGAGCACCAGGAAGATGCTGGCGCGCGGCCCCGCGCCCCAGGTGATCCAGTTGTGGATGAAGTCCGGCGCCTCGGGGTCGCTTGGGCGCGTGGCGCGGGCCAACTTGGCCGCATAGTTGCAGATGTGCGGGGCGGCCGGGACGCGGCGGACCAGACCCTGGAGCGCCAGAATCTCATCGCGCGAGATCACCTCGGCCAGTCGGTCGGGCATGGTGCCCGTCACCCGATCAATGATCGCGATCTCCTCGTCCCAGGTCGGGTAGTCCACCAGAATGTTGAAGAAGAAGCGGTCGAGCTGGGCCTCGGGCAGGGGATAGGTGCCTTCCTGCTCGATGGGGTTCTGCGTGGCCAGCACGAAGAAGGGGTCGGGAACCGGATAGTCCTCGCCGCCCATCGAGACCTTCTTCTCTTGCATGGACTCGAGCAGCGCGGCCTGGGTTTTGGGCGGTGTGCGGTTGATCTCATCGGCGAGGATGATGTTCGAGAAGATCGGGCCCTTCATGAACTTGAACGCGCGCTGGCCCGTCTGAGGGTCGTCCTGGAGAATCTCGGTGCCCGTGATGTCGCTCGGCATCAGGTCGGGCGTGAACTGGATGCGTCGGAACGACAGCGACAGGGTCTGGGCGAGCGAGCTGACGAGGAGCGTCTTCGCCAGACCCGGCACGCCCACCAGCAGGCAATGGCCGCGGCAGAAGATGGCGATCATCATCTCGTCAATCACCTGGTCAAGGCCGACGATGATCCGCCGAAGCTCGGCCAGAATCTTGTCGCGGCCAGCACGCAGATGCTCGACAGCCTTCTCGTCGTCCTGGGTGATGCCAACGTTCGGTGTTCCTGGCGCTGCCATGGCGTTCTCCTAGACAAGGTGACGCGCCACGATAGCAAGTCGGTGCCGGGGAGTCAAGCTCGATTCCGGGGCGCTTGCGCGCCCGCGTGCTTTGTGCTAGATCGCTCTCAGCGATTCGGCGTCTTTCGCATGACCAGCCGCCTGAAGGGGGCACTCCGGGCTCGGGGTGTCCCGGTTGTGAGTGCCGCCTCTGGACGGGCTTGCCGCTCCGCAAGGCACCACGCCGAATCGTCGAAAGCCACTTAGCCTCGCGCCCATGAAGGAGGCCCGCATGAAGACCATCTCGTTAGCTTGGATAATCCTGGCGACGACCCCGACCTTGGCGGTGACCCTGCACGTGTCGCCGGGCGGACGGCTCAAGTCCCTGGAGGAAGCCCGCGACGCGATCCGGGCGCGGCGGGCCGCAGGCGCGCTGGCCGAGCCGGTGCGCGTGGCCATTGCCGATGGCGAGTACGCGCTATCACGGCCCTTCGTGCTCACGCCGGAGGACAGCGGCTCCGAGTCATGCCCGATCACGTACGAGGCGGAGCGAGGGGCGAAGCCTGTGTTCACCGGGGGCCGCCGCATCACGGGCATCAAGGCAGGGCAGGACGGGCTGTGGAGCGCGCACGTGGCCGAGGTGAGGGACGGCAAGTGGTACTTCGAGCAACTCTGGGTGAACGGCCGCAGGGCCATCCGCGCCCGCTTGCCCAACAAGTTTTACTTCCACATGCTTCGCCCGCTCCCCACAGGCATTGACCCACAGACGGGGAGGGACGCGGACCTGTCGAAGCGGGCCTTCCTCGGGCGGCCGGCCGACCTCCAGCCGCTGTTCGCCATTCCCAAGGACCGCGTCCGCGATGTGACGCTCGTGGCCTACCACGCCTGGGAGACCTCGCGGCATCGCCTCGCGGCGGTGGACGAGAAGACTGGCGCCGTCATCACGACCGGGAATGCGCCCTGGAAGTTCCTCGATTGGGAGCACGCGCAGCGCTATCACCTGGAGAACTTCCGCGCGGCGCTCGACGAGCCTGGCGAGTGGTTCCTCGACCGCGACGGCACGCTCCTCTACAAGCCGCGGCCCGGTGAGGACCCTGCGACGGCGGAGGTGATCGCTCCCATCACCGAGACCTTCGTGAGATTCGCGGGCGAAGCCGCCCTCGGTCTCGCGGTGGAGCACGTGACGCTGCGCGGCCTGACGTTCCGCCATTCCCAGTACATCCTGCCACCGACCGGTCACGCCGACGCCCAAGCCGAGGTCACCGTGCCCGCGGTCATCATGGCCAACGGCGCCCGGCACATTGCAATCGAGGATTGCGAGATCAGCCGCATCGGCACCTACGCGGTCTGGTTCCACGACGGGTGCCGCGACTGCCGCGTTGTCCGCTGCCTCTTCGAGGACCTGGGCGCGGGCGGCGTGAAGATCGGCCACGGCTGGGAGCGGGACAACCCGGCCCCGCCCTATCTCACGAGCCACATCACCGTGGACAACTGCATCATTCGGGAAGGCGCCCGGATTCACACCGGTGCCCATGGCGTGTGGATCGGCCACAGCCCCGACAACCGCGTGACGCACAACGACATCGCCGACTTCTTCTACACCGGCATCTCGGTCGGCTGGCGCTGGGGCTACGCGCCCAGCGTCGCCAAGCGCAACACCATCGAGTTCAACCACATCCACCACCTCGGTTGGGGCGTGCTCTCCGACATGGGCGGCGTCTACACCCTCGGCCCCTCCGAGGGCACCACCGTTTCCAACAATCACATCCACGACGTCTATTCCTACAGCTACGGCGGCTGGGGCCTCTACAATGACGAGGGAAGCTCGAACATCGTGATGGAGAACAACCTCGTCTACCACACGAAGACCGGCAACTACCACCAGCACTACGGCAGGGAGCAGGTCGTCCGTAACAACATCCTCGCGAACAGCCGGGAAGGCCAGATTCAGCGCTCCCGCGTCGAGCCGCACCTGTCATTCACCTTCGAACACAACATCGTCTACTGGAAGGGCGGCCCGCTCTTCACCGGCAGCGGGGCGAGGGACGACAAGGTGGTGCTGCGGAGCAACCTCTACTGGGAGACCTCGGGCCAGCCCATCTCGTTCAGCGGCCTGCCCTGGGAGGAGTGGCAGAAGCTGGGCAAGGACCAAGGCAGCCTCATCGCGGACCCGATGTTCGTGGACCCCGAGAAGGGAGACTTTCGCCTCAAGCCAGATTCGCCAGCGCGGAAGATCGGCTTCAAGCCATTCGACTACACGAAGGCGGGCGTCTACGGCGACCCCGCGTGGGTGAAGCTGGCGGCGAGCGTCGAGTACCCCAACGTCGAGTTCGCCCCGCCGCCACCCCCGCCTCCGCCGGTAGTGTTCCGCGAGGACTTCGAAACGGTGCCCATCGGCGCCCCGCCGCCGCTGGCGAAGTGCTACACCGAGAAGAAGGGCGATGCCCTCGCCGTGACCGAGGAGGCCGCTGCGGGCGGCAAGCGGAGCCTGAAGGTGCTCGACGCCCCCGGCCTCCAGCACGCCTACAACCCACACTTCTTCTACGTGCCGCACCACCGCGAGGGCGTGACGAAGTTCGCCTTCGAGATGCGCATCGAGGCCGGCACCCAGATGTATGTCGAATGGCGCGACGACGCGAACCCCTACAACGTCGGCCCCACGATGTCGGTCTCCGGCGGCAAGCTCCACGTCAAGGACCAGCCGCCGCTCGACATTCCCGCTGGCCAATGGGTCCGCTACGAGATGAGCGCCGGCCTTGGCCCGCAGTCCACGAGCACATGGGAATTGGTGGTCACACAGCCCGGCCAGCAGCCGAGGGTGTTCAAGGCCATTCCGTTTGCCAAGCCAGGCCTCAGGAAACTCGATTGGCTGGGCTTCTCGAGCACGGCGAATGAGAAGGCGGTGTTCCTTCTCGACAACGTCGAGCTGACGAACTCGGCGGCCCGGTGAGGGTCCCGCTGTTCCGTCAGCCCCATTCGTCCTGTCTGTCCCACATCCCCTGTGGGCGTGACAGGACAGACAGGATGGACGGGACCGATACGACACAAGAGAAGGAGGTGCGCCATGCGGCGGCATCTGCTGGCTGTTTTGCTGGGCATCATCGCTCTGGCCCTCGGCTGCGCGCGGCAGGTTACGGTGGCGCAATCCAAGTCCCCGTGGCGGGTCGTGCCTGTGGCCGGTGTCACGGCCACGCTCGATGTGCTGGACGCCGGCCAGGGTAGCCAGCAGGCGTTACGCCTGACGTTCAGAAAGGCCGGCGCGGAGCGGCGGTTCATCGCCATCGAGGGCCGGCCCTCCGGCGACCCTGCGGGGGCAAAGGCCCTGTCGGTGATGTACCGTCTCGCCCTAGCCGAGGGAACCGCCCCGAAGCTGGCGCTTCTGGTCTTCGAACAGGATGGCGGAGCGTGGCTGAAGGTGGGCGGCGCGTCGCTCGTGGCCGATGCATCGCTCGAAGCGCGGCTGCCGCTCGAGGGCCTGAGCCGGGCGGAGTTCGCCCAGGATGCG
>ERZ795051.2126-NODE-2126-length-22727-cov-5.272936_pt1 | contig 22727 bp, 17 predicted proteins | sample MGYA00375135_ERZ795051 | MGnify/ENA primary metagenome ERZ795051 (study PRJEB30180, sample SAMN05720222) | activated sludge metagenome | isolation source: Anaerobic digester | place: Japan | collected 2015-05-26 ... | reverse complement strand
ATACAACAGTGTTTGTATCATCCATGATACCGCTGTATTCGCCGCCCATAACTCCGGCAACGGCAACAGGCTTCTTCTCGTCAGCGATGACCAGCATCTCGGATGTGAGCTCACGCTCAACGCCGTCGAGTGTCATTATCTTCTCGCCGTCCTTAGCCTTGCGGACATTTATATGTGCTCCCTCAACGTAGCGGAGATCAAAAGCGTGCATAGGTTGGCCATATTCAAGCATTACATAGTTTGTGATATCAACAAAGTTGTTGATAGGACGAACACCGCTTGCACGTAGGCGCTCTCTCATCCAACGGGGTGAAGGACCGATCTTAACGTTCTTTACGATACCTGCACAGTACCTCGGGCAGCACTGAGCATCATGGATATCCACCTTGAGGTAGCTGTTGACATCACCGTCAACGCCCTTGAACTCAGGTGCCTTTACTGTGAGGGGAAGATCATATGTTGCAGCAGTCTCTCTTGCAAGACCGATAACGCTGAGGCAGTCCGGGCGGTTTGATGTTATTTCAAACTCAACGGATGTATCGTCAAGGCCGATAGCAGAGTGGATATCCTGACCGAGGGCACACTCCTCCTCGATAACGAAAACTCCGTCCGGATCAGCATATGGGAAATCATGTGCTGTAAGGCCGAGAGTTTCAAGGCCGCAGAACATACCGAAGCTCTCAACACCGCGCATCTTGCACTTCTTTATCTTGCCCTCAGGAAGAACTGCTCCGTCAAGAGCAACAGGCACAAGATCGCCCTCCTTGACATTCTTTGCATTGGTAACTATCTGGATAGGAGCCTCTGCTCCGATATCCACCTGGCATACGAAGAGAGCGTCAGCATTTTCGTGAGGACCCTTTGAGAGTATCTTTCCCACTACGACATTGGAGATATTCTTTCCCTCCTCCTCGTAGCACTCCACCTTTGAGCCGCTCATGGTAAGAGCGTGACAGAAATCCTTTATAGGCATATCGGCTTTAACATAGTCGCCGAGCCATTTCATAGATAAATTCATATCTTTAATTCCTTTCGTTTATTTCATTGCGAGCCGCACTGCTTTTTATAAATCATGAAACTATGCTCGTTTATTCAGCATTTTTCGCCGTATTGGCAGCTTTTGAGATAAGTATATAAGCATACTCCCGCTCTAATTCTTTAAACCCGAAATTAAGCTTACCTTTTTTGCCGTTTGAAAGCTCTAATTTTATGTAGTAACGGTAATAACGAGTCGATCTGTACTTGTTTTTCGGAACTTTCTTATTATATCGCTCTGCATTTTTGATGTCAGCAAGCCGATATAATTTAGCAGGAGGAAGATCTATTAAATAATCGTCGTTTATAAACTTATACTCATTTATCCTGCGGCTGTTTCGGAGATAATAATTCAGCTCATCATCGTTGCTTAAGCCTAAGTCCTGCTTAATATTCTCATAACGTTTGTTTTTTATCATATACATAAAAAGCAAAAGCGCTGCAAAAAGTATGATTAACAACAGTGCATACAGTATTGTCTTGTGATTTTCGTTTCCGGACAGGAATACACCTAAACAGAGAAACAATGGACTAAATGTTAGCGGTATCAGTATTGCTGCTTTTTTTGAGCTTTTTTTAATTTCCTGATTATGTCAGATGTTTTTTCAGCCATTAAGTTAGCTCCTGTAATGAGAGCGTTTATTTTAAAACTGCTCTAAGAACCTCACATCGTTCTCATAGAGGAGACGGAGGTCGTTTATGTCGTAGCGTCCCATTACCATACGCTCAAGGCCGAGGCCGAATGCGAATCCGGAATACTTCTCAGGATCGATTCCGCAGTTCTCAAGCACCTTCGGGTGTACCATACCGGCACCCAGAAGCTCGATATATCCCTCATCCTTACACATTGAGCAGCCCTTGCCTCCGCAGTTGAAGCAGCTTATATCTACCTCGCAGCTTGGCTCTGTGAATGGGAAGTGGTGAGGGCGGAAGCGGAGCTTGCAGTCCTTGCCGTAGAGTTTTTTCATGAGCATTTCAAGAGTGCCCTTGAGGTCTGACATTGTGATTCCCTTGTCGATAACAAGTCCCTCTATCTGGTGGAAGAGAGGAGAGTGAGTAGCGTCAACAGCGTCTGAACGGAAAACTCTTCCGGGAGAGATTATGCGTATCGGAGGCTTCTGATTCTCCATTACGTGTACCTGAACAGATGAAGTCTGGGTACGGAGAAGGATAGTCTCGTTTGTATTTTCAATATAGAATGTATCCTGAGTATCTCTTGCAGGATGATCGGGAGGGAGGTTGAGAGCCTCGAAAACATGGTAATCATCATCGATCTCAGGACCGTCAGCGATCTCAAAGCCCATGCCCATGAATATCTCTCGTATCTCGTTCTCCACCTTTGTAAGGGGATGGAGCTTACCGAAAGGAGCGTGTTTGCCGGGAAGAGTGATATCGATCCTCTCCTCTGCAAGCTTTGCAGACTGAGCACTTGCCTTAAGTGCTGAGAGCTTAGTGTTGAGAGCGTCCTCGATATCTGCTCTTACTTTGTTGGCCAGCTGACCGATGACCGGTCTTTCCTCTGCTGAGAGCTTACCCATCTGTTTGAGTATAGCTGTGAGTTCTCCCTTCTTGCCGAGGAACTTGATCCTCAGGTCATCGAGAGCCTTGATCTCTGTACAGGCTTCAAGCTCCTGCTTGGCCTGTGCTTCAATTTTTTCAAGCTGTTCTTTCATTGTTTCACCTCAAAAATTTTTTGTTTAGAATTGAGAATGGATGTGTGCCCTGACGGACATGATCTCAATTCTTTTTGTGTCGTGACTAAATAAAAAAGTCCTGCCCTAAAGGACAAGACTTAAAACCTTGCTTTTATACCACCTTTGGTCAGGAGAGCCGACACTCTCTTGTCTTTAACGCAGACCTACGTCAGAGCCTACAATGCCCGCAGCAGCATACCACTTCAGCAGTTCGCCGCACCGCACTTCCGTTCCGCCCCTCGTGAGTGAACTTCAGTCTGTTTTCTGCCGGAGCGCTCACACCTGTCCGCTCCTCTCTGATGACATTCCGCAGTCTTACTCTCTCAGTCATAGGGTTGTAAGTATATTATAATACGCTCTGCGAAAAAAATCAAGTGTTTTTATTGAATTTTTTTTAGATCTGTGGTATTATATAAGTTATACAGAAAATAATTATGGAGTGATATAATGGACAATTTTTGTGAACAGCTCGTTGTGAAGAAAGAGACATCCGGCGACAAGGCCAGAAGAATCGGAACTATGATATCCGGCTCACTTTTCACATTATGCCTCGTGCTTATTGCGATCATGCAGCTCGGAACGCCTCTCATAGCGCTTTTAGGACTTCTCCTTGCAGTTGGGGCAGGATACGGAACGTACTTCCTTGTGACAACCTCCTACGTTGAGTACGAGTATACCTTCACAAACGGCGAGCTTGACGTAGACAAGATAATCGCCAAGAAGAAGCGCAATTCTCTTCTCAGCGTGGAGGTAAGGAGCTTTGCTGATTTCGGAAAATACAGCGATGATCTCGAGGAATCCGAGGACATGACAGTGGTTTTCGCTACAGATAACGTTGTGTCGAAGGAATACTATGCTGATTTCGACCATAAGGATTACGGAAAGACACGTCTTGTATTCGTGCCGGATGAGCGTATGCTGGAGAATATCCGCAAATTTCTGCCGGTAAAGCTCAAGCAGAAATTAGCTGCTGAATAATATACAATAAAGAACGCCGAGAGAAATAATGTTTTACAGGGTATATGCATCGCTTTTCCCGGATCGAACGGCGTTTTAGCAACAACGCCAAAAGAAAAAAACAAATCAAGTTAATACAAAGGAGGTCATTTACAATGCTTATCGTCACACCAAAACAAATGAGCCGCATCGAGGATCGCTCAGAAAAGCTGGGCGTTTCAAAAAAACAGCTCATGGAAAACGCCGGAAAAGCTCTCGCTGAAGCTATTGACGAGCACTGCCGCAAGGATACCACTGTCCCTGCCGAGGAAAAATCCATTGTCTTTCTTGCCGGAAAGGGCAACAACGGCGGTGACTGCTTCGCAGCGGCCAATATCCTCGTTTATCGTGGATACAAGATAACGATCATCAATGTGGGCGGTCAGCCTTCCACTGATCTTGCAAAGGAAATGTTCCTCCGTCTTCCAAAGGAGCGGATAGAGTTCATAGACGGCTACCGAAGCGAAAGCGTTGAGGCAGCTATAGAAGCCGCTGAGCTGGACTATATGACCATCCCTCAGCCAAAGGAGCTGGATGCCCTCGCCAAAACAAAGAACAGGAATCCCCTGGAAAATATCCTCCTCCAGGAAAAACGCAGGATGAGTCTGGTAAAAAGCGCTATAATCTGTGCTTCCGTTATCGTTGACGGAGTTTACGGCACCGGTTTCCACGATCAGCTTGATAAGAATATAGCCGGTATTTTCGCTATAGGTACAAGTGCATACCGTATAGCAGTTGATGTTCCCAGCGGCGGAAACAGCTTTACGGGCACAGTGGCTTTCGGAGCATTTGAAGCTGATGAGACAGTGACCTTCGGTTTCATGAAGACAGGCATGACACAGTACCCTATGAGAAAATACTGCGGAAAAATGACCGTTGCTGATATAGGTATACCGGACGAGGCTCGTGATGTGCTCGACAGCGACAGGAAATACTATCGCATCGAAAGAAATCACCTTGCAAGCTTTCCTCCCAAGAGAGAACGTGACGCATACAAGACCAATTTCGGAAATGTTCTCGTTATTGCCGGAAGCTCTTCAATGCGTGGAGCTGCGGCTTTTGCGGCACTCGGTGCTTTCCGAAGCGGCACAGGCCTTGTGAAGGTAGCCTCTGTTGAAAAATGCATAGATACTGTATCTGTACTCGTTCCGGAAGCAACTTATATTGAAATGGACTGTGATGACTACGGCTTCATGCTCTTTGACAGCAGCAAGGATGCTCTGAAAAAGGCTATGGACAGCGCTACGTCTATAGTTATAGGCTGCGGCATGGGAGTAACTCCGGATACAATGGAAATAACACGCTTCGTCCTTGCAAATGCAAAATGTCCGGTTGTAGTTGACGCAGATGGAATAAATTGCATTGCATCGGACATAGATATTTTACTGGGAAAGAAAACGGACGTGGTCATTACTCCTCATATTGGAGAAATGGCAAGGCTGCTCAACTGTGAAAACTCAATGGTACGCAATAACCGTATAATCGCTGCTGAAAAGTATGCTGAGAAGTATGGCATAACCGTTGTACTTAAAGGCGCCGGCACTCTTATTGCAAACAGCAGGATGACTGCTTCCAACCATACCGGAAATGCAGGCATGGCTGTAGGAGGATGCGGAGATATACTTGCCGGTATAATCGGCTCCATAATCGCTCAGGGCTGTGCTGTATACGATAGTGCCTGCGCCGGAGTATATATCCATGGTCTCGCCGGAGACGCTGCCGCCAATAAATACGGAATGGAAGCAATGCTCCCGAGAGATATTATCGACTGCCTGTCCGATTCATTCAGACTTCTTAAAGAAAAACACGGAAAAAAGCCCTGACCTGCGGCGAAATATAAGGACAGTATCAGCTGCCCGGAGGATGTTTAAAGTCAAAAAAATATGATAGGAGAGATATCATGAAAAGACTTTTTACATTCGTATCGGTAATTTTTGCGGTCATCTGTCTGACATCGTGTTCAGTACCGCTTAAAAAGGCCGCTTCACGCAGCAATGGACTCAATTGCTCATTCACAGCCGCTGCCAGTATCACTCTTGATAAATTGCAGGCCGAAGGAACTATCAGCCGCCATGGTGCAGGTATTTGGGATATGGAATTCAGCTCCCCAAACAGTCTCAGCGGCATAAAGCTTGAATTCAGCGAAGGCAATACCCGAGCCTCTTACAAGGGATTAAGCTTCTCAGTCCCCCAGTCGGCAGTGCCGGTGAGGGCGATGCTCCTTAATCTTATGAAGGCCGTTGACGATAACGCAGCAGCAGAGGAACTCAGCGGCGATGAGAAGGACGGACTCCTGGCAATAAGCGGCAAGCTCGACGGCGGCAGCTATACTCTTAAAGTTGATAAAGAAGGCCGCCTAAGCGGATTTGAAATGCCGAATAATGACCTGAAAATGTCATTTACAGAGCTGAAGGTGATCTCTGAGAGCAATAAGTCTGCTGAAACAACAGAATTGACTTCAGTAACAGAAACTGTTACATCTGAAATAGTTCCAGATCCCGAAAAAAGTGAAACATAAAAAATAGCCGGACAACTGTCCGGCTATTATATTTACAACGATCATTCCGCAGGGAAATAATAATCCAGCATAAGAGTGACCATCATGGAATATGCTTCTACGCCATCCTCACGGCCGTTCATTTTGATATTGGTATCCAGAGCCGCTTCGGAGACTGTATCCACTGTTTCCGTAGGGATTATCTCCTTTTTCTTATTCTCCTCCCAATAATTATCCGGCAGGAACCTGAACCAGTCTTTACGTACCTGGTCGGAGATAGTATCGGTAAGATAATATCCCTCGCTGATATCGTTCTTGTATATCTGATTGTGGACGTACTCCAGCCCCTCAAGGCAGCCCGAATACCGGAACTCGATGTTATCGCTTCTCATCGTAGCAAGATAGGCTATAAAATTCGCCTCATCCTCCTGAATGAAGCCACGGAGGTGGGAATACTCATGGCAGATAGTATCCGGCAGATTTGTCTTTACCATATCGTCGTTATAATTTGACTCCATGGAAAATGGAAAATAGATGCCAGAAAGATGAGTCTGGCTCATAAAGTAGGAGAATTTTATCGGCTTTGCGTCCGGATAATAGCCCTTTAGCTGGGGATAATCCTCGCCAAGTGTCTTCATAGCCTTCTTGGCCTCTTCATTAAAGTCAGCGGTGAGGTAAAATCTGTCATCGCTGTCCCTGGGCACCTGCGGAGCAAGCCTGTTTGCCTCATCGATAAGAGCTCCGTAGAGAGCTACGAGCTCGCTTCTCGGATGATCCTTCGGCTTGAGGTAACGCTCAGAAAACGGCGTACACTGGTACATTATGAAGCAGTTCATAGTCTCTGCCGTGAATATGTAGCAGACTATCCACAGCACCACAGACGCAAATATATCCGCAGTTTTTCGCCGTGAACTCTTCCGGAATATCAGCAGTCCTGCTGTAAGCGGCAGTCCTATGACAACAAGGAGCAGTCCCATTATTATCAGCACCTCTCCGACTGAAAAGGGGAATATTCCGCTGATACGTGAAAGGATATTGGAAATATGGGGAAAGACCTTGAAAACATAGAGATCTGCAAATGGCCTGCACAATCTTGCAATGATATTTATAAAAAGCATGAGCAGCATTATGAGTGCCGGTATAAGATGACGCTTTTTCATTTTCAGTATCTTTTTCATAATTATCGCTCCCCTCAAGAGATATCACTTCTATTATAGCATATTTCGCTCCTGACTACAACCGTTGCATTTCATATTTAATAGTGGTATAATTATACAGAAAAAAATTTCAGGAGTTATAATGGATAAAAAAATTGTTTTTACGAGAAAGCCTGTTATAGTGGGTATGACGCTTATATGCTGTCTGCTCTGGGGAAGCGCTTTCCCATGAATAAAAATAGGCTACAGGCTGTTCCATATATCTTCGGGCAGCACCGCATCGCAGATACTTTTTGCCGGAGAACGATTCCTGCTGGCAGGTATAATGGCTGCTGCCGCCGGAAGTCTTATACAGAAAAAGCCTCTTATACCGGGCAGAAGCAGCCTTCCAGAGGTATGCATACTCTCCCTGTTTCAGACGATACTGCAATATACCTTCTTCTACATTGGCCTTTCCCATACCACAGGGATGAAAAGTTCTGTCATAACTGCTTCAAACGTTTTCCTCTCAATACTTGTATCGGTAATAGTTTTCAGGACGGAGAAGCTGACTTTAAGGAAGCTCCTTGGATGTGTACTCGGATTCAGCGGTATCATTCTCATAAACCTGACCGGAGAAAATGACCTGAGCATGAGCTTTTCCGGAGAAGGACTTGTGTTCCTGTCAGCCCTTTCCTACGCATTTTCAGCTTCCTTTACAAAGCGCTTTTCCAAAACCGCCGATCCAGTCCTCCTGAGCAGCTGGCAGTTCATCATTGGCGGCGCTGCTATGATAACAGCCGGACTTGCAGCCGGAGGCTCTCACAGCAGCTTTACTACGGCAGGGACTGCAATGCTGCTGTATCTTGCGTTCATATCAGCCGCTGCATTTTCGCTCTGGAGCATACTTCTGAAGTATAATCCGGTATCATCAGTATCAGTTTTCGGCTTTATGAACCCTGTATTCGGGGTGATACTTTCAGCGCTCCTGCTCTCGGAAAGATCTGCGGCAGGTCCTCTGATGATCGCATCTGCTCTCGCACTGATAACTGCCGGGATAATAACTGTCAACCTTACACCTGCCCCAAAGGAGGAAAAGAATGGATAAACTTTCGGTTCTAAAGGAATATTTCGGACATAAAGGCTTCCGCAGCGGTCAGGAAGAACTGATAGACCATATCCTTTCAGGTCAGGATGTACTCGGTATAATGCCCACCGGTGCCGGAAAATCCCTTTGCTATCAGGTCCCTGCACTTATGCTCAAGGGAGTGACCATAGTGGTCTCACCGCTCATTTCCCTTATGAAGGATCAGGTAAGTGCTCTCGTATCAGCAGGTGTAAGTGCCGCCTGCATAAACAGCTCACTGACTGCCGAAGAGTATGCAGATACTATGCAAAAGGCATTTCACGGCGATTACAAGCTGATATATGCTGCTCCGGAAAGGCTTGACACTCAGGAGATGCTGAGACTTGCTTCGGCAATCGAGATCTCAATGGTAACTGTAGACGAAGCGCACTGCGTTTCACAGTGGGGACAGGACTTCCGCCCAAGCTATCTGCACATCACAGAATTTATAGAGCGCCTCCCATACCGACCGGTAGTAAGTGCCTTTACCGCCACTGCTACCTCCGAGGTAAAGGAGGATATAATACGCATACTCAGACTTAATGAGCCATTCTCGCTGACCACAGGATTTGATCGGAAGAACCTATACTTCTCAGTCATGCAGCCCTCCAATAAATATGACGCTCTGCGGAAGCTCATTGCAGGATATGGCAGCAAATGCGGCATTGTCTACTGTCTCTCACGCAAGAAAGTGGAGGAGGTCTGCGATAAGCTCAATGAGGACGGATTCTCCGCTACACGCTACCATGCCGGACTGTCCGACAGTGAAAGGCGCAGGAATCAGGATGATTTCATATACGACCGCCGCAGGATAATGGTTGCAACAAATGCCTTCGGAATGGGTATCGACAAATCGGATGTTTCCTTTGTGATACATTACAATATGCCGAAGAATATCGAAAGCTACTATCAGGAGGCCGGCCGTGCAGGGCGTGACGGAGAGCCGGCTGAATGTGTGCTCCTGTACAGCGGTGCGGATGTAAGGACAAACAATTTTATGATAGAAAAAAGCCGTGAGGAGAACACTGACCTTTCCGATGAAGAAAAGAATATCATGCTTGAACGTGACAGGCAAAGACTGAAGGAAATGACATTTTATTCCACCACCACAGGCTGCCTCAGGGAGTTCATGCTGAATTATTTCGGCGAAAAATCGCAGAATTACTGCGGTAACTGCTCTTGCTGCGTGAACGGCTTTGAAAAGGTGGATATAACCATAGACGCACAAAAGATAGTTTCCTGCGTTTACCGTATAAAACAGAAAGGCCGTGACTACGGCAAGGGAATGATAGTGGATGTGCTCCGTGGCAGTAAAAACGAAAGGCTGCTCTCCCTCGGATTTGACAAGCTGTCGACCTATGGGATAATGTCAGATGTATCGCCTAAAAGGATACGTGCCGAGCTTGATCACCTTATTGCTATGGACTACCTGCATATCACTGACGATGATTACCCTATGGTAAGCCTTGCTCCTGCCTCCGCCGGACTTCTCCGTGACAAAATTCCGATAAGCATGAATCTCCCAAAGGAGCAGACTCCTCTCGGGAAAAAGCGTGCAGACGACCGCTTCTATGCGGAAAGCCCTCTGTTTGCAGAGCTTCGTGCTCTCAGGGGAAAGCTTGCGGCTGAAGCCCATGTACCTGCTTATATCGTATTCTCAGATGCAGCCCTGCGTGATATGTGCCGGATACTCCCTACTGACAGGGCAAAGTTCCTCACCGTCTCCGGCGTAGGACGAAGTAAGGCTGACAAGTACAGCGATGAGTTCTGCGGACTTATCAGGGAATACATCCGATCTCATCCGGACGAGGAGAAGGCTCCGGCGGGCGAAGTCAGCTATCTTGAAAAGCAGCTTGACAGTGTGAGGGAACATATTGCTGTCTCACGCAGCACTGCTCCGAAGCCCTGGACAGAGGATGAAGAAGAAATGCTGCGGAAAGAATTTTCAGAGGGAATGACTGCTGCTGATATTGCCGTCCGGCATAAACGGACGAAGCTTGCAGTCAATTCACGGCTCAAAAAGCTGGGCCTGATATCATAGGAGGGAAAAATGACAAAGATCGATCTTATAACCGGCATACTCGGCTCAGGAAAGACAACATTCCTGAAGCATTATGCACGCTATCTTATATCACAGGGACAGCGGATTGCGATACTGGAGAATGATTTCGGGGCTGTCAACGTCGATATGATGATACTACAGGATCTGAAATGCGATAACTGTCAGCTTGAAATGGTGGCAGGCGGCGGTGATGCTCACTGCCACAGGAGACGCTTCAAGACACAGCTCATATCCCTTGGTATGCAGCATTTCGACCGTGTTATCGTTGAACCCTCCGGAATATTCGATATGGACGAGTTCTTCGATACCATACACGAGTCCCCCCTCGACCGCTGGTTTGAAGTCGGAAGCATACTTACAGTAGTGGATGCCGAGACCGATGAGCAGCTCCCTGAACAGATGGAATACCTCTTTGCCTCAGAGGCTGCCTGCTGCGGAAAGCTGATACTCAGTAAACGGGAGTCGTTTCCGGATGAGACTGAAGAGCAGATAGCCGGCAGGCTCCTCGCCCACCTTGAACGCTCTCTTGCAGATATACGCTGCGACAGGCATTTCACACGAAGGGATATGCTGACCAAAAGCTGGGATGAGCTGGATGATGAGGACTATGCAGCGCTTCTCAATGCCGGATACCGTGGATCATCATATATAAAAAAGTATCACCCCGGTGATATCATCAGCGGAGTGCATTACTTTATGAATATTGCCATGCCATGTGAGAATATCACACCAATAGTGGAGGATATCATACGCAACAGCAGCTATGGCCGCATTATGCGTATAAAGGGTTCACTGCCGGACGAAAACGGCGGCTGGATAAAAATAAACGCCACCCGTGAAAAAACTGAGCTTTCCCCTGTCGCCAACGGTCAGGCTGTGCTCATAGTCATCGGCGATGATATAAACAAGGAAGGCATTGATGAGGTATTCCGCTCAGTAAATACTGATCCGGGATATGTTTCGATATAAAGGAGAAAAAATGGCAAACATAATTGAAATAAACGACCTGTCGCTGCCGGAGCTCCAGCCGTTCCGCAGCACATCGGAGGTGCAGCTCCTGCGTTACTACGAGCCTGAGCCCGGGATATTCATAGCTGAGAGCCCAAAGGTAATACGAACCGCCCTTGCGGCCGGCTATGAACCGCTGTCCATGCTGCTTGAAAGGAAGTATATAGAGGGACAAGCAAGAGATATAATCGAAAAATGCGGCGATATCCCGGTATACACCGCTCCGTCGGAGGTGCTGACAGAGCTGACCGGCTTTAAGCTCATACAGGGAGCACTATGCTCCATGAGAAGGCGCCGCTGCCCTGCTCCGGAACAGATACTACAGAACGCAGAGCGGATAGCCGTTCTTGAAGATGTTATGAACCAGACCAATGTGGGAGCGATCTTCCGCTCCGCAGCAGCTCTTGGATTTGATGCTGTGCTCCTCACACCAGCCAGCAGCGATCCGCTTTACCGCCGCTCTATCCGTGTAAGTATGGGCACGGTCTTTCAGCTGCCCTGGACTTATCTCAGCACAGGTGCTCCTGATTATATTGATGAGCTGCATCGCTACGGCTTTGCAGCTGCTGCAATGGCTCTGCGTAAGGACACTGTAAGCATCAGCGACCAGAAGCTGAGGAGCGAAAAGAAGCTTGCAGTTATTCTTGGCACCGAGGGAGAAGGGCTGTGCGGATCGACAATAGATGCCAGTGATTATACAATAAAGATACCCATGGCACATGGAGTTGATTCGCTGAATGTTGCTGCTGCAAGCGCAGTGGCATTCTGGGAGCTTGGAAAAAGGAACAGCTAAAAAGCACAAGAAAAGGGAGTCCGGAGGGCTGTTGATCCTCCTGGCTCCCTTTTTTGGCCGCCTTCAGTTCCTTATACCAAAGTACTTTTCTTTTCAAAATCCTCTGCTATTTGTCTTACCTCGTCCTCTGCCCCAAGGAAGGCCTCTGCAACAAGCGGATCAAAATGAACACCTGCATCCTGACGTATGATATCCATAGCCTTTTCAAATGTGAACGGCTCCTTATAGCTCCTGCGTGAAACAAGTGCGTCAAATACATCAGCAACGGCCATTATCCTTGCAGAAAGAGGTATCTCTTCACCGCTGATACCATGGGGATATCCCTTGCCATTCCATTTTTCATGGTGGAACTCTGAAAGATTCCTTGCCTCCATAAGGTAGCCTGAATCCGGCACCATTTCTATGGCACGTTCAATTATCTCACTTCCGATAGTGGTATGAGACTTCATCACCTCAAATTCTTCATCAGTCAATCTCGAAGGCTTATTGAGTATGATATCGGAAATATGTATCTTGCCTATATCGTGAAGCGGAGCCGCATTCATTACATTGTGTATGAATTCATCTGTGAGCACTTCCGGATAAAAATGCTTCTCCTTCATCTTCTCCATAATAAGCTTTACATAGGCTGAGGTCTTGCGTACATGATCTCCGGTACACTTATCACAGCTCTCCACCATATCTGCCAGTACCATGATAAGTCCGTTCTGCATCCTTGAGATAGTCTCTGTCTTTGTCTTTATATCGGAAACATAGGTCATACTGTCACCGATAGTCTTGACAAAAGCCAGATAGAGGTTCTCGATCTCATCACCTGTACGGATATCGAGGCTTCTCATACGCTCCACACTGTGCTCAATCGCCTCAGTGTTGTCAAAAGCAAATTTCTCAGCACAATATGCCATTGTATTTACCGGGATGAGGATATTATGCTTTACAACCCAGGTACATACAGCTATAATTAGTACAAAGAAGCCCAGAACAAGGGATATGAGCTTGACCATGAATCTGTTGCTGTATACAGAGATATCTTCCATAGAGATATCTACTGCTGCATAGCACACACATTTTCCCTGAGCATCATATACAGGCTTATAAACCGTCAGCAGCCATCCATATGAATCATCAGATATGATGGGATCTATCGTTTCTCCTGCCAGGAGTGAAGGAATAAGTTCACTGAACGACTCATCAAAAGGCTGTACCTCACCGGGACTTGAGCCTTCCACCTCTTCTGTATCAAGATCGAATACCACATGGCATCCATCCGGCTCGATACGATATACATAGAGGTATTCCACATCCGGATAAGTATCCTTGAGAGTATACAGCATTTTCTCAGTGTTGATATAGTCCTCAGACGCTTCGCCGTCTTCAAGGAAGCTGTCCACCTTTTCCGGATCAATGTAGCTTGCAGCAAGCTCAGCCACACCATTAGCCAATGTTTTCTTATCCTTGGTATTAGTATCCTTGAAGAGTATCGAGCTTATAACTGTAGCCGTACCTGCTATGATTATAGTAGCAGCGGTAAGTATGAGTACGACCTTGACTCTCAGGGATACAGACCTGCTATGGCTTTTCTTTATTGCCTTTTTCATATCTCCCGTAAGAGGAGACTGCCATAAGCTGTTTGGTTTGATCTTATTCCTTATCCCTTTTGGCAGCAGCCACAGAATTATCACCGCTGCCGTCAGGGTTATACCCTTATCTGCAAATTCCGTAAGTATCTCAACGATAAGCTTAGCAGGGAAAGCAGACATTCCTGCATCATCACGCAATAGCTTTTCAAGCCCGGTATACTGATCCGCAGCATCAGCAGTATATAAGAACCATGTAAGTATGGTATCCGGTATGCCTGCAACTAAAGCATATACCGGTATCGTCAGAAACGGCAGCGCTTTCTTCTGGAAAAAGCCCTTTCTTGCAAAAAATGCACAGCAAACCGCCATCAGCATTCCGACTACATTATAGTACATTGCTTCAGGATCAGTAATCGCTTTTATCAGTGTAGTAGCAAATGCAACAATAACTCCGGGAACATAGCCTCCGCAGGCAGCAGAAAGAAATGTTCCGACAGAATCAAGATAAAACGGTATGCCCGTTTTGACAGCTATCATCGAACCGATCGTGTTGAGTAAAGTACATATAACACAGAAAAACGTCATAAAGGTTATGTCATTGCGGTTCCTTTTTGATATAGCAGTACTCATCCCCGACCTCCTTAATAAATATTTATACACCCATAAAAAAACAATATATTTTCTTTATTATATCACAGTTTCATTTCACATTCATGTATATTTTTTGAATAAAACGCCTTTTAATTTGTTTGATGAACAAAACATAGCTTTCATATATGATCTATTGCATTATTATCAGAAATGTGTTATCATATATACAATTATTATTAACGGAGGAAAAACTATGATGCATTCCGGAACTTTTGATATTGATGCCGGTACTCTCCTGCTCCGGAGATTCCGTATGTCAGACCGTGAGGATATGCTCAGGAACTGGATATCCGATCCGGCCGTACAGCATGAATACGGCGAGCCGGTGTTCACAGCGACCGAGGAGACTGATGCACTGCTAAGCAAGTGGATAGCCGCCTATGAGCGCCCTGACTTCTACCGCTGGGCAGTGATAGAAAAGAAAAGCGGCATGAATATCGGCCAGATAGCCTTCTGCCGGGTATACGATGACTGCCGTACCGCCGAGATAGAATACTGTATTGGCCGCAGCTTCTGGGGCAACAGCTATGCAGGAACAGCACTTTCTGCTGTCATCAGAGAAATATTCCACCGGACAGACTTCCAGCGGCTTGAGGCATATCACCGTGCCGAGAACCTGAGATCCGGAAGAGTCCTTGAAAAATCGGATATGCATACTACTGATAATATTGAAAGATTCAAACGGGCCGGAGAAGAACCGGAAGGTGAGATATGCTACTGTATCGAGAACAGCGGCTGCCGCCAGGAGCTCCTCTGACAGCCTGGTAAGATGTGTTCACATAAAAAAGGAGACCTTTTCGTGAAAGGTCTCCTCGGTCTGTTGAAAAAAGTCGAATTTAAATGTAAGGCACAGGCTGATGTGAGCATCAGCGTCTACATTATTCCTATTCTTAGTTAGTTTGTAGTGGGGCGATGCCTACATCGCCCCACTCGATTTCAGGTTCTTTGACACGCTGAAAAGACCTTTCACAGAAAGGTCTCCTTTTATTATTCCTTAGTAGGAACTACAGTAAAGTCATTCTTATCGGTGATAAAAGTGAGGATCGGATCATCAAATGAACCGTCCTGGCGGATATGCTTCACAAGGGTATTTATGAAGTATTCTGCCCATTCCTTCTGGGGCTCCATAGGATCATCCACCTGGGCTCTGATCCAGAAGTCTGATCTTTTCTTTATGCCCTTTGTATCAAGAGCCATACCAATAGCAACATCGAGAAAATCAAAGGTTGCTTCAAAAGCATGATCGTTCTCGCCAAGCTTTATCTTGTCCTTAAGATCATCCGGGACATCAACACTCATAATCATCATTCTTCCCTTGATCTTACCGCCCTCTTCTTCAAAGCGCTTTATCATACCGTCTTCTGTAAGCTTCATTTCAACTTTTGCAAAAAAATGGTTATCTGCTAACATTACCGCACCTCCGGATTTAATCATTTCAGCCTGAAAGCTTTTTGATTTATGAACATTATATCACACATCCCGGACTATTTCAAGCTATTTATTGCTGATCGGACTATTGTCAGGCGATATGCATAATCTGACACTTACTATTTCGTATGATATGCCTATTGACACTGCATACCATAACAGTGAAAACGGGAACAGCCAGAGCTGTTCCCGTTTTTCGTACAGGCTCAAAGCCTGCATAGATGGGTTATATAAGGAGAGAAAAAAGATTTCGTGATCATCCCACTATCTGAGCTATAGGCTCAACAGACTGGATCTGTCCGTCAACGAGTCTTACAAGCTTAGTTCCATACTGTGCAGCGCTCTCAGAGTGAGTTACCTGCACGATAGTCTTGTGATATTTCTGGTTGATATCTCTGAACAGCTCCATGATCCTTGTACCTGTCTTGGTGTCAAGATTTCCGATAGGTTCGTCAAGGAAGATGATCTTCGGATCGAATACCAGCGCTCTTGCAATAGCAACTCTCTGCTGCTGACCGCCTGAAAGCTCTCTTGGTGTAAGCTTTCTCTTGTCCTCCATTCCGATAACTCTGAGGCACTCATCAAGCTTATCCTTGTAAGCAGACTTTGACTTGCCGGCGATCATAAGCGGAAGACAGATATTATCCTCAACATTGAGGTTAGGAACGAGGTTGTAGAACTGGAAAACGAATCCTACGTCCTCATTTCTCATCTTGCAGAGTCCCTTGTCATCAAGTGTCTTAAGGTCTGTATTATTTACCTTTACTGTACCTGAAGTCGGCATATCCAGTCCGCCGAGCAGGTAAAGGAGAGTTGACTTTCCTCCGCCTGAAGGTCCCATAATGGAAACGAACTCGCCCTCTTCAACAGTGAGATTTATGTCCTTGAGAACATGGGCAACTTCCTTGCCGTTCTCAAAAGATCTGTTCATATTAGTAACTTCAATAACATTCATAATGAATAACCTCCGATATATCTTATCATTCGTATTTGAGTTCCTGTACAACCTTGATCTTCTTGCTCTTCTTCATTGTTGAAAGTGAAGCTACGAAGATAACTATAATAAGTGCCAGTGAATACTTTGGCAATGCATTCCAGTCAAAGTTGATATCAAACGGCATACTTAAGAAAGTCATGACCTTAGTGAAGAGTCTGCACATTACAAGCGTGAAAGGTACTGCAATGATTATACTCATGATAACGCAGAATATATTCTCAGTGAGTACAAGTCTCTTTCTCTTCTTTGCATTGAGTCCTACAGAAGACATTACTGCAAATTCCTTTTTTCTCTGCTGGAAAGAAATTGAGATATTGTTAAGGATACCTATAGAAGCAACTATCATTGCAAGATAGCTGAATATCGACAGGATCTGGATGATCTGCTTGTTGCCTTCAACGTTTTCATCACGCATTTCTTCCCATGACATATAGGTTGCACCGAAATCTGCTATGCTGCTCTTGAATTCCTTTTCAGCAGCCTCCATATCGCCGTTGACCTTGAATGATATACCGCCGGCCTCTCTTACATGGAACATATCCTTCAGCATTTCCGGTTTTGCGATCATAAGATCACCATTGTTATAAAGCTTAGCATCGATCGTACCAACTATTTTCAAGGTATACTCTTTTCCGTCAACATCAATATCGATATTGTCGCCGACTTTCTTATCATATGTATTTGCAATATGATCGGAAACAATAACGGAATTACCCTCAGATGCCTTAAGTGCTTCAAGATACTTATTGTTCTTATCTGATCTCAGATCCAGATACTCAATGAAATCTGCGTATTTATCAGGATCAGCACCTTCGATACTGAAGTATGTCTTATCATCTATAGAAGCGTTTACATAATAAACAGGAGTGATCGTATCTTTATTTATAGTCTCCATTTTGCTCAGCTTTTCAACAAGTATGTCGGTAGTAGGAGTTTCAGAATTATTATCAATGATATTGTATACCTGATAATCGAATGAAAGCTCTTCATAAGCGCCCTTAACTACACTTGTAAGGCTTGTTCCTGCGGAAGCCACACAAAGGATAGCTGAGAAAGTTATTACCATAAGTGTGATATTGCTCCTGAGAAGCTTTGTGCTCTTGATATTGTTAAGTGCAAGGAATATTGAGGTCTGCTTTCTGAAAACATTGCTGAGAGCTCCTGCAATGACCTTGAGAAGCTTTCTTAGAAGCATACCGATTCCTATGAGGCCTGCAAAAAGGAACAGGATAGCTGCACTTTCTGCACCCTTGATATAAGCACCTGCAACTGCAATACCAAGAAGGATACAGCCGACTATGAAACGGATCTGGCCCTTCTTATGCTGCTGCTCAAGTCTGTTAAGGATAACATCCTTTACAGGAAGCTTCTTTACACTTCTTACCGGCAGCCATGCTGAGATAACACACATTGCAATTGAGAAGATAATACCGATAATAATGAGCTCAGGTCTGATGTGGAAAGGCATATATATGCCGTATTCAGCCATAGGAGATGTGTATCTTGTTATAGCATAAAGTATAAGCTCACCTATAACTACACCGAATAATGCACCTATAAGTCCATAGAGGAAAGCTTCGATAAGAAGGATATGGGATATCTTCTTTCTGGTAGCGCCCTGGCTCATGAATGTACCGATAACGGTCATTCTCTCTGTTATTATAAGCTTGAATGCACCGTGGATGATTATGCAGCATACAACACATACGATGGCAAACATCAGGTAAACTACGCTCTCGATAGATGACATCATAGTCTTGTAAGGCGAAAGATCTGTAAGGCTGTAGGCTATTATATTTTCATTTGCCTCATTAAAATAATCAGCAGCCTTAACTGAATCCGAATCGCATTCAGCATACATCTGGTTGTACTTTCCGTTCGCACCCATGAGCTCATTCATATACTCATAAGGAACTGCAATATTTAAACGACATCTTTCCGTCAGTGTAATACATTCCCTTAGGAGCACTGATAGCTTTTACTGTGAATTCTTTTTCCTCACCATTGATCTTTATTTTGAGCACACTGCCCACTTTAAGATCACGTTCATCAGCTACTCTGTCGGAAATAACACAGACAGCCTCATTTGAGTTTTCAGGTATACTGCCTTCGATAACGTACTTGTTACAGTCCTTGAGACCATTGACAGAAATATATGTTATCTCATCGTCAACATTGATAACACCTACTGTTTCGATACGGCCTTCAATATTTTCAAGTCCGACAGGTTCAAAATCGTTTTCGTCAAAAAAGATCTGATCCGTGTTGGAAGCCAGTCCGACTTCCTTTCCGTCAGCCGTACTCTTCAGCGTATCTGTATAACCGTCAAGGATAACATTAACAGTTCCGAGACTGAAAACGAGCAGTGCTGTACTTACCATGATCGAAAAGATAAGCAGGAAAAATCTTCCCTTCTTTTCAAGCATATTCTTTGTTATGTAGCGTATAAAAACCCTCAAAACAAATCCTCCTTTTTTGTCATGTTCTGTTTACTGTAATAATCATAGCACATTGATTATTAAGAAATCTTTAAGAGCTGATATTATTATATCAAGCAATCCTAAAAAAACACTTAATCTAATCCTTAAAAAAGTCTTAAATTGCTATAAATAAAAAAATGTTCCTGATCTGCCGCCATGCTTCTTACATATAATAGCATATGGGAAGTATTCGTAAAAACAGCTCATCTGTATCTTTCTGCTCTTGACTTTGAACGCCTTAACTGATATAATGATGATTGATATTTTTGAGGAGAGTGAAAAAATTGGAGAAAATACCGCCAGAGTACATTGGCTCATACCACTCCGGCGCCATTTCTGTAAACTGCGGAAAGGAGATACAGCATGAACACGATAACAGTAAAACACGATCAGCTGACTGCTGACGACTTCATAATGCTCTGGGAATCGGTCTGGGGCGGGGCTCCCACAAAAGAACAGGTCGAGCTTGCCCTTGGGAACTCACTCTTCCGTGTCACGCTACACGATGGACAGCGTACAGTGGCAATGGCAAGGATGATAGGCGATATGGGACTTTGCTGCTATATAAAAGATGTGATAGTCCACCCGGACTACCAGGGCAAAGGACTTGGCAGGATGCTTATAAACGAGCTGCTCAGCTTCGTGAAAGCTCACGGCATAAGCGGCACTGATGTATTCGTAGAGCTGGCAGCAGTACCCGACAAAATGCCTTTTTACGAGAAATTAGGATTTGACACCAATTCAGCTCAGAGACTGAAAATGATGTGTCATATAGACTGATATGGAGAATGATAAATGAGTATACTTAATGTTGAACACGTTACCCACGGCTTCGGCGCAAGACAGATCCTCAACGATGCCTCCTTCCGCCTCCTCAGCGGAGAACACGTTGGTCTTGTCGGTGCAAACGGTGAGGGAAAATCCACCTTTCTGAATATAATAATGGGAAAGCTACAGCCGGACGAAGGAAATGTCGAGTGGTGCAGGCACATAACCACCGGCTATCTGGATCAGTACAGCACTCTCGAAAAAGGTCGCTCTATCCGTGATGTCCTCCGTGATGCATTCATACACCTGTCAGAGCTTGAAGCAGAAATGCTGGGACTTTACGATAAGATGTCCGACTGCTCCGAAGAAGAGATGAACGCTCTAATGGAAGAAGTCGGTGAGATACAAAGCATCCTCGACTATAGCGGCTACTACACCATTGACGCCAAAATATCCGAATACGCCAACGGTCTTGGCCTGAACGAGATAGGCCTCGACAGAGATGTTGCAGAGCTTTCCGGCGGACAGAGAGCAAAGGTGCTTCTGGCAAAGGTTCTGCTGGAGAACCCGATGATACTCATTCTCGATGAGCCTACAAACTTCCTTGACGAGAACCACATTGCATGGCTCACCAATTTCCTCCAGAACTACGAAAACGCCTTCATCCTCGTATCCCATGATATCCCGTTTATGAACAGTGTCATAAATGTGGTCTACCATGTGGAGAACGCTGTTATGACAAGATATACCGGAGATTACGATAACTTCGTCCGGATGTACGAGCTGAAAAAGAAGCAGATTGAACAGGCATACGAAAAACAACAGAAGGAGATCGCTGACCTGGAAGACTTCATCGCCCGCAATAAGGCAAGAGTTGCCACCACCAATATGGCAAAATCCCGACAGAAGAAGCTGGACAAAATGGACAAGATAACGCTTATGCGTGAAAAGCCCAAGCCGGTATTCTCCTTCAGAAAGGCAAGAACTCCCGGAAGAGTAGTGATAGACTGCAAGGATATCGTTCTCGGCTACGATGAGCCGCTCACAAAGCCAGTCTCAGTTCAGGTAGAAAACGGCGAGAAGATCGCTATAAAAGGCGTAAACGGCATAGGCAAATCCACTCTGCTTAAAACACTGCTGAAGATTATACCTCCCCTATCCGGCACAGTTGAGCACGATCAGTTCGTCGAGCCCGGATACTTTGAGCAGGAGGAGGAAAGCACCTCCCAGACCGCACTTGAAGTCATATGGAACGAATATCCGTCCATGACAAATGCGGAGGTTCGTGCTGCGCTGGCACAGTGCGGTCTCACTACAGAGCATATCACATTACAGATGAGAGTGCTCTCCGGCGGCGAGAATGCCAAAGTAAGGCTGTGCCGCATAATGCTCAGAGAGATAAATCTGCTGGTGCTGGACGAGCCCACGAATCACCTTGACGTGGATGCAAAGGAAGCACTAAAAAAAGCAATAAATGATTATAAGGGCACCGTTCTCATTGTCAGCCACGAGCCTGAATTCTATATGGATGTGGCTGATAAAGTATGGAATATAGAGGAATGGTCTACAAAAATAATCTGATATATATACTCTTCATTGTAGATATATGGTAAAATTACGGATATACATACAGGAATCAGCAAAGGTACATACTGTGCGAAATAAAAAGCAGCTGCGATAATATCATCCGCACATTATTCCGCATTAATCGGCTTGATTAAGCCTGAACTGTATGATATAATAATAATTGAAAGCAGCTCCGTTGATCATCCGGAGCACAATATGGAAAGGAAGGATAAGATGCGTCCAAAACATCTGGTCACAGCTTTACTCACTGCGGCTCTCCTCAGCTCATGCTCAGGCAGCCATGTTAACTCCAGCTCATCATCGGAAGATGATACTAAGACAGTTACAAAGACAGTCTCAGAAGAAATGGCCGATACAGCATCAGACACACTCACAGATACACCAGCCGATACACAACAGGATAATATTCAGTCTACTGACAGCAGCAAAGAAGCTTCAACAGAAGAAGGCGCAAAAGCTTTTGATATTTCTATATTGACTGACGCTCTCCCGGGTATCTCTTCATCATATGAAGACAACTGCATATATGAATCCGGTACTTCCGGCGGATATGATTTTGATCTTGTCATCGATCTCAACAAATGGGCCGGAAAGACATCTCCCGATCAGATAAAAACCATTTCACAGGTTTTCTGGGAGTGTTACCCACGTATGTATGACCGTTTCGGAGTTACTGCCCGTGCAAGCAGAACGGCGTTTATAGCTATCGAGGACGAGGACTACTCCCCTGCTTATACTTTGGGAAACTGGATCCACCTCCATGACGAATGGCTCCAGGAGAACCCCACGGATTTCGATGTCATCACTCATGAACTCACTCATATCATCCAGAATGACTGGAACCCTGAAACCTGTGAGTTCAGCGAATACATAGAACGATTTGCCGACT
>ERZ795051.2118-NODE-2118-length-22771-cov-5.918384_pt1 | contig 22771 bp, 20 predicted proteins | sample MGYA00375135_ERZ795051 | MGnify/ENA primary metagenome ERZ795051 (study PRJEB30180, sample SAMN05720222) | activated sludge metagenome | isolation source: Anaerobic digester | place: Japan | collected 2015-05-26 ... | reverse complement strand
CGCGGGCAGCGCAGACCCGGCCGACGAGGGCCGTTACCGCCCCGACGTGTTGCCCGATGTCGAAGGCGGGCATCGGCAAACGCGACGGGATCGAATAGCTTCTGCCATTCATCGACCAGCTCGACGCACGGCCCGGTTACAATGCGGCGCCCGGGACCGTAGGATGTCCGGAAAACGCTCCCGTCCTGTTACGCGGAGGATACAATGATCAGAACACAAGCTCATGCTTGCTACTGCGCGATGGCTATCGGTGTGTCAGTTCTGGGAGGACCAGGCGTGTCCACCACAAGGCCGCAAGACCGCAAACCATTGCCCCCCGCGGATCTGTCCGGCAAGATGCCCCTCGAACAGACCATCGCAACGCGACGTTCCATTCGAGAGTTTGCCCCCAGGCCCCTGACGCCCGAGCAGATCGGCCAACTCTGCTGGGCCGGTCAAGGCATCACCGACCGCTCCTCCGGCTACCGCGCCGCTCCGTCGGCCGGGGCCCTGTATCCCGTCGAGCTCTACCTGGTGACCCGCGAAGGCATTGACCATTACCTGCCTCGCGACCATGCACTCATGCCGCACCAGGCCGGCGACGTTCGCCGTGAACTCCAACGGGCCAGCATCGATCAGGACTGTGTGGGCGATGCCCCCTTGACGATCGTTATCGCCGCCGTCGTTGATCGCTCGGCCCGCAAGTACCGAGGCCGGGCCGAACGCTACTGCTTCATCGAGGCCGGACATGTGGCCCAGAATATCCTCCTCCAGGCGACCGCCCTCGGCCTGAGCGGCGTACCAGTCGGGGCGTTCGAGGATGAGCGGGTGGCCCAAGTCCTTCAACTTCCCAAGGACGCCCGCGTCCTCTATCTGTTGCCAATAGGTTACCCGCCCGGCGGGGAACGATGATCGCCGGTTGAAATGACTCAACCCCGCAGCATCCTGCGAATCACCGTCTGTAAGATCCCGCCGTTGCGGTAGTATTCGATCTCCGGCGGCGTGTCGATCCGACAAATGGTCGTGAACTCTACGACCGCGCCGTCGCTGCGGCGGGCAACCACCTTCACATCCTGTCGCGGTTTAAGGTCATTGCTCAGCCCAAGAATGTCGAACGTCTCCGTGCCCATCAGGCCGAGTGATTCGCGGTTTCGGCCCGGCTTGTATTGCAGTGGCAGGATGCCCATTCCCACCAGGTTGCTGCGGTGAATCCGCTCGAAACTCTCGGCGATCACCGCCCGGATGCCCAGCAACATCGGCCCCTTGGCCGCCCAGTCCCGCGATGAGCCGGTACCGTATTCCTTGCCGGCCAGAACGATCAGTGGCGTCCCGGTCTCTCTGTACTTCAAGGCCGCATCATAGATGCTCATCTGCTCGCCCGTTGGCAGGTAGACGGTTGTGCAGCCTTCCGTGCCGGGCGCCAGCAGGTTCCGCAGGCGAATGTTGGCGAACGTGCCGCGGACCATCACCCGGTCATTCCCTCGCCGGGCACCATAACTGTTGAAATCGGCCGGTTTGACCCCAAGCGACTGCAAATAAAGCCCGGCTGGACTTGTCGGCTTGATGGAACCGGCCGGAGAAATGTGATCCGTGGTTACCGAATCGCCCACCATCACCAGACAGCGGGCACCGGTAATCGGTTGAACCGACCCCGCTTCCGTGGCCATCTCCGTGAAGAACGGCACTTCTTGGATGTAAGTGCTGTTGACGTCCCAATCGTATAGCTCGCTCCCGCCGCAAGGCACCGATCGCCACAACTCATCGCCTTCGAACACCCTGGCGTAACAGAGGCTGAACTGCTCCGGGCTCACGCATCGCTCGACGGCCTCCCTGATCTCCTTCTCGCCCGGCCAGATGTCCTTGAGATACACGTCACGTCCGTCGGAGCCCTTCCCGATCGGCTCGCAGGTCAAATCGATGTCCGTCGTTCCGGCCAGAGCATACGCCACCACCAGCAACGGGCTGGCCAGATAGTTGGCCTTGGTCAGCGGATTGACCCGCCCCTCGAAATTGCGGTTGCCGCTCAGAACCGAAGCCACCACCAGATCGCCTTTAGTTATCGCATCAGCGATTGGCTCCGGCAGCGGCCCGCTGTTGCCGATGCAGGTGGTACAGCCATAACCCACGACGTGGAACCCGAGTCTCTCCAGTGACGGCATCAGGCCGGCTTTGATCAGGTAATCAGTGACCACCCGTGAGCCGGGCGCCAGGCTGGTCTTGACCCACGGCTTGCAAGCCAGTCCCTTCTCAACCGCTCTCCTGGCCAGCAGACCGGCCCCGAGCATCACCGACGGATTAGACGTGTTGGTGCAACTGGTAATTGAAGCGATCACGACCGCCCCGTGGTTGAGCTTGAAGCGCCAGCCGCTCCACTCAGTGTCGACGCCCTTCTCCGTCGCGACATCGGGGATCTTGTAGGACGCAGTCAAGTCTTTGCGCCATTGCTTCTTCATCACCTTCAGCGGAACCCGGTCCTGGGGCCGCCGCGGACCCGCCAGACACGGTTCCACCGTGCTCATGTCGAGTTCAAGCGTATCGCTATAAACCGGATCGGGTGTGTTCGGCCCCCTGAACAGCCCCTGTTCCTTGCAGTAACGCTCGACCAGGTCAATCAACTCCACCGGTCGACCCGTCATGGCCAGATACCACAGTGTCTGCTCGTCAACCGGAAAGAACCCCATCGTCGCGCCATATTCCGGACTCATGTTGGCCAATGTGGCACGGTCTGCCGGCGACATCTCCGCCAAGCCGGGGCCGAAAAACTCGACGAACTTGCCGACCACTCCCTTGGCTCTCAGCATCTCAGTGACCGTCAGCACAAGATCCGTGGCCGTCGCCCCCTCCGGGAGCTGGCCGGACAGTCTGAATCCGATCACCTCAGGGCTGAGCATATAGATCGGCTGCCCGAGCATGACCGCCTCGGCCTCGATTCCCCCAACACCCCAGCCCACCACCCCCAGCCCGTTGATCATGGTGGTGTGGCTGTCTGTCCCGACAACGCTGTCCGGAAACGCCAGAGTGTGTCCCCCTGCGGGGCGCGTGAGGACAACTTTGGCTAGGTACTCAAGATTCACCTGATGGATGATGCCGGTCGCCGGCGGCACCACGCGGAAGTTGTCGAAGGCCTGTTGCCCCCATTTCAGAAAGGCATACCGCTCGCGGTTCCGCTCAAACTCGATTTCCTGGTTGATGCGCAGGGCCTCGACCCTGCCGAACGCGTCCACCTGAACCGAATGATCGATGATCAGGTCACAGGGAACCTCCGGATTGATCCTTCGAGGATCCCCGCCCAGGCGCTTCAAGGCCGCCCGCATCGCCGCCAAGTCGACTAAGGCGGGTACGCCGGTGAAGTCCTGGAGAATCACCCTGCCCGGCTTGAAGGGTACTTCAGCCTCGGCCGGCTTGGGACTCCATGCTGCCAATCGGGTCACATCCTCCGCTGTCACCTGGAAACCATCCACGTTGCGCAGGACGTTCTCAAGAAGAACCCGGATCGAAAACGGGAGCTGATCGAGCTTACCAGTTCCGCAGGCCGCCAGCTTGGACAGGCTGTAGAAACGCACAGCCCCCGCCTGAGTGACCAGCGTCGACTCAACCCCGAACGGGTCGTCTCTCAGTGCTGCCATAAGTGCCTCTGTTGACGTATCTTGCGTCTGTCCTGTTCTCGCCGCATGCCCATCTACCGCCGAGCACGCCTCCGACATCGCCTGTCGAAAAACCGCCGCAATCAGCAGGCAGCACAGAAGATAGCGATTCTCTGTCTGCCTTGCCACCTCGGTGGCCGGGGCGCTGCGGGAATATGCCGAGACGAAAACCCGTCTCTCGCGCGACTATAAACAACCGCGATAGTTGTAATTGCCTGCAACGCAAATCGCGGGCATGTTTCTAATCATATGGCAGCGTCCCTTTGGGAGCATGCGTGCTACGGTGCGTCGCGAGGTTGTGGCCGGCATGGTGTGGCAGACGAGTGCGGTGCTTGGGCAATCTGGGTAATAGAACCCTACGGCGAGACAGCGGTGCGGCTTGCGCGCATGTTTCCGGATGCCAGTGCGCTTGGGTTGCGGCCCGCAAAAAGGCGGTCCGCCTTCGGTTGAGGCATGGGTGCTTGGGAGGCAGTCTTGTGCCTGCTGGATGCGGGGTTGGTCCGAATGAATGCAATGGCAAACCGGGGTGTTGCCGTTGCTCGCCGGGCCGCCCCGCAACCGGTTCGACGTGCGGAAGGCAGAAATGAAGGCATCGCCGACAGGCTTGCAGTGCTTGGTTGTGGGTTTGGGCTGCGTGCTCTCAACCGTGCTTCTCACATCGCCTCAGAGACTGCCTGCTCCCTTTCGGACAGGCATACGGACGGCGGTTGATGCAGTAGCCGGTGGCCTGTTGTGGCTGTGGGGACAGCCTTCCGAAGTGTGGCAGCAGCCTGATGAGTACCGTGACCACGGTGACCAGGCTGATGACCGTCGCCTGGACGCTTTCTTCGACACATCCCCGAACAGAGTTACCCCACCCATGAGTGAAGGCCTCGGCAACCACACGACTCTCTGAACCTCTGCGACTCGAACACGCAACACGATCGTCGCTGTTGTTGCGGAGGCAGCTTACCTCCAAGCGACGCTGAAAAGCACATGTCCCTTTTAGAACCTCACGGCCAGATATGTGTGCGACTTGCGCGCATGTTTGTGGATCGCAGAGCGCTTGGGTGGTGGCCCGCAAAAAGGCGCTCCGCCTTAGAACCCTATGGCCAGATATGTGTGCGGCTTGCGCGCATGTTTTTGGATCGCAGAGCGCTTGGGTGGTGGCCCGCAAAAAGGCGCTCCGCCTTCGATCAATCCGAGTTCCGTTGCCGCCGAATAGTTCACCGGACTGAGCAGCGCAAGTTATCGGACATTTTGTTGATGATCTCGGCAAAATCTTTCTTCCTTCCCAGCCACCTTGCGCGTCTGTGTTGTCAATACTGCCACGTGGGATGTCATCGTCCGGTAAGGCTGCTAACGCGGTTCGACCCTCGCTGATCTTGCGCGCGGATCGGCAAAAAATGTCTTCACCAGCCGGTTCGCCGCTGTTCTAAACGCCCCAGAACTGCCGACTAAGATCAAACTCGATCTCAGGTCTCAATCTTGACCCGAGCATCGGTCGTTGAAAGGGGCGGTCAGGAAGACCCCTGTTGGTTGGAAGGCTCAGGATGAGCGAAGTCATTCGGCACAGCAGCCTGGCGAAGCAGTTGGCGACGCGATGGCAGGTTCCGTTGCTGATCGTGTCGCTCGCGCTGTTGGCGGTCGGAGTCTGGCGCCTCCGTCCCGGACCGGTTCCTCCTACCTTCGAACAACTGCTGAGCGATGTGAGAGCTTTGGCCGACTCAGGCCTCTATCCCGAGGCCAGCCGGTATGCCTCTGAGCTGCTGGCTGCTCCCGACCGCACGGCCGCCGAGAGACGCCGGTTATACGCCGAGCTTGCCAGGATCATCTTTCTCCACGAACAGGGCAATGCCGTTCACGGTACGGGCAATTGCGAGCGGATCATCATCAATACAAACATGTCCCTCGGCGAGGGAGAATCGTTCGACGGACCGACGCATCGAATGCGCGCCATGGCCCTCGAGTGGCTCCAGAAGCCGGCCGCCGCCTTGGCCGAGTACCAGCAAGCAGTCGAGAAAGGCGTCCCCGACGCTTGGGAGATCCGCAAACGCATTATCGAGATCCGCCGAGCCACCCAGGGCATGAGCGCCCAGGAATTGCATGACCTGTTCGACCAGTTCATGGTCGGCGATGGAGTGAGTCAGGAACTTCAATTCTGGGCGGCGCTTCAAAAGGTCGAGCTCTTCGGACGCGAAGGAAACCACGCGGCTGCCGAGCGCTTCCTCTCGGACCATGTCGCTCGGTTCCGCGACTCGGTGTTTGCCGGTCAATTCGACTATCTTCAGGCCCTCTCATGGTATCACCTCGGCCGCAAGGATGACGCAGAGCGGCTGCTCCGCTCGGTTCGCAACCGCCTGGCCGCTTCCGATCCCACTTATATCTGCGCCGGCTGGTTGCTTGGCAGAATCCTCCAGGAACAGGAGTCGCCCGAGTTTGCGCTCTCGTTTTACGAAGACGTGCTCGACAAGGCTCCGCCGGGTCCGTATCGCACGGCGGCCATCCTCGGCCGCGCCGAAACGCTGGCTGCCCTCGAACGATTCGATGAGTCTATCGAATCGTATTCCGACGCGGTTCAGAAGACCATGGACAGCCCCTACGGATCGCTCGTCAATATCCAACAGATACGCGAATCGGCCACCGGCTGGTATCAGAACCTCCTGTCCCGCGGGCGCCCGGCCGAGGCCATGCTTTATCTCCGCCAGGCGGCCCGGCTCGTGCCCCCCGCGGATACCGAACGACAGGCCGGCTACGCGGAATGGCTGGCCGACCTGGCCATGAAACTCGGAGAATCTCTGCTGGTCGAGGAAGAGGCTTCCGCCACCGCCGCCGGCCGCGTCGCCAGGGCCCGCGAATACCTCCAAGAGGCTGCCCGCGAGTATCTCAGGCTTGCCCGACTCGCCTCGCTCAATGAGGTTCGGTCGTCCCATGCGATCTGGCGCGCCGCCGAGGCCCTCGACCGGGCCGGCGACCCTCGCCAGGCCGCGGAGGTCCTGGACCGCTTCGTCACCGACCGACCCACCAACCCACGGGTGCCGGAGGCCCTGCGGCGGCTTGGGCAGATGTACCAGTCCGTCGGCGACTACGACCGGGCTATTGCCCGATACCAGGAAAATATGGTCAAATACTCTGGAACGCCTGCCGCGGTCTCTTCACTCGTCCCCTTGGCGGATTGCTTCATCGAAAAGGGGGACCTCGAGAAAGCCGAGCAGGCCCTCTTGAGACTCGTGGGCCACAAGTCCGAGGAATCCCTCCGCTCGGTGATGCCCGAGGCCCGCGAGTATCGTGAGGCCCTGTTCCGCCTGGGCGATCTCTACATCCGCGCCGGAAAGTACGAGGAGGCTATCGCTCGCTTCCAGGAGGCCCTCGATCGCTACCCGAATGATCCCCGGAGCGGCCGGGCGATGTTCATGCTCGCCGAGTCCCATCGCATCAGCGCCGACCGGCTCTACGACGACTACGGCGATCCCAGAAACGCGCCGCACAAGGACCGCCTGCGGGCCACGTACGTCGAGCGGCTCAACAAGGCACGCCGGCTCTACGACGGCCTGATTGAGCGATTCCGCGCCCGCGATGCCTCGACGGTCGGCCTGCTCGACCGGGCCTACGTCAAACTGAGCCACTTCTACAGGGCCGATGTGGTTCACGATCTTGCCCGCGTCTCCGATCCGTCGGACCTGAGGCCCTTTGTCGAGTCCCTCGAATTGTATGACCGCGCGGCGTGGTTGTATCAGGACGATCCGTTGGCCATGTCCGCCTATATCCAGATGATCAACTGCTACATCCGGTTGGGAAAGATCGACAAGGCGAGAATGACGCTGCAACGGGCCCGCTGGGCGCTCAAGGGTATCTCAGATGAGGCGTTCACCAAGTACTCCCCGGATGAGGACCGCGAATACTGGACGGCATACCTCGACTGGCTTGAGAAAACGCCGACCTTTTCGGTCGTCCTCGCGGGGACTCCGTGATGCGAATGACGGGAAACCTTCCCGGAAAGGAAACGTCGATGAACGTGACCGGCTCAACACCCGAGGCGAAAAGCGATGAGCGGGACGACGTGCTCGAAATCCTGACCGAGCAGTGCGCGCTCTGTCGGCAACTCAAGGGGTTGGCCGACCGTCAGCGAATGCTGATCGCTTCGGATCAGGCGGAGATGCTTCTCGAAGTGCTCGGCCGGCGCCGGCAGATCATCGACCGGCTGGCAGCGCTGGCCAACCGGATGCGGCCTTATCAGCAATGTTGGACCGAGGTCCGCTCACGTATGGCCGATGACGACGCCCGGCGGGCCGATGAGATGATCTCAGAGCTCAACGCCGCTCTGGCCGGCATCCTGCAGGGCGACAAGGCCGACGCCGAGATCCTCGCCGGCCGACGCCGGGAGACCGCATCCGACCTCGGTCGCCTGAAAGCCACGCGAATGGCGGGAGCGGCCTACGCCGCCAGCCAGGAAGGGCCGCAAGTCTCGCAAGTGGAGTGGACGGACCAATGAGTGTCGTAACGCCACAGATCACGGACCGCGAAAAAGAGCTGGCCGCCATCATCGCCGCCTACAACGACGTGACCGACCAGCTCAAGCGGGCGCACGACAAGCTCGGGCAGGAGGTGCGTCACCTGCGCCGGGAACTGGCCCGTAAGAACGCCGAGTTGCGCCGCCGTGAGCGGCTTGCCGCGCTCGGCGAGATGGCCGCCGGCGTTGCCCACGAAATCCGCAATCCTCTCAGCGGCATCCGCTTGTATGCCTCGCTGCTGTGCCGCGATCTCCGGGACCGGCCTGCGGAGCTGCGCACCGTCGAAAAGATCAGTAAGTGCGTCGGCGCCTTGGAGGAGATCGTTTCGGATATTCTCCATTTCGGCCGGCCGACGACCCCCAACCCCGCTCCGGTCAGACTCGGAATCGTGGTGCGGCAGGCCGTCGAACTGGCCGCCAGCCGGATGCGGGAGGCGGCAATAGCTTTCGAGGTGGACGACGAAGTCGACGGCTTTGAACTGGTCACCGACGCCGCATTGCTCCAGCGGGCCTTGACAAACCTCTTGATCAACGCCGCCGAGGCGTCGGCCGGCCTCCCCGCCCGAGAACCGCACGTCCGGGTGCGCGCGGATCGCAACACGACCGATCGTCTCGCCGTTCGAATCGAAGACAATGGCCCCGGCATCCCCCCGGAGCTCATGGATCGAATCTTCAATCCGTTTTTCACCACCAAGCACAACGGAACGGGCCTGGGACTGGCTATCGTGCATCAGATCGCCGAGACCCTGGGAGGCAGCGTCCGGGCCGCCAACCGGCCCGAAGGCGGAGCCGTGTTCACCCTCCTCATTCCAGTGCGATACGAGGAGTCGCCCCTCCCGGAAGAGTTCGCTTTCGGTCAACCCCGCGAGGAGGTTCTCTAATGGGTCGAGTCTGCGTTGTGGACGACAAGGAAGTATTGCGAGAGTCGATCGCCGAAACGTTGTCGCGGGACGACCATGTCGTGACAACCTTCGGCGATCCGATCGAGGCCCTGGAAGCAATCAAAAGCGGGTCGTTCGATTGCGTCATTACCGACCTCAAAATGCCGGGCATGGACGGCGTGACGCTCCTCCGCGAGATGCGGGCCGCCGAATGCGACGCCTCGGTCATCGTCATGACCGCCTTCGGCACGATCGAGTCCGCCGTCGAGGCGATGAAACTGGGAGCCCTGGATTACATCCAGAAGCCTTTCGAGGCCGAGCAGCTTTCGCTTCTGGTGGACCGCGCCATTCAGCATGCACGCCTGCGATCCGAAAACGAAGCCCTCAAGCGGTCCATGACTGACGGCGAAACCCGGGAAATGATTGGCGACTCGCCGGCAATGCGGGTGGTACGCGAAACCATCGCCCGGATCGCACCGAGCAACAACACCGTGCTTATCCAGGGCGAATCGGGAACCGGCAAGGAACTGGTCGCCCGGCGATTGCACGGCGCCTCCGGACGGGCCGGCCGCCCCATGCTGTGCCTGAATTGCGCGGCCTTGTCAAGCAACCTGCTGGAAAGCGAATTGTTCGGACACGAACGGGGGGCCTTCACCGGCGCCGACCGGGCCCGCAAGGGACGATTTGAACTGGCCGATGGCGGCACGCTGCTCCTTGATGAGGTCAGCGAGATTCCCCTTCCCCTCCAAGCCAAGCTGCTCCGCGTGCTCCAGGAACGACAGTTCGAGCGCGTCGGCAGCAGCACCACCCGAACCGTGGATGTTCGCGTGATCGCCACAACCAATCGCAATCTTCCCGATTGGGTGGCCCGGAAACGCTTCCGCGAGGACCTTTACTTCCGCCTCAGCGTCCTTCCGCTGACGATTCCGCCGCTGCGCGAACGACGTGACGACATTCCCATGCTGGTCAATTACTTTCTCACGCGGGCCGCTTCCCGGGCGGGGCACCCGGTGTTGCGGGTATCCGACGGGGCGATGCGCCTCCTGACCGATTATGACTGGCCGGGTAACGTTCGAGAACTCGAAAACCTGTGCGAGCGGGCATCGGTGCTGGTACTCGACGGAGTGCTCACCGAGCAGATCATCGTTCCGTGGCTCAACGGAATTCAGCGCGCCGAGTCGTTCCCCGAAAAACTTCGCCACGGCCACATCATTGAGGACATGGAGCGGCTGTTGATCGAGAAAACCTTGCGGGAATGCGCCGGCCATCGGGCCAGGACCGCCGAGGCCCTCGGAATCGGCGTGCGAACGCTGACCCTCAAACTCAAACAGTGGCGGGAACAGGACGAGGCCAGACGATCTCTGCTGGCGGCCCAGAGCAGCGGTGCAATGCTCGTCGGATCCAAGTGAGGAAAGACCGAGGTCCAGACGTGATGCGATCGCGAAAACAACTGCACGGCAAGGCGGCAAGAACCGCGCGTCAGGCGCAGAAATTGCGCTTCAGAGCCGCCAAATTGCCTGTTTTCACATTCGCAAACCGCCTTGACCCGTCTGGTATCGATTTTGCTGATTCAATACCCCGCAGCGCGGCAAGTTCGCGCCGACGCGCCCGATTCCGCGCTCTGGACAGGAAGACGTGATGCTCTTTCACGGTGCGGTCAATAGCGGGACAGTCCCGGTGCTTGAGAAGGTGCTGGCCTATACCCATGCCAGACACCGGATGTTGACCGAGAACATCGCCAACATCGACACCCCCGGGTACAAGGCCCGGCAGCTCAACGTGCGGGCCTTTCAGAACGCCCTGAAAGAGGCGATTGCCAGGCGGCCCAGTGAGCGAGGCCCCCTGAGCCTCCGAGGAGCCCGCGAGTTCCGGGAAGACGCCTCAGGTTGCCTGGTGGTGACTCCGACCGAGGAACCGGCGGAGAACGTCCTCTTTCATGACCGAACGAACATGAGGATCGAGAGGCAGATGGCGATGTTGGCCGAGAACACGCTCATGCACCAGATTGCCTCGGATCGGCTCAAGGGCCGGTTTGATCAACTCATGACCGCGATCCGGGGAACAGTGGCATGATCCAGGCCCGGCGCGCGGCAGGCGCCTCCGGCACGAAGGCCGGTGTGCATCGCCACAACGGCGGAAGATGAGGTGATGGAATGTTTGGCTCGCTCGATGTCAGCACGTCGGCGTTGGTCGCCCAGAGGATCCGAATGGATACGATCCACGGCAACATCGCCAACGCCCAGGCGACACAACGCGCCGACGGCCGGCCGGGCCCCTACAAGCGGCGAATCGCGGTTTTTCAGACCGGTGATGGCGCCGGCCGGCCTGGAGTGCATGTCAGCAAAATCGTCGAGGATCCGACGGTGGGACAGCGCGTCTATGAGCCCGAACACCCGCACGCGATCAAGTCCGGGCCGTACCAGGGCTACGTCGAGTATCCCAACGTCGATCTACCCACCGAGATGGTCAATGCGATTCTGGCCACTCGCGCGTATGAAGCCAACATCACCGCCATGGAGGCCACAAAAAACATGATATCCGCCAGCTTGCGGATTCTCGCATGAGAGGATGCGACAGCACAGGTCGCCGTTTCGGTAGAAAGGCAGACACATGCCCGACCCACTCAGTATCCATGGAATTGGCGCGGGTCAACCGCCCGGCCCCCTTGGCAGGACGCTCTCAACCGGTGCGGGCCGCGAGACCGGCGGGCCCTCGTTCCGCGAGGTCCTGCTCAATAGCCTCGAACAAGTCAACCGCCTTCAGCAAGAGGCCAACGAGGGCGTCGAGAAAATCATGACCGGCCAGACCGACAACCTGGCCGCCGTGTTCAGTGCCGTGCGAAAGTCCGAGGTGGCTTTCAGCATGCTCATGGAGATGCGAAACAAGTTGATCGACGCATATCGCGAGATCCAGCAGATGCGCGTGTAACGCGGGGTGAGTGATCCCCGCCGCGCCGGTCGAAATCGGTTGTTGCGGGCCGGAACGGCAAGGAGGCCTCGGGGCCCGGCCGCAATGAGGGAGGCTGACAGGAATGGAATTCCTTAGAAAGATCGCGCTCCAGACCAAGGTCCATCTTCAGGGACTGACGACCTCACAGAAGCTGGCGATCGTCTTATCGGTCATCCTGATCGCAGTGGCTGTCTTGGCCCTCGTTCGTTGGGCGGCCGAACCGGCGATGGTGATCCTCCTCGATCAGCCCCTGACCCCGGAGGCGTCCGCTCGTATCCAGCAGTTCCTCGATGCCGCCGGCGTCAAATACGAACTGGCCGGCGACGTTGTCCGCGTGCCCATCGATCAACGCCCCAGGCTCCTGGCCCAGCTTACCCAGCAGAAGCTGCTCCCCGATGACATCAGCCTCGGATTCGCCAAGCTGATCGGCGAGGCCAGCAATCCCTGGCTGCCCATGCAGGAGCAGGACCGGCGCTGGAACGTGGCCCGCTGTAACGAGCTGGCCCGCGTGCTCAGGGAATTCAACGGCATCCGCGATGCCCGCGTGTTCGTCGAGACGGCCACCAGACGCCATGTCGGACAACCCAACGCCCAACCAACCGCCAGCGTGTCCGTCAAGTTGGCCGACGGCGCGACTCTGGACAAGGAACTCGTCCGGGCGATCGCCGGCTTCGTCAGCTCGGCCGTGTCCAACCTCAGCATATACAACGTCACCGTGGCCGACGCCACCACCGGCCGCGCAGCCGGCGTGCCAAGACCCGAGGACGGAATGGATGCCGATGACATCGATCGGCGGAAGGCGAAGGAGGAGTACTTTGCTAACAAGATTCGCGAACTGCTCAGCGATATCCCCGTGTCTGTGAAGGTCTATTGCGAGCTCGAACCCGAGTCGCGACAGGAGATCAAGGAGGTCTACGGCAAGCCGGTCATTGCGACCGAGTCCACGACGTCGGAGACCGACACGACCTCAACCATGGCGGGTGAGCCGGGTGTGGTTCCGAATACCACCGTCTCCGTCGCCGGTGGCGCACCCGTCAACAACCATGAGAAGACAACCAGCGATATGACTTATAAGTCCGAGGCCGACAAAACGGTCACCCAGACCAAGCGGCCTCGAGATACCATCAAAAGCATCTCGGCGTCCGTTACCATCCCCAAGAGCTATCTGCTCAACGTTTTCAATCTTCCCAAGGAGACGTCCGACCAGGAGTTGGACACGGCAAGCACCAGCCTGCGCGAGAAAATCAAGAAGTCGGTGATGACCGCCCTGGCGATTCCGCCCGATGCCGAGGAACGCGTTACCGTCGATTGGTTTCCGGATGCCGGGGCCCTGGCGTTGGCTCACCTCGGTTCGTCCGGAGCCGGCGAGGGCGTCATGAGCATGGTCTCAACGCATTGGGACAAGGCCGGAATGGCCGTGCTGGCCGTCCTCGGGCTGCTGATGATGTTGATGATGGTCCGCAAAGTGGGTGAAGCACCTGTGCTGCCGGGCGAGGACTCCCCAAAGGCCGGAAGGAAAGGAAAACTGCCCGTGGCCGAGGTCGAAGAAGAGGTGCCGGTTAGCGAGGCAAAGGAAACCGAGCCGCTCTTGGTCGGAAAAGAGGTCGACGAAGAAACCCTACGTGCCCGGCAGATCGTTGAACAGGTGGGCGAACTGATCAAGGGAGACCCCGTGTCCTCCGCAAGTATCCTCCAGCGCTGGATTGAGGAGGCGAACGCGTAACCGTGGCGAAGAAGGGTAAGAACAAGGAGAACGAACAGGGCGCCGAGAAGGGATTCACCGGCATCCGAAAGGTTGCCGCCTTCCTTCTGGCCATCGGACCGGAGGCGGCGGGAAGCCTCTTGCGACGCATGGATCGCGAAATCGTCGAGGACGTGACCCGCGAGGTCGCTTCTCTCGGAGTCGTCCCGCCCGAACAACAGAAGGCCATCGTTGAAGAGTTCTATAACGTCGCTCTGGCCAGACAGTATGCCAACGAGGGCGGCTTGTCTTATGCCCGCGCCCTCCTCGAGCGGGCCTTGTCCAAGGAAGAGGCCGCCCGTGTCATGCAGCAGATCGAGCATCAGGTGCATCAGCAGCCCTTCAGCTTCCTCCAGAAGGCCGAGAGTGAGCACCTCCTGACCTTCATGCAGGATGAGCATCCTCAGACCATCGCCCTGATCCTTGCCCACCTGCCCAGCAGCAAGGGCAGCGAGATTCTGTCCGGACTCCCGCCCGCCAAGCAGATTGAGGTCGTCACCCGCGTGGCCAACATGGAACAAACCAACCCCGAGGTCATTCGCGAGGTCGAAAAAGGACTCGAACAGCGGTTGTCGGGCGTCATGACCCAGCAGTTCCAGAAGGTCGGCGGCGTCGAGGCCGTGGCCGAAATGCTCAACCTGTCGGATCGGGCGACTGAAAAAGGCATCCTCGAAACCCTTGAGGCCGAGGACCCCGAACTCGTTGAACAGATCCGGCGGCTCATGTTCGTGTTCGAGGACATCCTGCTCGTCAATGACAAGGGGATTCAGGCCCTGCTCAAGGAAATCGACAACGACGAGCTGGCCCTGGCACTCAAGACGGCCAGCGACGAGATGAAGGAGAAGATCTTCAGCAATATGTCCGAACGAGCGGCCCAGTTGATCAAGGAAGACATGGAATACATGGGCCCCGTCCGATTGAGCGACGTCGAAGCCGCTCAGCAACGCATCGTCGACGTCGTCAGACGTCTGGAAGATGCCGGGGAAATCATCATCTCCGGTCGCGGCGGCGAGTCCGACGTGGTGGTGTGAGAGGCGCGTTGAGGAGGTCGCGGCATGGCCCGCAGATCAACGGTTATTAAGGCGGCAGAGGCACTTCCCTTCCAGGGCGCGGTACTCAAGCCGTTTCACCTCAGCGACATGATGGGTGAAGTCAAGGCCGCCCTCATCCAGGCCCAGGCCGACGCCGCCCGAATCGTCAGACAGGCCAAGGCCCAGGAGGACGCCATCCGCCGGGCGGGTTACGAGGCCGGTTATCAGGCCGGCTTCGCGAAAGGCCTCGAAGAGGGGCGAGAAAAAGGCCATGCCCAAGCCTTTGCTGAAGCCAAAGCCCAGTTCGCCGCGACCCACAAGAGCCTCCTGTCCTCTTGCGAGAAGATCATCGCGGATATCGAGGAACGCCGGGCCGCCTGGCAGGCCGCCGCCCGCCAGGATCTCGTCGATCTGGCCATGGCCGTCGCGCGCCGGATCGTTCGCCACGTCAGCGAAAACGATCGCCGCGTGGTGGTCGAGAACCTCGAGGAGGCCATTCGTCTCGCCGGAGAACGGTCCGACGTGACCATCAAGATCAACCCGGCCGATGCCCAGGCGGTTCGTGTGTTCGCGGAGTCCCTGGCCGATCGGCAGGCCTCCTGCAAGCTCGTGAAAATCGTTGAAGCCCCCGAAATCTCGCCCGGCGGTTGCTGGGTTCAATGGGGCAGCGGCGCGGTCGATGCCCGCATCGAGACGCAGCTTGACCGCATCGCCGCGGAACTGGGGGTCCGCGGAACACCGTCGATTCAGCATGCCGCGGAAAATATGACCCGGGAGGGTCCGGAAAACGCATGAACGCGTTCGCAAAAGAGATCGAGATGGTCGACTCCATGGTCACTCCGTCCCTCGTCGGGCGGGTCGTGGACGTCACCGGTCTGACCATCACGGTCTCGGGCCTCCCCGCGCCGATCGGAGCGATGTGCACGATCGAACGGCAGAACGGTACCCGCATCGAGGCCCAGGTCGTCGGCTTCAGAAACGACCACACCATCGTCATGCCCCTGCAGGACACGCTCGGCGTGGCCAGAGGCGACAACGTGACCGCCTGGCCCGGCGAGGCGAAAGTCCCCCTCTGCGACGAGATGATCGGACGCGTGATGGACGGCCTGGGCCGTGTCATCGACAACGGCCCGCCGCTCTATTGCGATACCTGTTACCCGGTCTATCGCCCCGCTCCCCGCGCCCTCGAGCGCCCTCGGATCTCCCATCCGTTGTCCACCGGCATCCGCTCAATCGACGCCCTCTTGACCGCCGGTCGGGGGCAACGTCTTGGACTCTTCTCCGGAACCGGCGTCGGCAAGAGCGTATTGTTGGGCATGATCGCCCGTTACACCGATGCCGATGTGACCGTCCTGGCGCTCATCGGAGAACGCGGCCGCGAGGTCAATGAGTTCCTGCAGAATGACCTCGGGCCGGAAGGACGCCGCAAAACCGTACTGGTACTCAGCACCTCCGACGAGTCGCCCGTCCTGCGCGTACGCGCGGGATTCGTCGCCACGGCGGTTGCCGAGTACTTCCGCGATCGCGGCAAGAACGTACTCTTGCTCATGGATTCAATCACCCGCATCGCCATGGCTCAGCGACAGATCGGCCTGGCCGCCGGAGAACCGCCCGCGACCAAGGGATATACACCCAGCGCGTTCGCGCTGCTCCCGCAGTTGCTCGAGCGCGCCGGCCAGACGGAGAACGGCAGCATTACCGGCTTCTATACCGTCCTGGTCGAGGCGGATGACATCAATGATCCGGTCGGCGACGCCGTCCGGGGCATTCTCGACGGCCATGTCTGGCTCTCGCGGGCATTGGCCAACAAGTCCCATTACCCCGCCGTCAGCGTCTCCGAGAGCATCAGCAGAGTGATGAGTTCCATCGTCGATCCGCAGCATCTGGCCGCGGCCAGAACCGTCATGAAGGCCGTCGCGATCTGGAACGAGATCGAGGACCTGGTGAATATCGGGGCATACGCCGCCGGCGCGAACGCCGAATACGACGCCGTGATCCAGACCCGTCCCGCCGTCCTGGCTTTCTTGCAGCAGGGGGTGGCCCAGCGGGTCAGTTTCGCCGAGGCACGCCAGCAGTTGCTCGCCTTGGCTCAGCAGATCGAGGAAACCACCCGCAGACTGTCAAGGGAGGGCGGCCGTGCCCGAACGGTCACGGCGGCATAACGCAAGAGAGTAGAACATGCCCAGACGATTCAAATTCCGGTTCGCGACCATGCTCAAGATCCGCCGCCAGCGCGAGGATGAGCAGAAACGCATCGTGGCCGAACGGTTACGCCAGATCCGCCAGACGCGAGACCATCGTCTGGTCCTCCAACGACAGATCGAGGACGAGGTCGACGCCATCCGCCACAGCCAGACCGGCGGGGCAATCGATATTCAACAGGTCATGAGGCACCGCCATTGGCTGAGCCACCTTCATAAGGGCGTCTTGGAAGCCGACGCCCGCTTGCGCTTCCTGGAGGCCCGGCTGGCACAGGAACGCGTGGTTCTGGCCGAGGCGGTCAAGCAGAGGAAGATTCTGGAAAAACTGAAGGAGCGTCAATGGCAACGGCACCTCCGCGAGCAAGGTGTTCTCGAAGTGAAGGAAGGCGACGAGTTGGCCGCCGTTCGATACGTGTTCGGCCGCGACGCCGATGCCGAACTGCTGCGGACCTGACCGCCGCCGTCCGCACGTAGCCTCAACGAGGATCGATCTGAACCATGTTGAAGCGTTTCTACCATCTTCTGGCCTTGCTGGCGCTGATCAACCTCTTCGCCGTGGCGGGTTTCGTCGGCTACCTGTTCGCCAGCGGGCGCCTCGACGCCGAGCGAGCCAGGCAGATCGCCGTCGTACTGAGAGGCGAATTCCCTGCGTCGCAGCCGGCCGCTGCCGCCGGCACGCCGACGCCGCGTGATGAGAGCCCCCAAGCCTCCGGCGACGAGATCGCCCGGCAGCAGCAGACCAAGGAACTCCTCGCCCTTCAGGAGAGACGCCGGGCACGCGATCTGCGGGACCGGGATCTGCTCGACAAGCGCATCCAACTCGAGACCCGTCAACTGCTCGAGAAGCTCGAGCGCAAAGAAAACGAACTGAAGCAGCAGAAACAGGTCTTCGAGAAGGAGGGCGAGCAGGCGGGATTCGATCGCCAGCTCAACCTCTTGTCCAAGACGGAACCTAAACTCGCGCTGCAGTTGCTCAAGAATCAGATCAAGGAACCCGACGCGGTTCAGCTTCTGATGAAAATGGATGAGAACCGCGTCAAAGGAATTATCAACGCCTGTAAGACGGAAGAGGATAAGGCCTGGATCGGGAGGATCCTGAACCAGATTGGCAAATATGGAAGCTCAACGGCGGCCGGTGGGGATGATTCCGGCAAGCCCGCATCCGACGGAGGATGACATGCCCACCGTGGAATGGGCGGAAGTCCGGACTGTTGCACACTCAGCGCAGACCGTCCGCGATAAGCCCGAGCAGCTCGATGACGTGTTTGCGGTTGTCTTCGATTCGGCCCGCCGCTCGGTCGGCTCGCGCGTCGACCGGACCGTGCGCGAGCAACAGCATCGCGCCGCCGACAAAGACAAAGCGGCAGCTACGCGCGATCCCCAGGCCGTGACCTCCGGCCGGTCGAAAAGCAAGGGCGCGGAAGGACCTCAGGAACCCAAGAAGAACCAGCAGACCGCAAAACCCGAATCGCCGGTGAAGGGAACGCCGATCGAGCCCGCTCAGGCTGAGTCTCCGCAACCCGCCCCTGCCGAGGAATCCCCTCGGGCAAACGAACCCCTCGTTGTCGAACACGCAACGGAGCCGAGCGCCGCCGATCCGGTCCCGCAAGTCCCGCCTGAGCTGAAGCCGGCGCCCTCCCAAAAGAGCTCGGAGCAGACAAAAGCTGCGCAAAACCTGCTGTGGAAACCAACACCCGGGGCAACCGAGTTCCCGATGGACACCGCCCCGGCAGAGAACCGGGTAGACGACTCGCCGACGACGCAAACCTCGCCCCAGCTTGTAATCTGGGCGGTTGCCGATCCGGTTGCGGCAGTCATCCCGGATATCCCGGCGACGGCTCAGGCGGGCGACGCCGCCCCTGGCGGGTGGGCTCCTCCGCAGGCGACTGAAGTCTCGGCAACCCGCGAGACAACCGGAACCTCTTCCGGCGAGCAGGCTCCGCAGCCTGCTTCCGGCGCGAACGTCCAACCGGCACAGGAACTGTCAATCTCCGTCTGGCAGTTCCTTCGAGGCGTCGCCGCCCATCTGGAACAGGCGATCGAGACCCGGGATCGCAGGGCGATGAATAAACAGCCTGCCAGTTGTTCAGAACCAACGGTCGCGGCCCGGCCGACCGGCGAGACGCCTCCCAACCCGATGACGAAACCGCCGCTGCTCGGCAGCTTGGAAAACGGTAGCTCCACAAACAAGCAGTTGCTCGGGCAGGACGAAAACCGCTCACCGGAACATGATGCGGCCTCACAAGCGTCTTCCGGCGATGCGGCCAGGAACGCGGACGGTTCCGCCCATCAAACCGACACCAATGACGAGTTCAGGGGTCTGCTGGAACTTGCCGGACGTGTACGCGGACGGATCGTCTCGCCTGATCTTCAACCTGCCCCCGCCTCGTTCGGGCGCGATTTGGGCGGCCAGGGCATCAGTCTGAAGGAGGCCCGGGCAATGACCGAGCTCGCCGACGTCGTCCGGGCGAATATCGGCGCGAGGCATTCGTCTATGGTCCTCAAGCTCGAGCCCCCGGAACTCGGCCGGCTCAGGGTCGACGTCCGCACGCACGGCGATGAACTGACACTGCGACTGCAGGCCGACTCCCTCTTGGGACGAGATGCCCTCCAGAGCCGCATCAACGAGCTGCGGAGTTCCCTCGAGCAACACGGCTTCAAACTCAACCAGATCCAGGTCGAACTGCGGGTTCCCCAGGCCAATCCTGGTGAAGCCCATCAGGACCGGCCGTTCCAGCAACAGGAACACTCGGATGGCCAGTCTTCCCATGAGCCCGCATGGCAGGGGCACGAAGGCGGCGGAAGTCAGACTCCTTCGGAATCAGAATGGTCGAACGAAGCTTTCGCGTTCTCCCAGGAGAACGCTTCATCCGGGGAGGAGCAGGATCGGGTCGATCGTCTGGCGGAGACGGGCGTCGACCTGGTTGTGTGACAAGGCGCGTGCAGATCCGCCCCGTCGGAGGACGGGGCGGATCCATCCGCCTGTCCCGGCTGCGCCGGGACGGCTGAGAGGACAACAAGATGCAGATAACAGCAACACGGTACACGGACGGTTCGACCGCGCAGACGACAACCCAGCGGGATGTGTCCGGCATCAGCGGCCAGGATTTCATGAAGATCCTGATTAAACAGCTTCAGCTTCAGGATCCCTTCGAGCCCATGACCAACCAGGAAATGATCTCCCAGATGGCCACCATCCGGGAACTGGAGATGAACACCCGCCTCACCGAGCGGCTCGAACAACTTACCGATCAGCAGAGAGTCGCCTCTGCTTCCGGACTGATCGGCAAGCAGATCAAGGGCATCGTCACCGATTCGAACGGAAACGAGTATGAACTCAAAGGTCTTGTGACCGGCATCGAGTTCACCAGCAGAGGCGAGATACTGCTGCGGCTCGACAACGGATTGAGATTGCCCATCACCAGCTTGACCGAGGTCACGGAGCCGCGATCGGATCTGGAAACGGAGGAGGATTCGGAGTCGGCCTCGCAGGAAGAAAAATCAGAGGCTGCGGCATGATTCAAGGGTTTCGTCCGGCCGATTGTGCGAACGGCAACGGCCGATGCAAGTAATCGACATGACAGGCTGTCTCGGCCGCAAGAGCCGAGCCGGATCAGAAGAAAAGGAGACGGGCAATGGGATTGACCAGTGCAATGTATACCGGCCTTTCGGGCCTGAATGCCAACCAGTATCGGATCGACACCGTCGGCAACAACATCGCCAACGTGAATACCACCGCCTTCAAGGGAAGCCGGGCGTCATTCCAGAATCAGTTCTCGGTGATGCTCTCCGGCGGATCCGCCCCCAGCAATACCTCGGGCGGCACGAATCCGTCCCAGGTCGGCATGGGATCTTTGGTCGGCTCGATCCAGCGCAACTTCCAGTCCGGCGCCCTCGAGACCACCGGTGTGCCCACCGACATGGCCATCGAAGGCAACGGCTTCTTCATCGTCAGAACGCCGGAACTCAGGCAGGCTTACACCCGCGATGGCATGTTCGCCCTCGATGCCTCCAACACCCTCGTCACCTCGGACGGATACCCCGTTCAAGGCTACGGCATTGATGCCGCTTTCAACATCGATCGGTCCCGCTTGGTCGACCTCAACATCCCCCTGGGGACGCTCACCATCGCCCGGGCAACCTCATCAGCCGCCTTCGACGGCAATCTGAATGCCAACGGGACCATAGGCACGCAAGGCACGATTCTCTATTCGCAGGTGTTCACCGACGGTAGCTGCGGACCGGCCGCCACCGGCGCAACTCTGCTGACCAACCTGTACGACCCCACCGTCTCCACAACCAGCGCCCTCTTCGCGGTGGGCGACGTCATCACCCTTCAGGATGTCCGCAAGGGCGGCCGACAGATTGAAACGGCCAGCTTCACGGTTGATGCCGCCAGCACCCTGGATGATTTCCTGACTTTCCTGAACAACGAACTCGGACTGAACGCCGATCCGGCAGTACCCAATACGCCGGGCATTACCGTTGCCAGCGGCTTGGGCACTCCACCCGATGGAACGATCATCATCGAAGGCAACGTCGGCTACGATAACCGAATCGAAATCGCCCAGGTCGGAATCCGCAACTCCAACGAGACCGTCACCGCCAGTCCATTCCAGTTCACCCCACAGCAGCAAGCCAACGGCGAAAGCGTCTATACCAGTTTCCTCGTGTACGACTCCCTGGGCACGCCCATTCAGGTCAGTGTGACCGCTGTCCTCGAAAGCAAGACGGATGGCGGTACCCTCTGGCGGTTCTACACCGAAAGCACCGACGACACGGATCCGACGCCGGTCCTCGGAGCCACCGGTACCATCCAGTTCGACAACAACGGCCGCCTCCTGAACGTGACCAACAATATCCTTCAGATCGACCGCGATAACAGCGGAGCCTCAAACCCCGTGAGCTTCGAACTGGACTTCAGCAACCTCACCGGCTTGACGACCGACATGTCAACCCTGGTCATGACCTTCCAGGACGGCTTTGAGGCCGGTACCCTGACCAGCTTCAATACCGGTGCCGACGGGGTCATCAACGGTGTTTTCACCAACGGGCTCAGTCGCCCTCTCGGCCAGCTCGCCCTTGCCACCTTCATCAATTGCCAGGGCCTCGTCTCCCGGACCGACAACTTGTATTACGAAGGGTCGAATTCGGGCCAGCCGCTAATCACCGCCCCGGGTAATCTTGGTGCCGGTACCATCCAGGGAGCGACTCTGGAGCTCAGTAACGTCGATTTAACACGCGAATTTATCGGACTTGTCACGGCATCGACCGGTTTTTCGGCGTCCGGACGGGTGATCAACACCTCCAACGAACTGCTCAATGAATTGTTGTCGATAGCCCGATAAGAAAAGGTGCGGCCCACGCCTGAGGGCGGCCCACAGGCGCTGGGCCTCGAAACGTCCCGACGCCACAGGGTGACGCGGAAAACCGAAACGTGATCACACTGACCCGGTTGAACGGAACACGCTTCGTGATCAACGCGGAGCTGATCCGCACCGTCGAGGAGCGGCCCGATACGACCATCGTGTTGATCAACGGCGAGACCTTCATCGTTCGCGAACGCATGGAAGAGGTCGTCGCCCGGGCCATTGAGTACGGACGAATGATTCGGGTCTTCAGACCGTAGTGGCCGCCGGAAGACCCGTACTCGATTCGCTTGACTCGCGCAGCGCCCCGCCGGCACCATGCCCGCCGGCTTGGCTGACCTCGCCTGGCAGGTGAATCACATGAACCGCATGACCGATGTAAGACACAAGATACTCGGATGCACGAATCGTCCGATAAGTGCCGCGCCTTGGCACACAGGAGGTGGCCATGGTTGATCGCGCGACCGCTGTCGGGCTCGTATTGACC
>ERZ795051.2113-NODE-2113-length-22816-cov-23.190194_pt1 | contig 22816 bp, 14 predicted proteins | sample MGYA00375135_ERZ795051 | MGnify/ENA primary metagenome ERZ795051 (study PRJEB30180, sample SAMN05720222) | activated sludge metagenome | isolation source: Anaerobic digester | place: Japan | collected 2015-05-26 ... | reverse complement strand
GTGGACCTGGGGAGAATCGAACTCCCGACTGTACAATGCGAATGTACTGTTATGCCACTTAACTACAGGCCCTAATTTAAAAAATTTTCAACCAAAAATTTACCAAGTTTATCAGGATTATGACGAATTAAATTTCTTTTCGTTAAATTATCGTTTTTTAATTGGGAAGTTAATTGGCCATTAATTAGGTTTGCTCCTAAAAATAATTTTTCATCATAAATAAATTTCTTAAATGCTTTGTAAATAATTGGTTTAGATTTTTCTTTTCTGAAATATTTTTGAACCAAATACTTTGGCGGTTCCTGGTTATTAAAAATAACTGCGTCTAAAATATTTTTGCCTAAATATTTTTCTATTTCGTTAGTAAAATCAAAAATTGTAAAATTATCATTTTGGCCAAATTTAGTTACTAAATTTGTAATTAAAACTTTTTTGGCTTTTGATTTCTTTAAAGCCTCATTTACTCCTTTAACTAAAAATAAAGGGATAAGACTAGTATACATATTTCCTGGACCAATAATTATTAAGTCAGCTAATAAAATTGCTTTTTGAGCTTTGGGATTAATTTCTGCTTTAGGAATAGTATAATATTTTTTAATTCCTATTGGCTGAATAATTTCACTGGGGGTAATGTTTCTCTCTCCTATTAATTTTGCTCCATTTTTTAAAACCATTACTAATTTAATATTTTTTAAAGTAATTGGAATAACTTCGCCAGAAATATTAATAATTTTACCAAGCTGGTCAATTGCTTTATCTAAGGAACCACTTACTTTTTCTAAGGCTGATAAAAAAATATTGCCAAAACTATGTCCCTTTAAGCTACCTTTTTCGAAGCGGTAATTCATTAGTTTTCTTATTAAAATAGGAGATTCAGATAAAGCAACTAAACACTGCCTGATATCGCCTGGAGGCAAAACCCCTAATTCATCTCTCAAAACTCCTGAAGAACCGCCGTCATCAGTCATTGCTACAATTGCTTGTAAATAAAGATTTTGATATTTTCTTAAAGCAGTTAAAACAGTATAAGTTCCAGTTCCTCCGCCCATTACTACCACTTTTTTAAGTTTTTTTGCCATTATTTAAATATTTTAACATTATTTTATCATTGATTTAATAAAACTACTCAACGGTTACTGATTTTGCTAAATTTCTTGGCCGATCAATATCTTTTTTTAAAAATTTAGCGCAGTAATAAGCAAATAAATGAAGCGGAGCAATTAATAAAATTGGTTGAAGAATCTCTAAGGTTTTTGGAACATAAATAACTTCCTCAACTTTTTTAGCCAAATTCTTATTACCAATAGTCGTTAAAGCTATTATTTTACCATTTCTAGCTTTGATTTCTTCTAAATTAGAAATAATTTTTTCGTAAAGACTGTCTTCGGGAGCAATAACTACTATTGGAAAGTTTTTATCAATTAAAGCTATTGGTCCATGTTTCATTTCCCCAGCTGGATAACCTTCGGCGTGAATATAAGAGATTTCTTTTAATTTCAAAGCTCCTTCCAAAGCTATAGGGTAATTAAATTTTCTTCCAAGATATAAAAAATTTTTATAGTGATTATATTTTTTAGCAAGGCTTTTAATTTTCTGCTCTTGAGAATAAGAAAAAATTTTATTTAAATAGTCTGGGGTTTTAGCTAATTCTTTTAAATAATTTTTTAATTCTTTTTGAGAAATTTTTTTATTTTCTTTTGCTAAATAAAGAGTGGTTAAAACTAGGGCTACCAATTGAGAAGAAAAAGCTTTAGTTGAAGCAACTGCATATTCTGGACCAGCATAAGTATAAATTCCAAAATCAACAAGACGACTAATAGCTGAGCCAACCACATTAACAATTCCCATTGTCAAAACTTTATTTTTCTTAGCTATTTTTAAAACTTCTAGAGTATCAGCTGTTTCTCCAGATTGACTAATGGCTATAATTAAAGTATTTTGATGATAAATAAATTTTTTATACCGTAGCTCAGAAGCAACTAAAGCTTCGGTTTCAATGCCGCTAAGATCTTCAATCAAATATTTGCCAAAAAGAGCCGCATAATAAGCGCTACCACAACCAGTAATAATAATTTTATTAATACTTCTTAAATTGTTTTTATGTGTTTCAAGCCCCGCAATTTTTATTTGCCCTTTTAATGGGAAAATCCTGCCTCGCAAAGTATTTTTAATTGCTTGGGACTCTTCTTTTATTTCTTTTAACATAAAGTGCTCATAGCTATTTTTAGTTTTTCCAAAAATTTCAGGTTTTAAATCGACCAAAGATTTATTAACTTTTTGATTGTTTTTAAAATTAAGAATTTTAAAAACAGAATTATTGATTTCAACCATTTCGCCATCGTCTAAATAAACAACTTTATTAATATTTTTATTCATAGCTAAGATATCAGAAGCTAAAACAAAACCGTCTTTAGAAATTCCTAAAATTAAAGGACTAGAAAATTTTGCTCCAATTAATTTATCGGGTTCATTTCTATTAAAAATAACCAAAGCAAAACTGCCATTTAAAAACTTTAAAGATTGGCTAACGGCTTTTTGATAATTTTTTTCTTTTTTAAGATTTTCTTCTATTAGATGGGGAATAACCTCGGTATCAGTTTGGGAAATAAATTTATGGCCGCGAGTTATCAAAAATTTTTTAAGTTCTTCAAAGTTTTCAATAATACCGTTGTGAACTACAAAAATATTTTTTGAGCAATCGAATTGAGGATGGGCATTTTTTATTGAAGTTCTTCCGTGAGTTGCCCAACGAGTATGTCCTAACGCTAAATTATAATAACTATCAGTAATTTGAGATTTAAAAACTTTAATTCTTGAGGTACTTTTTTTAAAATACAATAAGTTATTAGATTTATTGTAGGCTAAAACTCCTAATGAATCGTAGCCGCGATATTCCATTTTTTCTAAACCTTTAACTACTATAGGCAAAGCTGATTTTTTACCAATATAACCAATTATGCCGCACATAGCTCTTAACTATTAATAACAAAATTTATAATTTTATCTTTAATAAAGATAATTTTTTTAATTGTTTTATTTTCAAGCCATTTTTTAACTTCTTTTAGTTCTTGCGCTTTTTTAATAATTTTTTCTTGGGCTAAAGACTTAGAAATTGTTAAAGTAGCCCGTAATTTACCATTAACTTGAATGGCGTAATTAGCTTCAGTTTCTTTAACTAATTTAGCGTCAAACTTAGGCCACACCTGATTATCAATTGATTTTTTAGGATTTAAAATCTGAAAAAGTTCAGATGAAATATGGGGCGCAAAAGGATAAAGCAAAATAAGATAAGCCTTCATAAGTTCCTTAAAGTCTTTTTTAGAAATTTTTAAAGCATTAATCGTTAATTCATTTTCCAGTTCCATTAAAGCTGAAATTGCAGTATTAAATTTTAAATTATTAGTATCTTCGGTTACTTTTTTAATCGTTTTGTGAAGATTTATTTTAAGATTTTTAAAAATGTCTTTATCTGAAACTTTGCTAAATGAATTTTTAGTCAAATTAACTATAACTAAATTCCAAACTCGATTTAAAAACCTATGAACTCCAATAATGCTTTTAGTATCCCAAGGTTTAACTGCTTCTAATGGCCCTAAAAACATTTCATAAATCCTTAAAGTATCTGCTCCATATTGTTTAATAATTTCATCAGGGTTGATTACGTTACCTTTTGATTTAGACATTTTTTCGTTATCCGAACCTAAAATTAATCCTTGATTTACTAATCTTTCAAATGGTTCTAGGCTAGAAACCAATCCCAAATCGTACAAAAACTTATGCCAAAAACGGGCATAAATTAAATGTCTGGTAGCGTGTTCTACTCCCCCGACATATAAATCAACTGGCACCCAATAATCAATAACCTTTTTGTTCCAACCTTTATTAAAATCTTTAACCTTTAAATTTTTGCCTAAAGCATAACCTAAATAATACCAAGAAGAACCAGCCCACTGAGGCATAGTATCGGTTTCTCTAATAGCTGGATTTGAACATTTAGGACAAGTAGTTTCAACCCAATTTTCAATTTCAGCTAAAGGTGATTTACCAGTGGTAGTTTGCTTGTAATATTTTACCTTTGGCAAGGTTAAGGGAAGTTTGTTGATTTTTAGAGCAATCCAGCCCGGATTTAAAATTTCTCCTTTGGAATAAGTATATTTTCCAATCTTATATTGGACATCATTTTTAGAAAACTTTTCATCGATTTTCAAATTAGCATTTTCAATCAATTGCTTGCAATGCGGACAAAAAACCAAAGGAATTGGTTCTCCCCAAAATCTTTGGCGAGCAAAAACCCAATCTTTTATTTTATAATTTACTTTTTTATTAGCCCCTACAAAATTAGCAATTTTATCTTTAGCGATAGTTGATTTTAGCCTGTCAAAAGGGCCAGAATTTATTAAAATTCCCTCTCCTATATAGGGTTCTTCCAAATTGTGATTTTGGCCATCAGGGGAAATAACTTCTCTTATTTCTAAATCAAATTTTTTAGCAAATTTAAAATCTCGTTCATCATGAGCTGGCACAGCCATAATTGCTCCAGTGGCATAATTCATTAAAACGTATTCAGAAATCCAAATCGGAATCCTCTCGTTATTACTAGGATTAACTCCAAAACTTCCAGTAAAAACTCCCGTGATTTCTTTTTCTTTGGTTCTTAATAGCTCTGGTTTATTAATAACTTGGTTAACATAATTTTCAACCTTAGATTTATTGGAAATAGCTGTAATTTTAGAAACCAAAGGATGTTCTGGGGCTAACACTAAATAAGTCGCCCCAAAAATTGTATCGATTCTAGTTGTAAAAACATTAACTTCTAGATTAGTTTCTTTATCGTTTTGGTTTAAAGAATCTTGTTGGGGAGTAATAATTTTAAATTTAACTTCATAACCAGTTGACTTACCAATCCAATCTTTTTGCATTTCAACAACATTTTGTGGCCAATTTAAATATTTTAAATCATTTAATAATCTTTCAGCATATTGAGTAATTTTAATAGACCACTGTTCTAAGGGTTTTCTTTCAATCTCGGATCCGCATCTTTCGCATTTACCATTTTCCAAGTCTTCTTCTGCTAAAGAAGTTTTACACGATGGACACCAGTTAATGAAGGCCTGCTGCCTAAAAACCAAACCTTTTTCAAACATCTTTAAAAACATCCATTGGGTCCATTTATAATAAAAGGGGTCAGTTGTTGAAAATTCTCTAGTCCAATCATAAGAAAATCCTAAAGATTGCATTTGGCTTTTAAATTTTTTAACGCTTTTTTTAGTAATAATTTCAGGATGAGTTTTAGTTTTAAGGGCATAATTTTCAGTTGGCAAGCCAAAAGCATCCCAACCCATTGGATGAAGAACATTGAAATTATTCAATCTTAAAAATCTAGAATAAATATCAGTAGCGGTATAACCTTCAACATGACCAACATGTAGACCTTCACCAGAAGGATAAGGAAACATATCCAAAACATAATGTTTCTTCTTTTTTGAAAAATCGGTTCCCTGCCATAATTTAAAATTATTTTGAGACCAGATTTTTTGCCATTTTTTTTCTATTCTTGAAAAATCATATTTTTTAGTCATAATCAAGCTTATTATCCTTTATTAATTTCTTTATTTTTTTAATTATTGTAGCACTCTCTAAATCACTTTCAAAACCAGAAGCATTATAATGCCCTCCGCCATTAAAATAAGAAGCAATTTTATTCAAGTCAACTCCGTTTAAGTAAGATAAGCCTCTTAAACTTCCTTTCCATTTTTGAGAATCAAGCTTTCTTAATACCAAAGAAATCTGAACATCTTTAATTTCTAACAAAAAATCTGATAATTTGGAATGCATAAATAATAACAATTTTTCGTTTATCCCATGGGGTTCTTCTTTAATAACACAGTAAGCAAAAGAAAGCTTTTTATCAATTTTTACTAATTTAAGATATTTTTTAAGGTATTTGGCAAAAAGCTTGAGTTGTTCTAAATTTTGCCAATTATTTTCAAAACTTTTTATTTTAGAAAGCATTCCTGGCTCTATTAAAAGATCGCCAACCTTTTCAAAAAGATTTTTATTAACTCTTTCATAAATAAAACCGCCGGTATCATAATAAATTCCAGTTAATAATGCCAAACTCGCTTCTTTGGTAATTAGCCAATTCATAGATTTTGCTAAATCATAAATTATTTCAGAAGTTGAAGATTTAGTAGTATCAATTAGCAATAAATCTCCTTTTTGAGTTTGCAAAAAATGATGGTCAATAGTTATTAAAAAAATATTTTTATCTTTCAAAATTTTTAAAGCTTTTTTATCTAATCTATAAAATTGGCCATAATCCAAAAGAATCGCTAAATCATAATTCTGATATAATTGATTATTTATCAAGTTTTTAAAAAAATCCCATGGATATTCTTCAAAAGAAGAAACTATAGAAACCTTTTTGCCTAATTTTTTTAAAATTAGATAAAGGCCAACCGAAGAACCAACAGCGTCAAAATCAGGATTAATATGAGAAGCTATTAAAATAGTTTTGGCTTTAACTATTTTTTTGCCAATAGATTTTAAAGAAGTCTTGGGCATTGTTAAATTAAAATAAATAATATTTTAAATTCTAATAGCAAAAGCTTTAAAAATCAATTAAATAAAGCTATTAAATTTTAAAAAGTTTAATAACATTAGCGTCAATTTTTGAAACAAATTCATTGTAATCTATATTTTTAAGAACTGCTGCCTTTTGATAAACTTTTTCAACGTCTAAGGGAGTATTATTTCTAATAAATGGCGAATCAGTTTCTAAAAAAATTCTATCCAAAGGAACGTATTTTACAACGTCGTTATAATCATCAGTTAAGGTAATAACCGTTGAAAAAGATAAATAAACCCCTAAATCTAAAAATTTTCTAGCTTCCACCTTAGAACCAGTAAAAAAATGCATTACTACACTATTTTGATTGCTATTTTTTAAAATTTCAAAAACTTCGCTGAACGATTCTCGGCTATGAACTACTAAGGGTTTTTTAATTTCTGAAGATAACTCAATTTGTTTCAAAAATAATTCTTTTTGAAGATTTTTTGATAATTTGCTGGTAAGTTTATAAAAATCTAAACCACATTCTCCAAGTGCCACAATTTTATCTTGATTTCTAACTACTAAATTCTTAAATTTCTCGAAATCTCCTAAATCATTTAATTCGGTTGGATGAATTCCTAAAGAAACAAAAATTAAAGATGATAGTTGAGAAATTTCCAAAGTTTTTAGAGTGTCTTTTAAATTAGTGCCAATAGTTATAACTTTTAAATTTTTAGCCTCTAATTGGCTGATAATTTCCTTTCTTTTATTATCTTTAAAATACTGTAAATGACAATGAGAATCGATCATCTAATAAGATTTTTATTAATTAAAACTAATCTTTTCTAGGAAATAATTGAGAGAAAGAATTGATTTGAATTTTTCTATTTTGATAATCAGTTATTGGAATATTTGTTAAATTAAAAAACGATAAAATTTTATGACTGGTTTCTGGAATAAATGGAAAAATAAGCTGACTAATATTTGCTAATAAAAAAACCAAAGAAGAAATATAATTTTCAAAATCAATGCTTTTTATATCAGAATTTAAAAATTCCCAAGGTTTTTTAGCATTCAAATAATTATCCCCTTCTTTAATCAAGGAATTTATTAAGTCCAGAGCTTCATTAAACTTATAGTCTTTCATTAATCTATGAAATTCTTGCTTATTCTGATTAATTTTTTCCTCAAAATCATTAGTTCTAAAATAAATTTCATTTTTATAAAGAGAAACCAGTCTCACTACCCTTGAAGTTAAATTTCCTAAACCATTTGCTAAATCTCCATTATAACGAGCTCGAAATTTTTCCGGAGTATAGTCTAAATCATCAAATGGGCTGGATTCTTTAAGTAAAAAATATCTTAAAGAATCTGCACTAAATTCTTGCACAATCTTAAACGGATCTATTGTCTCGCCCTGAGATTTTGATATTTTTTCACCATTAATCGTTATAAATCCATGGATAAAAATTGTTTTGGGTAAAGGCAAACCAATAGATAATAAAATTGCCGGCCAAATAATGGCATGAAATTTAGAAACATCTTTTCCTAAAACTTGGACATCTGGCGGCCAAAATCTCTGAAAATTTGCTCCAGCTGATAAGAAATCAACCCCTGACAAATAATTAGTTAAAGCATCCGCCCAAACATAAATAATCTGACTGGAATCATCTGGAACCGGAATCCCCCATTTTAGTTTTTCAATTGGTCTTGAAAAACTAATATCTTTTAAACCTTGGCTAATAAAAGAAATAACTTCGTTTTTCCTAAATTCTGGCAAAATTTTAATTTCTCCATTGCTAATAATTTCCAAAAGTTCGCTTTGAAATTTAGAAAGTTTAAAGATATAATTTTCTTCTTGGGTTTCAATTGTTGGAATCTTGTGGATTAAACAATTGTAATTTTCATCCATTTCCTTGTCAGTTAGAAATGCTTCACAACGTGAACAATATCTTCCCTTGTAAATCCCCTTATAAATATCGCCTTTATCTTTTAAGATTCTCCAGATTTTTTGAACCGTTGGCCAGTGTCTTTGTTTATCTGAGGTTCTTATAAAATCAGAGTTAGAAATATTTAAAATATTGGTAAGTTCTTGAAATTTTCTAGAATTTGAATCAACCAACTTTTCAACCGGTATCCCAAGAAATTTGGCAGTTTCCACCATCTTGAAACCATGTTCATCGCTACCGGTTAAAAAGAAAACGTCCTTGTTAAGTTGCCGATTATAACGAGCAATAACATCTGCCTGGATAATTTCTAAGGCAAAACCAATGTGGGGAGCGGCGTTAACATAAGGAATAGTAGTGGTAATATAAAATTTATTTGACATAATTAATAGTTTAGCTAATTATAATAACTAAAAAATAAAATTCAATCTTTTGCTTTGGTTTTTTAAAAGCTTATGATAAAATAATTTTAATAAGCGGGATTCGTACAGTGGTAGTACATCGCCTTGCCAAGGCGAAGGCGCGAGTTCGATTCTCGTATCCCGCTCCAATATTTATGAAAAAATCAGTTATTTTATTAATCTTAGATGGTTTAGGGATTAGTAAAAAACCCCAGGGAAACCCATTATTAGAAACTAAAACCCCAACTTTTGATTGGTCCAAAGAAAACTTTCCTTATTTTTCATTGCAGGCTTCGGGAATAGCTGTTGGTTTACCATGGGGAGATACCGGTTCAAGCGAAGTTGGACATTTAGCATTGGGGACTGGCAGAATCATTTATCAAAACTATCCCAAAATAAGTTTAGCAATTGAAAATAATACTTTTTTTCAAAAACCAGAATTTCAGGAATTATTTAATCATTTAAAAAAATATAACAGCAAACTTCATTTAATAGGATTAGCTTCTTCATCCAATACCCATTCTTCTTTGGAGCACTTAGACGCTTTGCTAAAACTTTGTAAATCTTATAACTTCACAAATGTTTATCTTCATTTAATTACTGATGGAATTGAAACCTTGCCCCAACAAGCTAAGGAAATTATTCCCCAAATAGAAAAAATGCTAAAAAATTATGAATTGGGAAAAATTGGCAGCATCTCAGGCAGATATTATTCAATGGATGTTAATCAATTTTGGGACAGAACTCAAAAAACTTACGAAACTCTAACAACATTAAGCAAAACTTCAACAATTGACGAGGTTTTAAACCAAAATTATAAATTAAATTTATCAGATGAATTTATCAAACCAACTCTGATTGATAATAATGGTTTAATTAATGATAATGATGCTTTATTGTTTTTTAATTTTAGAGAAGACGGTTTAAGACAATTACTTTTACCATTTGCTGATAAAAATTTTATCTTTTTTAAAACCGAGCAGTTTTCTAACTTATTCATTTTGACCTTTACTGAATATGAAAAAAATTTACCAGTTAAAGTTTTATTTCCCTTTGAAAAAATTAATAATTCTTTAAGCGAATATCTAGCAATAAATAACAGAAGACAACTTAAAATTTCTGAATCTTTAAAAGAAAGTTTAATAACTTATTATTTCAACGGTTTAAAAGCTAAAGCTTTCCAAAACGAATATCGAATAATCGTTCCTTCTCTTAATTTAGAATTTAAGGATAATTATAAACTTCAAAGCGAAGAAATAACTTCTAGGTTAATTCAGGCTTTAGAAGAAAATATTTATGATTTTATTTTAGTAAATATTGCTAATTTAGATTTAGCCGGCCATCAAACTAATTTCGAATTGGCTAAACAAACGATCAGTTATGTTGATAGCTTAATTAATAGAATTGCAAAATCAACCTTAGAATTAGATGCTTCGCTAATTATCACTTCAGATCATGGAAATATCGAAGAAATGTTTGATTATTCAAAGGGCACTTATGATACCAATCACAACAGTAATCCCGTTCCTTTCTTCTTAATTGATAAAAAATTTTATAGAAAAAGAACTAGCGAAGAAATAGTTTTAGCTGAAAAACAGGCTACTGGGAACCTAATAGACGTTTCTCCAACCATTTTAGAAATTTTAAATCTAAAAATCCCTGCTGAAATGACTGGTCAAAGTCTTCTAAAATTTTGTAAATAGCATGATAAACATTGAAGCCTATATTTTAAATTATAAAGATATCAAAGATCTCGATAGAAAATATATCTTATTAACCAAAGAATTTGGCAAAATTGAAGCTATTTGTAAAAGCGTTTTAAAGCCAAATTCCAAATTAGTAGGACATTTAGAGCCAATTAATTTTTCTTGGTTAGAAATAATAGAAACCAAAAACGGCTGGCAAATTATTAAGGCTTTAGAAAATAACAGTTTTTTTAATCTAAGAAGTAATTTAGAAGCCTTTAAAATTACCCTGTCTTTAGCTCAATTTTTAGATGAATTCGTTTATGGTTTAGATATTGAAATATTTAATCTATGGCAGAATTTTTTGAATAAAATCAATCTCTATTCTTTAGAAAAAGAGGTTAATTTTAATTTTCTAAAGGCTCAATTCATTTTAAAGTCTTTAAAAATTTTAGGATTTATGCCCGAATTAAATTGCGCTAATTGTGGAAAAAAAATAGTCGGCAATGCTTTTCTTTTTGAAAATCAATTTTTCTGCCAAACATGTTCTTTAAATAAAATTACTGAAAAATATATCAGCAAAAAAACCCTAGGAATTATTTCTATGATACTAAATAATTTATGGTTTAAAAATAGTTCCCAAAGTAAAGAAGTCATTGAAATAACTAACTATTTAGAGAAAAAAGCTTTCCAATTTATGTTATAATTTATTATGATTCAAAAAATTCCAACTTCTTGGGAAAAAGAAAAACCTCAACCAACAAACAAATTTAAGACTGGGATTCAAAAACCAGATATCTCTTTTAAAATTTCAGAAGGTTCAAAAAAATGGTTAATTTACGTTGGAATAATTTTAGGTGCTTTACTTTTGGTTTTTGGTGTTTTTTATTTTATTTTTAATGAACCCCAAAAAGATTCAGTAGAGATTAAAGCAAACCTCCCCCAAATAGTTGAGCTTGGGAAAATATATGAAATACCAATAACCATTGTCAATCAAAACTCTCAGAATGAATTGAAAGATGTTTATTTAAACTTAAAAGTAGACGAAGGAGTAGAGATAGCTAATAATGATTTAACTTCTGTTTTAAAAAGTGTTTCTAGCATTCCGGCTAATTCATCAACAACCCAAATTTTTAAAGTAAAGTTCTGGGGAAGAGAAAACGAAAAAAGAAAAATTGAAATTTCCGCAAGATATACTCAAGGTAATTTTGATACTCGCTTTGAAAAAATTTTAACTCTTGAAACTACCCTTGGACAAATTCCTTTTGATTTTCAAATAAATATTACTGATGAAATATTGAGCGACCAAAGTTTTAATTTTCAAATTTTAGTAAAAAATAAATCAGATCAAGATTTTCAACAACTTTTCTTTAATTTAGTACCAGTTGGAGGAATGGAAATAATTTCAAGCGAACCCCAAATGGAAAATTTCAAAATATCTTTGCCTTTAAAGGGATTGGAGGAAAAGAACATAGAAATTCAAGCAAAAATTAAGGGACAAGGAGGGGAAGGAAAAAAAATAATTGCTAATCTAATTATCCCCGTAAGAGGAAATGAAATAATAGTTTTCCAAAGAGAAAGAAATATTAGCTTAATTAAAAAACCTTTGGATTTACAAATTTTTACTGACAATCAAAATTTAGATCTTAATCAAAGAGTAAACTACACCATATCTTATAGCAACAATTCGCAATTAACTCTAAGATCAATAATAATAACAGCCGATGTTTCTGATCCATGGTTTGATTTAAGCACTTTAACTATAGAAAATGGAGGATATCTAACGCCGGCTAATAAAATAATTTGGAATGCAGGAAAAAATAAAGATTTAGCTCAAGCAGATATAAACGAAAAAGGAAGTGTTAGTTTTTCTGTAAAAATAAAAAAAGATTTTAATAATCAAAAAAATAATATAGTTAAAGTTATATCCTCAATTGATTCAACTGAAATAGTCCCCAATTTAACTGGAAAAATTTATAATGAGGCAAGTTTAGAAAATAAAATTAGAGGAAAATTAACGATTACCCCAAGCATTTATTTCAAAGATCCCAATAATTTATTTCAAAATTCAGGAAATTATCCCCCAAAAGTAAATCAATTAAATCAATATAGTCTTTATTTAGATATCGAAGCTTCGGGAAATGATTTTAAAAATATTAACCTTAAAACAGTTCTTCCGGGAAATGTAATTTTTGCTGGACAAATTAAAGGAGATACTAAAGATGTAAATTTAGTCTATAATCCTAGAACAAATGAATTAGAAATTACCATTCCAGAAGTTGCTGCTTTTTCTAAAAAAACCTTGGTTTTTCAAATCGAATTTACTCCCTCTCAAGATATGATAGGAAAACCAGGATTGCTTTTAGAAACAATAGATATTAAAGCCCAAGATTCATTTACATTAGAAAATTTAAATTATACTCTTGGCAACAGTATCGACACTAATAAATTAAGTGATAAAAATCTTCCCTCTCATGATGGAAGAATAACTTACTAAAATATGGAAAAAGGCGTAATGGACAAAATAGTTGCTCTATGCAAAAGAAGAGGATTTATTTATCCAGGAAGCGAAATTTATGGAGGCTTGGCTAATTCTTGGGATTTTGGTCCTTTAGGGGTTGAGTTAAAAAATAAAATTAAACAATTATGGTGGAGATTTTTTGTTTCTTCTCAAGATGACATGGTTGGAATTGATGGAGGAATAATTCTAAATCAAAAAGTTTGGCAAGCAAGTGGCCATCTTGAAAATTTTACCGATCCTTTAATTGAATGCAAAAATTGCCATAGTCGTTTTAGATTAGATCAAATATCTGGCAGTTGCCCAAATTGTGGAAGCACTGATCTTGCTGAACCAAAAAAATTTAATCTGATGTTCAAAACCTTTATTGGACCAGTTGAAAATGAAACAGCTCAAGTTTATCTAAGGCCAGAAACAGCTCAGGCAATTTTTATTAATTTTAAAAACGTTTTAAATTCAACAGGCAAAAAACTACCTTTTGGCATAGCTCAAATAGGTAAAGCTTTTAGAAACGAGATTACTCCTTCTAATTTTATTTTTAGAACCAGAGAATTTGAACAAATGGAAATTGAATATTTTGTTGAAGAACCAGAAAACGATGAACAATGGTTAAACTACTTTAATAATTGGCAAAATAAAATAACAAAATGGATTGAATTTTTGGGAATTAACTCTTCTAAAATTACTTTATTTGATGTGCCAGAAAAAGAACGAGCTCATTATTCTAAAAAAACCATAGATTTTCTTTATCAATTTCCCTTTGGAAATGAAGAACTTTATGGTTTAGCATATAGAACAAATTTTGATTTAAAGAATCACGAACAATTTTCAAAAGAGAATTTAAAGTACCGTGATCCTTTAACTAATAAGGAGTTTTGGCCCCATGTTATTGAACCAAGCATGGGAGTTGAAAGAACCGTATTGGCAATACTTTGCGAAGCCTTTGATGATTCCAATAAAGAAAGAGTAATTCTTCATTTAAAACCCGTGCTTTCTCCCTATCAAGTAGCTGTTTTCCCATTATTAGCTAATAAACCAGAGTTGGTAAATAAGGCTAAGGAGGTTTATAAAATGCTAAAAAATCCTGCTAACATAATCAATAATTTTTTAAATGTTTATTTTGATGATAGAGGAAATATTGGAAAACGTTATTATTCCCAAGACGAAATAGGAACTCCTTATTGCGCAACTATCGATTTTCAAACATTACAAGACGAAACAGTAACTCTTAGAGATAGAGATACAACTAATCAAATAAGAATTAGAATAGCTGATTTAAAAAATTACTTACTTGAAAAGATAAATAATTAATTAGTGTTTTTGTTTTTGTTTCTTTTGAACCCAGTTCCAGCTGGAATAAGCTTACCAATTATTACATTTTCTTTTAATCCTGAAAGAGAATCTTCTCTACCTTCTAAGACAGCATCAATTAAAACTCTTGAAGTCTCAATAAACGAAGCTGCTGACAAAAATCCAGGGGCAAGTAAAGCTATTCTTTTTATTCCATTTATAACCGTTGAAGCTTTAATAGGTTTCTTGTGTTCCTTTTTTAATTTCTCGTTGGTTTCAAAATAAACCGTTCTCTCAATTAATTCATTAGGAATGAATTCTGAATCTCCAGGAGCTTTGACTTTAACCTTAGAAAACATTTTTTTAACAATCACCTCAACATATTTATCATTTATTGAATTACTGCCATTATATAAATTATAAATCTTCTTTATTTCTTTAATAATATATTCTTCAGCTGCGCGTTTTCCTAAAATATTTAAAATTTCTTTAATATCTAAGCTTCCCTCAGTTAATCTTTGTCCTTTTCTAACAGTCTGACCCTTTTTAACTAAAACTCCAAAAGTTACAGGAACGCGATACTCATCAACAAACTCATCAATTACTTTTTTAGATCTTTTTCTTGGTTTAGCTTTTAATTTTTCAGTAGCCCTTATTAAAATAATTTTTTGGTCATCTTTTTCAATAATCTCTTCAACTATACCATTTCTTTTGGCAATTTCTCCTTTAGCTTTTAATGAATGAAGCTCAAAAATTTCTTCAACTCGTGGCAAACCCTGAGTAATATCACTAGAAGTTGCCGCTCCTCCAGCATGAAAAGTTCTCAAAGTAAGTTGAGTTCCCAATTCTCCAATTGATTGAGCCGCTACTATTCCAACCGCTGTACCAATTTCAACCAATTGTTCTCGTCCCAAATCATATCCAAAACATTTTTGGCAAATACCACCCCTTGTTCTACAAGCAACTACTGATCTAATTCTAACTTTAGAAATATCGCTTTTTTCTATTAAATTAGCAATTTTTCTATTAACTATTTCTCCTTTTTTTATTATTACTTTGCCGTTTATTTTAATATCTTCTAAAACCGTTCTTCCTAAAATTCTATTCCCAAAATCATCATCAATTTCGTTAGACGACTTTCTAGTTACAACTCTACCTATTTCATCGTGACAATCTTCTTCAGTTATTAATAAATCTTGAGCAACATCAACCAAACGTCTAGTAAGATAACCAGCTTCGGCTGTTCTTAAAGCCGTATCTACGAATCCCTTTCTTGCACCATGAGCTGCTAAGAAATACTCTAAGGGACTTAATCCTACTTTATAATAAGATTCAATTGGAATTTCGATAGTTTCACCGGATGGAGAAACAACTAAACCCTTCATGGTATTCATCTGTTTTAATTGGTCGGCATTTCCTCTAGCCCCTGAAGAAATAAAAGAATAAATTGGACCATCTTCTGGAATATCACTTAGAACTTCTTTTTTCAAAAGATTTTCAGCTTCAGTCCATAAACTAATAACTCTATCCTTTCTTTCTTTTTCGGAAATTAAACCTTCACTAAATTGATTGTTAACCAATTCAATTTTCCTTTTTGCTTCACTAATAATTTCGTTTCTTTTTGAAGGAACAACTAAATCTTCTATGCCAAATGACAATCCTGATTTTAGGGAATATTTATAACCCAAATCTTTTAAATTATCTAAAATCAGATACATATTTTCAGAACCAACTATTTCTAAACAACTAGCTAGCATTGGATCAATTGTCTTTTTAGTAATTTCTATATTATAAAACGGGACTTCATCTGGAAAAGAAGTATTTAAAATAATCCTGCCGACTGAAGTTTCTAAATATTTTGACGATATTTCTTTTAATTTTTGGTTTTGTTTATCAACTAAAATATAAATTTTTGCTTGTAAATCAATTATTTTTTGGTCATAAGCATAAATTGCTTCTTCAAAATTTGGGAAATACCAACCTTCTCCTTTTTTACCATTAAATATCTTGGTAAGCCAATAAAGGCCAAGTAAGCTATCTTTTGAGGGTCGAGCAATTATTTCTCCTGAAGAAGGTTTTAAAATATTTTTTCTAGAAACCATAATATTTTGAGCTTCGTCTTGGGCTTCTTGCGACAAAGGCAAATGAACAGCCATTTGATCACCATCAAAATCAGCATTGAATGCTGCGCAAACAAAAGAAGGAATCTCAATAGCTAAGCTTTCTGTCAAAACTGGTTGAAAAGCCTGAATTGATAATCTATGAAGAGTAGGCGCCCTATTTAATAAAACGTATTTATCTTTAATAACTTTATCTAAAACTTCCCATACCTCTGTTTCTAAATCATTAATTTTCCTTAAAGCTTCTTTAATATTAATTGCCGAACCAGTAGTATTAATTAATTCCCTAGCTACTAATGGTTTAAATAATTCTAAAGCTATTGTTTTTGGCAAGCCACATTGAAATAATTTCAATTTTGGCCCAGTCACAATTACTGATCTACCAGAGTAATCAACTCTTTTACCTAATAAATTTTGCCTAAAAATGCCTTGTTTACCCTTTAGGGCATCAGCTAATGACTTCAAAGGACGCCTATTAGAACCTATTGCTTTTGAAGAACTTTGGGAACGCTTCATAGAATTGTCTATTAAGGCATCAACTGCTTCTTGAAGCATTCTCTTCTCATTTCTGATAATTACTTCGGGGGAATTTAATTCTATTAATCTTTTTAATCGATTGTTTCTATTAATAATTCTGCGATATAAATCATTTAAATCCGAAGAAGCATAACGGCCACCGTCTAATTGAACCATTGGTCTTAAATCCGGTGGAATCACTGGTAAAACTGTAAAAAACATTGATTCTGGCTTTACTTTAGATTTTAAAAGATTTTTAACTAATTTTAGTTTTTGTAACTCTTTTTTAGTAAGTTGTTTTTTAGCTCTAACTTTCCCAGAAGTAAGTTCTTTATAGGTAGCTTTTAAATCTATCTTCTTTAGTAAATCAATAATCGGCTCAGAACCAGTCTCGGCATCAAAAACTTGACCATATCTCATTGCTAAATATTGATATTCAATTTCGGAAATAATTTTTTTAGGCTGAAGAGCCGAAATTTCTTCTTTGGTTTTAGTAAAATTTTCTTTTAATTCTAATTCTTCTTGCTCTCTTTTATTTTTTTTAATTGCTTTTAATTTTTCATTGTATTCTTTTTCTAATTTTTCGAAAGTTTTTTTCTTTTCTTCTTCGTCAACTCTAGTAATAATATAATTTGTGTAGTAAATAACTTTTTCTAATTGCTGGAGTGGTAAATCCAAAAGCAAACCAATTCTTGAAGGCACCCCTCTTAAAAACCAAATATGAACGCAGGGACTTGCTAAAACTATATGCCCCATTCTTTCGCGCCTGACTATTGATCTAGTAACCTCAACCCCGCAACGATCACAAATAATTCCTTTATATCTAATTTTTTTATACTTACCACAATAACATTCATAATCTTTGGTTGGACCAAATATTCTTTCTGAAAACAAACCATCTTTTTCTGGTTTTTGGGTTCGATAATTGATAGTTTCTGGTTTAGTTACTTCTCCATAAGACCAAGATAAAATTTCCTCGCTGGAAGCAAGCTTTATTTTAATTGCTTCAAAATCATAAACGTTCAAAAGTTCTAATTTATTATTAGAATTTATTGAAGAATCGTTTCGATCTGTAGTTTTTTCCTTGGTTTGTTTCATAATTTTATTTAAGAATTAGTTTCTTCGTCTTTATTTTTATCTTTAAAAAATTTTACATTTTTAAGTTCTACCTGGAATCCCATTCCTTTAAGTTCGCTAACTAAAACTGCAAAAGATGCTGGAATATTTGGCTTTTCAATTTTTTCTCCTTTAATTAAAGACATATAAGTAGCTGATCTACCCATAATATCGTCTGATTTGATAGTCAACATTTCCTGAAGAGTATGAGCTGCTCCATAGCCCTCTAATCCCCAAACTTCCATTTCTCCAAAACGCTGTCCTCCAAAACGAGCTTTACCTCCAAGGGGTTGTTGGGTAATCAAAGAATAAGGTCCAATAGAACGGGCGTGAACTTTATCCTCAACTAAATGATTAAGTTTCATCATATAAATACTGCCAATAGTCACATTCTCCCCTATTAATTCTCCTGTTTTACCATCATAAACTTTGGTTTGACCAGTTTCTGGCAAACCCGCTGCTTTTAATTCTTGCTTTACATCTTGTTCTTTGGCTCCAGAAAAAACAGGAGTAATTGCCCGATAACCATTTTTTTTAGCAGCCCAACCTAAACTAGTTTCAAAAATTTGACCAGGATTCATTCTAGAAATAATTCCTAAAGGATTTAAAACAATATCCACTGGAGTACCATCTTCAAGGTAAGGCATATCTTCTTCTGGAACAATGATTGAAATAACACCTTTGTTTCCATGCCTCCCAGCTAATTTATCTCCAACCATTACTTTTCTTAATTCAGCAATTTGCACATGAATTTGTTTGATTACTCCAGCTGGTAGTTTATCTCCATTTTCTCTTGAAAAAATTTTAATTCCTATTACTCTTCCTTTTCTGCCGTGTTCTAAACGAAGCGAGGTATCTTTTACTTCCTTAGCTTTTTCTCCAAAGATAGCTCTTAATAATTTTTCTTCAGGGGTTAATTCTGTTTCTCCTCGAGGAGTAATTTTACCAACTAAAATATCATTAGCCTCTACCTCAGCTCCTATTCGAATAATTCCTTCAGCGTCTAAATCTTTAAGCCTAGCTTCTCCAACTCCTGGAATATCTTGAGTAGTTATTTCCGGACCAAGCCTTGTTTCTCTAACATCGCAAACATAATCATTAATATGAATTGAACTAAAAATATCGTTTTTTACTAGTTTTTCAGAAAGAATTATAGCATCTTCAAAATTATAACCCTCCCAAGAAACAAAAGCGACAGTCAAATTCTGCCCTAATGACAGAACCCCGTCTTTAGTTGCTTCGCCATCAGCAATAACTTGTCCTTTTTTCACTTTTTCACCTTTTTTAACAATTACTCTTTGATTGATGCAAGTATGCTGATTGGTTTGTTCAAATTTTCTTAATTGATATTGTTTTTTGGTACCATTATCGTACTTTATAGTAATAGAAGAAGCATCACATTTTGTTACTTCGCCATTTTCTTCAGCTATTATAACTTGTCCTGAGTCGCGAGCAGCTATTTCTTCAAGGCCAGTACCAACCAAAGGCTGTTGGGGCATAATAGTTGGCACAGCTTGTCTTTGCATATTCGCTCCAAGAATAGCCCTATTGATATCCGTATTTTCTAAAAATGGAATAAGTCCGGCAGCTATTGAAACCTGTTGACGAGGAGAAACATCTATAAGGTCAATAGCTTCTTTATCAACAACCACCATTTCTCCTTTATGTCTGGCTTTAATTTGATTTTCTAAAATATTTAAATTATTATCATATTTAGTTAAACCAGAAGCTATATAATGTTCTTCTTCTTCATAAGCATCTAAATAAACTACTTCTTTGGTAATTTTCCCGTTTTTTACTTTGATATATGGAGTTTCTATAAATCCTAATTCATTTAGTTTGCTATAAGCAGCAAATCTAACAACTAATCCAATGTTTGGTCCTTCTGGGGTTTGAACTGGACAAATCCTTCCATAGTGAGAAGTGTGAATGTCCCGAGCTTCAAATCCGGCTCTTTTTCTTTTCAATCCTCCAGGGCCAGTACCAGAAATAGTTCTTTTGTTTTCTAATTGAGCTAAGGGATTAGTTTGATCCATAAACTGAGCTAGTTGAGAAGTCATTAAAAAACTTTTTAAAGAATCCACAAATGGTTTAGGAACGATAACTTGAGAGGGTGTTAAAGTAGATGTTTCTAAAGTTGAAATTTTATCTTGGGCAATTCTTTTAATTCTGGCCATTCCAACTCTTAATCTATCTGCTAATAATTCTCCAACTGCTCTTATTCTTCTATTGCCTAAATGGTCGATATCGTCTTCTTTGCTTAAAGAACTATTATTTAATCTGATAATTTCTTTAATAATTTCTATTAAATCTTGTTGGTTTATTAATCTTTCTTCTTTACTATAATCAGGAGATTCGTTTCTATGATAAATTCTTTGATTAAATTTAAATCTTCCGACATTTCCTAAATCATAACGTGCTGGATTTTTAAAAATATTCTCGATATAAGAAAAAGCATTTTCAAAAACCAATAATTCTCCCGGCTTTAATCTTCGATAAACCTCTAAATATGAATTTTTTAGATCTTTAGCTGGATCTTTTGCTAAAGTTTTTTCAATAAATTTATATTTGCTATCAACATCTTCGAAAATTTTTAAAATTTCTTGGTCATTTTCTAAACCGAATATTCTTAATAAAGAAGTGACATAAAATCTGCGGTGTTTATCTACTTTTACCCCAATAGTTCCTGATAAATCAGTATCAAATTCAAACCACGAACCTTTAGTTGGGATAAGTTTGGCGCCAAAATATTTTCGTGTTTCTCTTTGATTATTAAGCACAAAGAAAATACCTGCTGAACGGATAAGCTGAGAAATAACAACTCTTTCAATGCCATTGATAATAAATGTTCCTTTAGAGGTTAAAACCGGAAGGTCTCCAAAATAAATTTCTTGTTCCTTCTTAGAACCAGTTGTTTTATTAACTAAAAGAACTTTAACATAAAAAGATGCTTCGTAACTTAGGTTATTTTTCCTAGCTGCATCTTCATCAATTCTTGGTTCTTCGAAATAATAATCTTTAAAATAGATTTCGATTTCTTTATTCAAATAATCGGTAATTGGAGAATATTCTTCAAAAACCTGTTTAATACCTTGCTTTTTAAACCATTCAAAAGAATTGAAAACAATTTGATTTAAAGGAGGAATCTCTAAAAAATCTTTGACACCGGGGTCGTTTAAAAAAACCTTTGTTTTTTGAAGCATAACTTATTGAAAATAAAATAATCTCTCTTTTCCAGAGATTAATTAATTAATTATTATTTTTTAGATAGTTAAAAAATTTCACACTCTCAAATCCTTTCTGAATAGCTTTTAAAATTTGTTCTCTTAAAAAAGAATCTTGCGAATAAAAACTTAATTTATTAATATTGGCTTTGTAGATTTTATTCTTTTTTAGAAAATTGTCAAGATCTCTTAATAAATTTCTTGAATTTTCTATTTCTAAATTATAAATTGTGTTTTTTGATTGTAAAAGTATTTTCATTTATTTGGCAAAGGGGTTAGCTGTTCCATGAACTTCAAAATGTAAATGACAACCGCTCACTCCATCAACTTTTCCAGTATTACCAATTGTTCCAATAATATCTCCTTTATTCACATAAGCCCCTTCTGAAATAAACAAAGCTGATAAATGGGCGTACAAAGTTGAAATTCCATTTTGATTTGAAATTTTTAAATAAGAACCGTAACCATTATTCCAGCCTTTATCTAAAGCTTCTGACACAAATCCAGAATGAGCTGCATAAACAGGAGTTCCACAAGAATTAGCAATATCTACTGCATTACTATTATGTAATTTGCCCCAGTTTATTCCAACGGTTGGAAATTGCAAAGATAAAGGATTGTTATTAGTGCTTTCGCCACTATTTTGGGTTTGGGCTAAAGCTACGGAATTAAAATTAATTTTAGCTAATTTCGCTCCAGGAATGATTAATTTCTCTCCTGAAGCTATTTTAGCATCAGCTTGCAAGTTATTAGCTTTAATAATTTCAGTTACTTCAACTTTAAAATTGTTAGCAATTGAAATTAAATCGTCATTTGGTTTTGCTTCATATAATAACCCAGAAACTGGTAAAATTATTAACTGGTCGCCTGGTTTAATAGTTTGAGTTTTTAAATTGTTGGCCCAAATTATAGTCTCAGTAGATATTCCAAATTTTTGAGCAATTGAAGATAAATTATCCCCTTCTTCAACTTTATAAAAAACTAATTTTGAACTAGTAGCAATTTTATCCTTAGAATAATTAAAAACAGAGGTTTTTAATCCTGAAAAAGTAGTCAAATAAAAACTGTCAATATAATTAGGATTAATTTCTATTTCTTGGTTTATAATTTCTTGAGCTAAAACTACATTGGAATCAAAAGGGCCGCCAAAAACATTTTTAAAATCTTTCAAAAATTTATCTGTTAATAAGAAGCTGCTAAAAACAATCCCCAAAGCAGTAAAACCAACAACTAAAATATAATAATTTTTGATTATTTTGTTCAAAAATAGGAAAACACCAGTTGGTTGCGGTGTTATTTTTTTAAAAATATAATTTTTTAGCTCGCGGATTTCTAAATTTAAACTTTTATTTTTAAGTGTTAGCTTTGGGTTACTGAAAATCCGTTTGCCAGATCTAGTACACAAGCTATCTTTTATTTTAGCAAACTAATTTTATTTGTCAAGAAT
>ERZ795051.2106-NODE-2106-length-22866-cov-5.722897_pt1 | contig 22866 bp, 23 predicted proteins | sample MGYA00375135_ERZ795051 | MGnify/ENA primary metagenome ERZ795051 (study PRJEB30180, sample SAMN05720222) | activated sludge metagenome | isolation source: Anaerobic digester | place: Japan | collected 2015-05-26 ... | reverse complement strand
TTTAAATAATTAATTATATTAGGATCGTCAAAATTTAATTGTGGATTAATTTCAGTATAAAATTCATTACTATGATTTTTATCCAATTCAATTGCTGGTGTTAATGTTCTAAAATAATTAACACCAGCACCATCCGTATTATAAAACAACACTCTTATTCTATTATCCATATTATAAAAATTTATTAAATTTTATTATTCAATAATAATATACGATTATCGGCACAAAATATTGAAATTTAAATAAAAAACCAGCAAAATTTTTTGCTGGTTTTTTATTGTAACTATTATAACACAATATTATTTATCAGAATCTGTTGAAACGTTTTCACTCTTTTCGTTTTTCCTTTTTGTAGCATTTTTTTTACTATTAAAATTCTTATCAATTGTGTCAATATTATCTTTTTTATTGTTATTAACAATACCCATATTTTTATACTCTCTTAAATTTTTCAAAACATCATCACCAATTATTTCAATGTTTATCAAATTTTTTAATTTATATTTTTGTACTGATATTGGTAATTTTGATATTGTTAATACAACAAAATCACCCGGTTCAATTTTTATGTGTCTAACATACATACCGTCAACAAATTTAAAATCAATGATTTTATTATAGTTGACATCTCTTTTATTCAATTTATCTGTAATGTTTGATATTTTATAATTAGTCATATTTCATTATATTATTATAATTATGTTATTATTTAAACCCTTGTATTAAATTATCATCATATTTAACACCGTCATAACCCAATTTTTTTGCAAATTCTGTAATTGCCTTATATTTTAAATTATCCAAAGATACGTTATATTTACTTGCGAGTGTGTTAAAATTAATATGCGGAAACCAAATATTACACAAAATATCTACGGGTTTTTCGTTTTTTCTATATTTTACACCCAAGTCTTTCACATCCAATAAATTATCAAATTCAATTTCGTATTTATCATAACCCTTAATTGGATTTAAACAAAAAAAATTACCAATAACCGAATTTTCAATAATTGAACCTTTTCTATATGCAATTATTTTTTTATTATTTTTATTACCACCTAATAAACCATTATGTTCTTCAAGCGCATTTAAAAATTGATTTTCATCATCTTGTTTCAAATCAATTATATTTTGATTAACGTCATTTTCAATTGATTTAGATTTTTCATAATCAAAAATATCTTGAATTTTATTTAAAATACGACAAGCATCGTTAAAACAGACATTCAATACAATACCTAATATCGGCATATTATCATAAAGAGCCTTAAAATAACGATGATGTCCATCACAAATTGTTAATACATCATTATCAGTTGATAACCAAATCGGGTTATTATTATTTATTTCACATTTTTCAATAATATCTGAATAAATAACCTTTTGTGATGGTAATATTTTATCATTATCATTGGGTTTAAATCTAATGATATTATAACCAATATTATCATCATTCAATTTATCTAAAACAATATTATATGGCGCACTTATTTGTGGTAAATAATATGGTCTACCGTTTTTATGCATAAAATTTTTATTTATTATATAATAAATACTATTAAATTAATTTTATTAATTCATCCCTAATAATATCAATTATTTTTGATTCAACTAATGTTAATTTATTATTATTAACAAAATATATATTAAACGATAAATTATCTGGTAATAAGTGTTTAATTGTATTGTATTCATTTTCAATCACATCAATACTATCATCAAATACTGAAATCTCATTTATTTCAGGAAATTTGTCTAAATATTTTAGTATTCTAATTCCCTTAGTTTCGTTTGTATTTTTTGTATTGATTTCATTAACAAATATATTGTTTTGTTCTAATACCAATTTAATTTGTTCTTCTAATTTTTTTAGTCTCGATGTTAATATAATAACATATGTGTTTGGTGTTGATATTTCTTTTAAATATTGCGAATATACAACGGGATTGGGTTTTATGTCAAAAACATCAATATCAAGACTTTCTGGTTTACTCCACCAACCAGAATGTGGATATGGAATTCCCTTTTTTTCAGACCAAACTAATTTACCATATTCAGGTAATGGTGAATCTATTAAAGTACCATCAAAATCAAACGCTACTAATCTTTTTATCATAATTATTCAATTTCTTTAACAATACCAATTAATTCGATTGGATTTGTTAATGGCATCCAATCATTTATATAATTCGACATTACAGGTTTACCACCATTTTTTCTATTAACCGCTAATGTGATATGTGGTTTTTTATTTTTACTAAAAAAACCAGACACTCCAACTGCAACCGCCATATCATCAATACCAATATCATGTGCAATTAATTTTACTGATTTATTTAAATACTTTTTATATTTTTCATCAAGTTCACCCAAATTAATCGTCATGTGATGTGCAATTATTTCCCAACCAGTTGGAATTATTGTTTTAAATCGATTAACAATTTCATTATGTGATTTTTCATCCAATACAACTGCACTATATCGAATTTTATTCATAGTTTTTATGTTTTTTTTACAAAGGTATAAAAAATTTCAAAATTTTTATAATTTTCTTTTTACAAATCTATAAAAATGTTCATTAATTTTATTTCTTAAATCACTCAGAACTTCTTTATACTCATCGGTAACTCCAAGCACCTTTGCAACATCCATTGGCGTGATATGTTTTCCTTTTTTTACAATATTTTCAACCTCACTTAATTTCACATTTGTTGATGCAAATGTTGTGATTACACCATTTACATAATCTATCATAAAATTCACAACATTTGCAATTGTATCAAACACACGAACCATTGCATCCTTATCAGCACCCCAAATTGCAACATAATTTATTGATGTGGTTTTTAAATCAAAACCAAACGATGCCAATAACATCCATGCAGATAATTCTGCTTGTTGTTCAACCAATTCCCTACCATTCTCATTACCGACAAAATATGCTGCATATTTTGAATTTTTTTGACTTAAATATTTTTGATGTAGCAATTCATGAAATATTTCGTGTGCAAGTGTTTTTGTAATTCCAACATCATTACCATCGTTCTTTAAAACATAAATCTTACCACCAATACTAGCACCCCTTGCTCCTTTTAATATTTTAGAATCTTTTTCCTCAAAACTAATAGATATTCCATTTTCATCGGCAAATTTTAATAAAGCGTTATATAATGGTGTTATTTCACTCGTTTTATAATCATCAACATACCATTTCATATTTATGAAATCATCAACATCTTTTACCAAATTCTCTTTACCTTCAATTTGTTTAGTATCAGTAATATCATAAACAGGTGCTAATTCAAATTCATTTTTCACCAATTTACCACGCAACAATACTCTTAATTTTTCTTTTTCACCTAATGTTAATTCATCTTCTGATTTTTTACCCAACGAATTTAAAAAATTAATGATAATTCTTTTTTTCTCATCAGGTGTGTATCTTTTAAAAGCACTTCTCGCTGGTGCTATAATTAGTATTCTTTTTGATTTATCAACAACTTCTCTATTTACGGCATTCCAATTCAACTCACTTTTCACCATTTGAGCATCTGGTCTTTGTATATAAATGAGCAATGTATTACGAAAACTATATATGTGTCCCAATAAGTTTTTAAATGCTAATATTGATCTCATTGTTTTTTTAAAATCTTCATCATTATCAATATTAATTAACATTTCTTTAAATTTTTGCAATCTATTTTTAACATCAAACTTATCGTTATTAGTAACATTTTCATCACTACCAACTGGCGTATTATTAAGTTCTTCTAATACATTTTCTATTGATTTAATCAATGATTGTTTACTATCATCCTCACCAACATTTTCCATTGAATGTATTTTTTTTAATGCTGGTTCGATAAATTTATGATAGACATTATTCCATTGTTCTTTATTTTTTCCAATATACCAAAACCAATATTTATTTTCACCATCCCATTTAGCACCATAATCTTTTAAAATATCTTTATATTTAAATGTGTTATTATTTTCGGGTTTGGTTGGATCAATAAACGCAATTGGATTTCCTTTTTTATCAAACCTTTTACTAACAACAAAGGCTTCATTAATATTTTTTTTCATAATAAAATTTATTTTTTTATGTTAATGTTATTATTTTCAAAATAATCTGACATTATAATTTCATAATTTTTTTTTAACATTTCTTCTAATAATAATGCATTATCATATTCAATTTCCAAATCAAGATATTTTGCAACATCTTCTGGTTTAATTTTTTTTGCTTCTTTCATATTATATTTATATTGAATATAAAACTAATTATTTTCATTAATAATATTAATTATTTAATTATTATCACGTTTAGAAAGATTTTCATTTAACAAATCTCTATCATTTAACGCCCATACCAATTCATTAAATAACCATTTATTGTTGCTTAATTTTTTAAAATTTGATATTAAAAAATTTTTTACAACTTCTCTTGTTATTTCAAACTTACCACCGTTTTTTTGATTCCATTCATCAAATTTTTTTATAAAAAAATTAATATCAACCAATTTACCATCAACATACCATTTTCCCTCATTTATTTTTTTATCAACAATTTCCGCATCCAATTCGTTAACAAATAAATCTAATTGTTCTTGTGGTATTTCAAGCGCAACTTTATCATAACCCAATTCTTTCGCAGCCAATATTCGATGCCTACCATCACTAAATTTTAATTTATTATTATAAAAATATGCAATTGATGGTTCAAAAATTACATTATATTTATCATTACGCACACCAGTTTGTGGATTAATCCAACGAATATCATCAACATAATTTTGTAAAAATTCTTTTGCTCTTTCAACACGATTGCCAATTTGATTATTTTTATTAGTAATTGCGTAATCTGGATCATCTATTTCGTGTCGTGATAATAATTTATCAACAGGCACAAACACTAATACGTCTTTATTAGGATATCTTAAACTATAATTTAGATGCGATAATGATACACCATTCTCATTAATTTTTTGTGTACTATTTTTCACAAAATCAAGTAATGTTTTTTTATCATTAACTATCTTATCTGCATATATTTTTAATAATAGTTGTTTTAACATTTTACCAATTTCCTTATCCTTCAATCCCATTGAAATTAAATCATTTCCGTTTATTTTAAGTTCATTAATAGTTTTCGGATATTTACCTGATAATAATTCATTTGCAGCAATTTTTATACTATTAGGTAAAATCATACTATCTAATGTTTTGGGACTTATAACATACATATTATGTGCAATTGAACGTGATTCGATTGGATTATTTACATCACCATATTCAAATGCTAATTGAAGTGCCCTTATTTCTTTATATGTATCAATATCACCCTTTAATTTCTTTTTATAAAACTCAGCAGGGTTATCAACAATATTATGTGAAAGTAAATAAATAAATTCACCCATCGTCCTAACATTATTCCAAACATCATCATTAATCAAAATACCACCATCTTTACCAAATATATTTTTTAATAACCCTGTTTGTTTTAATAAAAACGCACCAGTAAAACAATCACCCTTTTTTATAATTTTATCAAATTCTGTCAATATTCTCTCAGATGATATTTCATTGATTCTATGTGCATTATTCTGAATCATTTTCAATGTTTTGGGTTCAATATTAAAACCAAAACGACTTGCAAATTGTACTGCACGAAGCATTCTTAATGGGTCATCACTAAACGCATCTGGATTAACAATACGTATTATTTTATTTTTTAAATCATCAACACCCCCGTATGGATCAATTATATTACCATTAATATCTTTCGCAATTGCATTAATTGTAAAATCTCTACGTTCTAAATCCTTTTCAATTGGAAGTTCATGATTTGATATTACTTCAAAACCTTTATGCCCACCAGCACCAGTTGGTCTTTCAGTACGAGGAATCGCAATATCAATATCATCTTCAAAACCATTTGGTTTAAATTTTAAAATACCGAAAGACTTACCAACAACATCAACACGACCATATTTTGATAATATTTCTTCCAATTTATTCATTGGGATTCCAGTAATTAGTAAATCCAAATCTTTTGATTTTTTTCCGAGAAATTCATCACGAACAGCACCACCAACACTATATATTTTACCACCTAATTTTTTAATCTCATCTTTAAACGGTAGTTCGTGTAATTTAATTAAATCATTTTCATTAATTTTATTATTTTCACTTAATTTATTTTTTAAATCACGTAACAATTCACCAAAATTCGTTTTATTAAATAATTCAATCGTTTCATCATCAATATCATACTCACTTCCCCAACCATCAATATTGTTTATTTCATAAAACACTTCAAATCTTTTTATTGTGTCATCATCAAATATAAATTTTCCAACATAACGACCACTAACAGGTCTCCTATATCGAACCTCTTTCAAATACGCAAAATCACCCATATTCCAATGTGATATATCAATGTCTGGTTTTTCATTGATTTCATATATATAAAACGTTTTGGGTGTTTTTTTATTTTCTAAATACATTGAATATAAACCCATAATTGCACCACCGATAAGTTTACTAGCAGCAATTTCGGGTATTTCACTTTCCCAAAATGAATCATATTTGAAAATGGGATTATTGTTATCATCAATTGCTTCATAATAACCATTTGGTTTAAATTTAGCATATTTGCCTAAATATTTATCAACGGCACGATAGTATTTTTCACCGTTATTATTCATATCATCATTTTCATTAATATTTTCATTCACATAATAATTAATATATTCATTAACAAAATCAATATTTGGATTTTTTTGTTTTAATTTATCTAAAAACAATTTAAATACTGGTAATACTTCTTCTCTTGAAGGCAAATCATAATTTTCGGGAAATCTATCATCATCATATATTAAAATTAAATACGATTCTGCTAATACAAATATTTGGGTATCACCAATTCTTTGTAAATAGATATAATTTTTAGGGTATGATTTATGCCAATTCTCATCATAACTTTTTGTTAATACTCCTTTATACCTTAAAATATTATGCATATCAGAATGTGTATATTTGGGATATGATTCAACGTACAAATTACCATCATCATCACCAATAGCACGAACATCTGAATCTAAATTATTTATATTATTGGGATTTTTTATAATAAAAAAATCATTATCTTCTGAATATACAATATTTTCTGAATCATTTGCAAATTCTTTTCTATATTTTTTCTCAAAATCATCAAAATCAGACTTGTATTGAAATTTATTTTGAAATAACTTATCACCAACACTTTCTTTAACAAATGAAAATGATAAATTATTAATATCACCCTGATTACAAGCAGCACTTACATTACCTAAACCACCTAATTTACACTTTTTTTTTTAATCGTAACAATTTTTGAATTTGGAAGAAATGATTTTTTATTTTCCGAATATATTGCAGTATTCACATCAATATTATTATCAATTGTTGGTGGAATATTATCCTGATTATAAACGGGATAATCATCATTACCAATAGTATTAGTGGTTGAATATAATGAACTACCATCCTCATCAATATCAATTGTTTCTGCATCATCTGGTGAATTAAAATAATTACCAAATCCAACATCAAAAAATGCAATATTATTATTTTTATAACCAAGATTTTCCCATTTTAAATAATCCATACTTACAATATCGTATTTCATCAATTCTTTTCCAATATTTAATAATCCGTTGAAAAATTCTGCATCATGTGGATTTTTTCTAAAATATGCATTTATTTTATTCACATCAATCTTATCGTTTTTCCAAATATCTAAAAAATGTTCAACAGCATCGGGCAAATCAATATTAAAAATATTCTTAAAAACATATGTTAATCTTTCAAAGGATTGTCGAATATCTGAACTTGTTTTTAATTTTTCTAAAATAATAACATATAATTTTTTTGTAACACTATTGTCATTTTTATTTACATTATATACCTTATATGGTTGTGCAATATATTTTAATGGCTTACCAATTAATTTCAAATTTTCATACGCTTCACTACTATCATTTGTTATTTTCATAACCAAATTATTACCAATGTCATATGCAACACCAAAATTACCAGCACCAATTCTATCAAATACCTTAATATTTAATTTATTTGCTATTTTATTTGCAATTTCATCATAATTTAAATTTTCATTAATGTATTCAACGTTTTCTGGTAATTTAATAAGAGGAATTTTGTTCTCAACATTTTCATCTGGGCGACAACCACCTAAATCAAAAAAAACCAATACATCACCCCTATAACCAAGATTATCCCAATTTAAATAATCAGTTGATTTAATATTCAATTCATTTATTTCATTTTTTATTAGATACAATTCCATCCAAAATTTATGTGCATTTTTTCTCGTTTCGTAATCATAGCCTAAAGCATCGTCGGTTAATATATGATCAATTGCATTTTTATACATTTCTAATGTATAATTTTTATTCTTTAATTTTGATATAAAATTAAAAACACTATCGAATAAATCCCACTTTTTTAAAATATCACTACCAACATCATAGTATTGTTTAAATTCTGAATTACGTGTTGTATCAATATATTCCAAAACCAATATAAAAAACGATAAATTCTTTTCAGTATTAAAAACTTTATAGAGTTTATAAACATGGACTAAATGTTTTACAGCATTATTAACACCCATAATTTTTATCCCAGAATCAATTTCACATGGGTCTACTGTCAATTTTAATACCTTATCCCCCGCTCTATATGCATGTCCAAAACCACCACCTTTTATATATTTTAAACCACCCAAACCCAACATTTCGCTTAAATCATTAGCAATGTTATACCAATAATTTAAATCAACAAAAGGACTATTATATTTATCAACTTTAGGTATTGCATCATCATCAATATCTTCTGTTAATATTTCATCAAAACCAAATACACTATGTTTATTTAAATATTCCTGTAATTTAACTAAATTAGTAATGAATCTTTTTCTATCATCAATATCTGCGATATTGATTAATATATTTTTTAAATTAGATACACAATCAACATAACAATTTTCTAATTTATATATATCCTTTATTGGTTTGGATGGATATTTATCGTTTTTTAAAACAAAATTAACAAAATTTTCATTAACAGCATTAATACCATCACCAACACCATATGGTAATAATGCCCACATTGATTTTCTTATATCACCATCACCACTTACATTTGATAATATATCGTAATTACCATCAAAAAATGGAAATACTTCATATAGTTTTAAATTCCCCTTTCTTTGTGGATTATAATGCTTTTCATACACCTCATCATTGAGACCATAATCGGTAATAACAACAAGAGATTCACCATCTCGAACCACTTCGCCATAACTACTTAATCTACCAAAATCACCAACGCTTATACTAAAATTTACTACCAAATCTAACAATTCTTGTGCAAATTCATTATCATCAAATATTTTATTCAATTCGTCAACATTACCATAATAACATTTATTAGGGTTTATTGAACATTCTAAATAGTTTTTTAATTTATACAAATCATTAACATTTGTCAATTCTCTAAATCTACCCAATGATATTTTCTTTGCCCTTTCAGCAATAATCCAACTATAATTATCTGCATATTCGTATATTTTAGTAATTATATCAGGAGCATATATATCATCACTAAGTCTTATTTCAACTTCATTTTGTGCAACACCTTTATTGTTTTTTGCTATTTTAAATACTCTATAATCATCAATTTTATAAACAACTCTACCACTACCACTACCGATTTTTTCTAAATGTTCATTAGCAAAATTAATTCTACCAATAAAAGTTGATATTTTTTTAAATTTATCTAAAAATGAATTAAAATCGAAATTAGACATAAAATTAATATTATTTATTTTTATTATTTTAATAATAAATACTAATTTATGTGAAAACGGGGTGATTTTATTTCACCCCGTTTTGTTTCGATTTGGCTTTTATTTCTTTTAAATAATCGTAAACAATTTTTTGTATTATTTCTTTATTATCATTTAATGATTTTTTTATTCTTTCAATTGTATACATTTCAATAATTACATTTTTTATTGTATCTTCAATTATTGGGACTAAATTATCACCAAGAAATTCAATTATCAGTTCTTTCATTTTGTCACTTAATTGAACACCATTTGAAGTTGTATAGTCAGATGTTTGTTTATTATATAAATTAGCACCACCATTATTAAAAACATTATTTTGCACGTATTTTTCAATTGAATCTGCAAGAGTTTCTTGACGTTTCTTATCTAAATCCATATAAAATTTATCATCTCTATCATTCAAATCAATATTATTAATTGGTCTATTAATATTATTCTGTTGCAGATGTGGTGGTGCTACTTCTGGAATATTTTTATATACAATTTCATCACCCTTTTTTTTCGATACAGTATTATCCACATGTTTTAACAAAACGGTTGATTGGGTTTCACGACCAGTATTTAACGATTCTAATAAACCATTTAGGAAAACAAATTTAGGTGCACTATTTGGTGTTGTCACATCCCCCTTTTTTTGTTTTTTATTTTCAATTTCACTCTTTAATTTATTTAAATCTAATTTATTCATAGTATAAAAAAATATAAAATTTTATTATTTATTATAAATACTGATAAAAAATAAAAAAGTCTTTATGTTATAAAAATTTTACCATTGAATAATTATCATCAAATTCAGATATTAAAATAAATCCCTTTTTTAAATATAAACTAATTGCATCATAATTATTTTTATAAACAATTAACGTTATTATATTAATACCTAAATTTTTCTTTACATAATCAAAAATATTATCCAACAATTTACTAGCATAACCCTCACAACCAAATGATTCAAATGCCACTAAATCGTATATTGAAACGTATTTTTCATTGAATAATTCATTTGGTGACTCAATATTATATTTTAACTTAAAAAACAAATCATTTCCAACCCAAAATTCAAATACATTTTTCTTGGCAATAAAACGATTATCACGTAACAATTCTTCACTTATTTGTTGTTTAATATTTCTTTCAATATATTTATTATATAAATCAGATAAATTACCAACGATGGCATAATCAGGTATATCAATACCATATTTTTTCTTTGCAAAATCTATTTGTTTTTGTGTTACTAATTGATAATTGTTCTTACTATCAATCACAACAATAAAATCGCTTTTCTTTTTCTTATAAAATCTGTTGGCTAGATTTACTAATGTTGATATATCAGTACTTGTAATTTGTTTTCTATATTTATTACCCCTTTGAATACTTTGCCATTTCTCTCTTTCAATATCTGATGGTTGTGTTGTAGAAGTAGCATTATAGTAGTCAACATCATATTTATAATCAAAATTGGGTTCATTCTTTGTCGACACATAAACATCAATACTACTCATATCATCATCACCACCCTCATGATAACCAGCAGGTATCATAACCAAACCATTACTATCAACAAATTTTTTACCAGTTGGATATATTCTACTAATTCTATCCACACGAAATAATCTCCAACCGGGTTTTGTACCCTCATTATCAACCCAATAATCATGTTTTAAACTATCTTTACGTGTTGGTCTATTATCAAAATGCCAACTATTCATCGGATTATCTTGCCACGCCCTTAAAACACGTTTACCTGTTCTTTTATCAGTACCAAGAACATATGGTCTTACAACCCTATATCCTCTAGCGATTTTATCATCACCAACATAATATAAATATATCCACTCATGATTATTAATTGCATCAATAATACTATTTTCAGCAACACCTTCATTAAGCAGATGTCTAAATTTTTTTAAATAATTAAAAAATAATTTACCTTCCATTAAAACTCTAAATATTAGCAATTACTAACACCGTAATCACAATTCTTATTAAAATCATTTTTATTCATTAAATTATTTCTTTTTTCAATATCAAGAGACGTGCCGATACTTTCATTATACAATCCCCTACCATAATAATCACCATCAGAAAGTGCACGTGAATGTGTGTCACCATACGAACAATTTTCTGTGTATAATGATTCGTTTCTATTCAAGTTACAAATACGATATTTTTCACTATCATCCAATAAACAATATGTTGCCATAATATTTTTATTTTTATTATTTTATAGTTATTTTATATAAATACTAATACTTTTTAAATGCAATTGTTACGTATTCAATTAAATGTGGAACTGTATCTAAATAATTAATTTCCGATATATCAAACCACCCAAAATTAGTGTGTTCATCATTTAATGTGATATTTAAAGGATCACCACCATATTTTCCACCAAACAAATATTCAATACTATCATTAAAACGTTGTATACTAAATACAAAAGTTAAATCATTAACATTTATTCCAATTTCTTCACCAATTTCACGTTTAATTGCCACTTCAGGTGTTTCGCCCTTTTCAATACCACCACCAACTAACGCCCATTTACCGGGCATCCATTGATTGGGATTTAACGATCTTTTTAAGAGTAATATTTTATTATCCTTGTTCACAATAATTGCAACAGCATTTTTTTTCAATTCTTCTTTATTTTCATTTAATTCAACATGATTTATTCTTGGTGTTTTATATGGATTTAATTCAGAATTCACATTTGTTGTTATGTCTCTTTTAATTTCACGACTTCTTTTAACTGAAACTCTTTCTGAATTCAAAGTACTCTCGATAAAAGAACGCATCAAATCACCACCAGCAAGATTATATTGAATAATATTATCTTTACTTTTATCAAAGTAATCAAAATAATTTTTTAATCTTTTTAATTCTTGATATGTTAAATAACCGTTTTTTAAAATAAATTTAGCACGTTTGACACCCTCACCAGATGGATTACTTATTAAAGTAAATTGAATATGTTTTAATATTTTTTCTGGTATTTTATATTTATTATTATATAGTTCTGAATTCATATCATTTTCTCTCTAATAATTTAATTAATTTTTCTCTATTTTCAATATCTAACCTATTAATTAAATCAGCAATTTTTTTTATTTTTTTATCCAAAACATCATTGCCTTCTATTTTTTTTGATAACTCATCCTCAAAATTATCTTCAAATATAATATCTTCAATAATACTACTCTCATCAACATTTTGCATCGAATCAATTGCCTTTTCAAAATGTTCATTAACTATTTTCATCAAATTTTTAGCGTTATTATATTGTATTTCTTTTAAATCATCAGGTAATGATTCATATTTTATGTTATATAATTTCCTATAATCAGATTTAAGTTTATTTGGATTTTTATAATAAAATTTTAAATTTTCAACATATTTTTCATATAGAAATTTAGCAACATCATTAAATAAATTCTTCTGTTCTATATTATCTTCCTTACCTTCCATGAAAGGCATTAATGTAAAACCAAATCTACCTAACATATCATAACGATATGGCTGATTACCAACATTTGCATTATAATCAGTGGTTCTACTTGATGCAGTATCCAAATCAACACCATTTTGAGGTATTTTATCTGCACCAATTAATTCACCATCACCATCAATAATTTCGAATAATTCTTTCTTTTTTATTTTCATAACATTACGATTTTATATAAATACTTATAAAAAATTAATACGTGTCATCAATATAATCATCCACATCAATATATTCGTCATCTAATTCATTATCATTACTATTTTCATTAACAAAATCATTGAATGCCATTTCAGAATTTTCTATTTGAGAAAATACAGTTTCCATTGTAGCGGATAATGGTATACCATATTTTTGTTTAAATTTCATGAATAATTCCAATCTTTTATTTAATTGTTTTTCTAAAAATAACTCTCTATCTGTTTTATCAAGTTCACTTTCTTTTAAATTATCGATTGGTTTTTTATTTTCTTCATATCTTTTATCTAATTCAATTTCAATTTGACTTTTAGGTACTTCAACATCATATCTAATTGTTTGTAAATAAATCCCATTATACTTTGCAATATTATATTGTTTACCATTTTTCACCAAAACATAATCACCAATATTATAATTATCATTAATAGATTTAATTAAATTCTTGTTTGCTTTTTTCATTTTTTCATTTAAATAATTCAACGCATTTTCATAAATTTCATAATGCACTTTATAATCATCAAACATTTTAAAACCATTCCACACCTTTCTTGGATCATATCCAGTTTTATTCCAAAAATCAACCTCAGATTTTTCCAAATACAAAGATTCTTCAAAATCATCTAAATCAAATGATTTCAATTCTAATTCATTTTTTAATGGATTAAATTCTGATTTTATTAAATCACCATTTCTATTAATTTTAACTAAAATTCTATCAGCAACATCTGATTCAAAACCAACTAATAATGTTTTAACCCTTTTATTAAAAGCATCCAAGTATTTTACATAATTATATTCTTTGGGGTTGTTTTCAGGATTATTTAAATCAACTAAAACTGCAGCAAATCTCTTTTTACCCGTTTTTTTATCAACAATAATACTTGAATCCCCATGCGATTTATTATAACCACAATTAACATAATAAACATAACTATCTAATTCTGGTTCTGGTGGCATATAATTCGAAACTAATTTCATTTTTTCTTCAATAGTAATATTATCATTCACAACATTATCTGCAAATTCAGTAATATGTTCTTCAAATAATTTTTCGGCAATCATTTTTCTTTGTTCAATAATCAATTCCATATGGGCTTGTTTACCTTTATCTCTACCATTCTTATCCATACCCCTATTTAGATACCCCTTAATTGTTGTTTTCACCCTACTTTTACTTGCAATTTTGTGTAGTGGTATTTGCATATATCGAATATCATCAACATAATCGTAATAATATTTAACAAATTCTTCACCCTTACCGTGTAATATTAAATCCAAAGCCTTGTCAATAAATTCTTCGATATATTCGGGCATCACATTCGATTTAATAGTATTGCCAGTTAATTTAATTTTTTCTTTTAATTGTCCAGTTTTTTTATCTTTAACTTCCACTAATGTTGCATAGTTAATACGAGATAAATTTAAACAAGATATACTATACCCATCATTATCAACTTTCATATATGGCGGTATCATTTCCTCAGCATTAAATTTTTCAATTAATGCATCAATACCCCTAAATCCACGATATTGCCACATATTTTCAATTAAATCTTCAGGTTGATTATAATAAACATTATCATCACTAACACGAATTGTTGTTGTATCTGGTATTTGAAAATTAATACCATCAGTAACCGCTAATAATGGTTGGCAATTATATTTTTTAAACCAACTAATTGCATGTCTTAATGATAAACGACCACATGATGTAATTCGTGCAGCACAATTATTATCAGACCAGTTAAATGAAATGTTAGAACCTAATGCACCGAATAACGAATTATTCAAAATTTTTATAGGTAATTGTTTTATTTTAGCCTTTAAAACATCATCTGTCTGTATGTTATTATTAATAATTTTTTCAAAAAAATCATGATCAATTTGTTCTAATAAACCAACTTCTTCATCACTAAGATTACTATTACTTGCAATATGTTTATATATATTACGTGTTGTTGTAAAATACAGCAACATTTTTTTCATAACACCAGTAATATCAAAATCAGGGAAAATATCCCATGTAAGTTGAAGCATTGGATATAGCGATGCGTAATCGATTTTTATAATTCTTTTAGAATAACCCTTTTTAAAACACCTTGATAAACCACCACTAAAAAATTCATATTCATCTGATTCAGGTATTGCAATATCATTTTCATAACTCCACGCAGTTAATAATATGTTCCAAATACTCGCAGTACCCATAGTACAAATACGCTGATATGTGGTTGGTACATTTTTAGCAAGCATGAATGATGTTTGATTATACAATTCATCAATTTGATATGTTTCCCATAAATCGTCTAATAGATATTGTTTAACTAAATTTTTACCACTAATAAATCTATTCAAATTTTTTGGTAACCCCTCATTCTTATACCAATAAACAAAATTTTTATTTTTATTTAAAATATTTATCTTTTTTTTATTATATTCAATATCAGATAATTTTGATTTGTTCACTTGTAAAATATATAATTCACGTGCGATTGTTTGAAACTCGTCTGGTATTTGTATATACTCATTCTTATCATTTATAAGAAAAATTTTATTTTCTCTATAATATTTACCAATCGTATTATCTTCACCATCAATATATGTTCTATTTGGCTTTGCAACACCTTCAAATTTTGCTAAGTACTTCAAGCCAGTTTCTTTTATATCTCTATTTATTGCTGCTGTTCTTTTTGCACTATGTAAAATATCAATTACCGAATATCCCCACATATTTGTCCACGTATACTTATCTGTAGTACTACCATATTTTACTGATGTATTTGGTACTCTTTTTAATGGTATATCGAATTTAAGCGATGTGGGTATTTGTGATAAATCCATTCTTAATAACTTAGCACGACCTAAAATAAATTCAAAGTCAAACATTTCAGAGTTAAAACCCGCAATAATTGCAGGTTTTAAATAATTTATGAGATTAAAAAAATCTTGAATTAATTTTATTTCAGCATCATCATCATCAAACTTATCAACATCTAAAATAGTTTCAAATCCTTTATTACTATATATACCAATTGATAAAATACGATGTATCTGATACCTTAAACCTTCTGTTTCAATATCAAATATTAATCGATGTATATTTTTATAATCATCAATGCCTTTATATAATCTAATTCCAGTTGATATTAAAAATTGTTCTGTTGTTTTTACTGAATAAAACAAATGCTTATTTTTATAAGCAATATTATTTTTATTATCTCTAACTAATTTACCATCACTATCATATAATTTTTCATACGGATCAATACCCCCGTCTTTTAAATATTCAATAATACTATTAAATGACCTGCTACTTGTTATTTTATAACAAAATCCATCAAGGAGACGTTTTTGATTACCAGTTTCTAATTTAGTTATAGTAATTCCATATTTAATTTTTTTACTTTCATGGTATTCATCAGAAACATCATCATATAATTTAATATTATACTTTGATAAATCTTTCATGTATAAAAATGGCTCATAATGAATTCGTTCAATTCTAGGTTCTTTATCAGGCTCATGTACAACACATTCAGCATAATTGGTATTTGGGTTTGTTTCAACATTAACGATATATTTATAGTCATTATTGCGACCATCAAGAAATTGTTTAATCTCTTTAAGTGTTGTATTATTATCCATATTTTTATTTATTTATTTTACGAATCAATTTTTTTGTTTTTTTATCATAACGATAAACATACTCTTCCGTTTTAAAAACATTACGATTTACCAATAAATCAACATCGTTTGGAAAAACACCTGATAACCATAATGCAGTTATTAAATTATTGGCGACTAATCTTATATATCCATTATTCCCCTTAATTTCAAAATCAAGATATTTAATATCATTTGGATTTGTTAATATTGTTTCTAATATTAGAACACAAGCATTATAAACATCAACAAAATGCTTTTTTTTTGAAATATCAACACCACTAACAATCGATTCCAACATAAAATCTGAAAATGGATTAATTCCCGCAATATATTTACTACCCATAAAATATGTATTATTTTTTATGTTTATTTTTTATCTTTTCAATAACATCATTAACGACAGATTCACTAATGTTTGATTCATAATCTTCGTTATCAATAACTTTAGTTATTTCCTTTCGTTTTGATTCAATAACATCATATACATATTCATCAATAGTATCTTTATAAATTAATGGGTATATATTAACAACACTCTTTTGACCAATTCTATGTAATCGGTCGCTAACCTGATCATATTCACCAACCGAAAATGGTAGTGTTAATATAAATAACTTATTTGCTGCCGTTAATGTCAAACCATAGTTACACGTTTGTATTGAACCGAGAAATATTTTTACTGATGAATTTATATCTTGAAAATTTTGAACAGATAAGGCACGTTCTTCAATCGTTTGATCTCCAGTATGTATTACGGCAATCTCGCCAAATATTTTTTTTAAATCATAAAGTGTATTTTTGAACATATCAACAATGACAATTTTTTCACCAGTCTCTAAAACACCATCAACAATATCAACTATCGATTTAATCTTTAACGATGATGTAAATTGTCTCAATTTAAGCATTATTGTTAATGGATTATATAATTCTTTAGATGTAAATTCATTTGCAACACCTTCTTCAATATCATCATATATTTTCTGCTCATCATTATTTAATTCTAATATAACTTTTTGGTATATTTTATCTGGTAAATCTATTAATACATCAATCTTTCTTTTTCTATGTGTATATGGTGCAATTTTATGGTACAACTCTTCAAACCTTTGTTCCATTTCATCAATAATATACCCCCAACCATTAGCAAAATCGTATTTCATACCACAATAATATTCATAAAAATGTTTTTTTGTTGGAAAATCTAATGGGGATATTTCATGCAATACTGTGTATAATTCATGTGCTCTATTAGGTGCGGGTGTTCCTGATAAAAAAATTTTACTAACATTACCATTTCTAAATAACCCGCCCTTAAACGTTTTTTTAAAATTCTTATATATATTAGTACTACTATTTTTCAATTTTTGACATTCATCACAAATTAAACAATCAATGGTATCTATATTTAATTTATCCCATTTCCGTTTATATCTCTCATAACTACTTGGATTAAAAAAATCGTAATTTACTATAATATATTTTGCATCTTTTATTGAACAAGTATTCTTATTCCAACCAACAATATGTGCTAAACTATTGGTATATTTTCCAACCTCATTATAAAAATTAAATTTTAACGAATTGGGTGTTATAACAAATACTTTTTCAAATTCATTCATTTCAACAAATGTAATGGCACTTAATGTATTATGAGTTAATATACAATGGTCAGTAGCATATAAATGGTCTTCTGAATCAATCAAAATACACTGTGCTTCTTTTTTACCCACATATTTAACATCAACAATTGCACGATTAGGTAAATATTTAGTTGGTGCAACAAATGTCTCAATTTTTCTTTTTAGTTTAAATGGAATAAAATGTGGTGGTAATTTAATGTTTAAACGATAGTATAATCTATTTTCACCATTATATTTAATCCATTTTTCATGTAATCTACCTACCCCACCTAAAGACTCTACTATAAATTGCACATCTTCAATTAATTGCTTAGAAGCCAATGTTAATTCCACAATACCGTCTTTTCGAGAATGACCATCAGTATCTAAAATACCTTGTAATAATTCTAATCTCTGCTCAATTGATGAAAACTTATAACTATCAGGTATAAATTTAGTGTATGAATTAGTACCCAATAAATTTAATTGTTTTAATTCATTAACATATACATTAAGAATTTTATTGTTAATTCTTTTTAAAGAATATTGATATTTCGCCAATAATTTTGAAATTATAATATTTTCATTTAGTCTTTTTAATAAAATATCAATAATTTCAGTATCTGCAGTAGTAAATTGAATACTATTCAAACCAATTGTACCATCACCCAATAAACACCCAAGAATATATGGATTAATTTTTAAATCATTTTCTTTAAACTCAACTGGTTGAATAATTGGAATATACCATTTATTATTACCATTTTTAAATTGTAATCCCTCATTCATTATTTCTCGAAGAGTTTTTGTCATGAAAGGATTTTTTCGCCAATTACGAATATAAGTATTTACATTCCAAAGATGTTCATCACAGCATTCCACAGATGTTCCATCACTAAAACAAACTTCATACATATCTTTAAATCCTTGTGGATAAACGCCTAACACTTTTTTGGGTTTACCATCACTACCAATGACAAAATCATTAATTTTAACATCACCCATTTTAATCCAACCATTTGGCGTAAGTAGTTTAGAATCAAGACTTTCCGCTTTTCCCAATCCCATTTCATGTGAAATAAGTGTATTACGAGTTATATCCATAAACATCGATGAAACTATTTGATGTGGATATAATTTAACACCTTCTTTTAAATTAGAATGACATTTTTCAATGTATTTAACATACTCATTCTCTAACTCTTCCTTATATTTAACCCAATATTTTTTCTTTTCGTTTAATTCCGAAATTAATTTAAGTTTTTCTTCTTCTTTAATTTTTATTTTATTAACGTTTTGTATAAATAAATCACGACCTGCATCACCACCAAAATCAAATAATATTCTATTTGAACCTTTAAAACCCTTTATTAATTCAAATAATGATTTTGTGGTAATTTCCCAACATTTATTAATATTATTCCATTTTCGAGTATCTTGTGGTAAACTTTTTATTCGCTCTATCAATTGTTCATTATATGAAAAAGTAACACTATAAGCATCTTTCTTTCCAATTTTTTCACACCGTACCACAAACACAAAATTTTGCATAAATCATATTTTGATTTCGCAAATATATATAAAACATTTTTATTTGTCAATTAAATTACCGTTGTTTTTGTGATACTATCGAGAATTGTTATATTAATATATCTATTGTTGGGTATTGTAATACAAGTATCACTATCTAAGAAATTTATTTTAAATTCACCGTAATAACTACCGCTTTTAGATGTTTCTTTTGATTTAAACCTATATACTAACGTATATCTTTCTTCATTAGGATATTTATCTACATCATTATTGATAATTAAATCAGCACCAACGTTTGCAATACGATATACACCATTATCAGCATCTATCATCGAAAATGTAACTGCTACATTTTCAAACATTTCATCAGTAATACCGTACAATTCTCTTAATTGTTGAGTAAGTGGATATTTTAATTCAGGATATGTACTATCCTTCTTAATATAAAAAAATTTTGTATTAAATGTTGTATAATCCATTATCCTAATTCTCCTTGCTCTTCCATTATTTTTTGTGTTAGTTGTATTCTATTTTCCTTACCCAAAAATTTTACTCTTTCTTTTATCCTTGCAGCAACACCATCACCAATTAAACCTAATATAACGGCATCAAAATTACTAAATGGATGTCCACTTATTTCATTATAAAATCTAAAAAACACATAAGTGCATAATATCGTTGTTAAATATCTTCGCCAATTATCATAAAACCAAAATTTCCACGAAAATTTCTTTGGTGTATTGGGACTATTTACATCACGACCACTTACTTCAGTTAATCCATATATCAAATAACCGATAATAAAAAACCAAAAATAACCTAATATTTCCAGTAATGTAAATTCACCAAACACAATTTTTAAAAAACCATCCATATTATTCTTGTTTTGGTATAATTCTACCTTTATTAGGTATTATTTTATTCTCTAAATTATTCAATAACTCAAACTCATATTCAGAATTTACTGACATTCTATATCCATTATCACCACTTTGAATACCAGCAAATAAATAAACATTTCCAGTTAATAAATCTATACCAAAGTTAGACATATTCTATTTTTATATAAATAAATTTATTAATCACATCACAAATACTGATATGAATACCTATCATCCTAAATAAATATAAAATTTTGATTACCATCAGGATATTGTGACACATCCCAAATATTTCCATTTTTTACCACTCTTTTTATTTGCCATATCGGTTTATCTGTTTTTTTACCATTAATGGAAACCCCAATATATATTTCATTTGTCGATACTTCATCCACCAACACAATTGGTTCTGATTTATATGAATCTATATTAAAATCAGTATTTGGATTATCATATTGTCCCATAGTTCAATTTCTTTTCATATAAATACAAATAAACGAATAAAACATACCCATATAATTATATATTTTTTATATAATTATTATAACACAAATAATAAAAATATTATTATTTCAACATTAATAAACATACATTTTGATAATTATTAATAATCATCAAAATCAATTATAATGATATATATTAACAATCAATTGCATCATTAAACTCTTCCAAGTTTTTTAGGTAGTTATAGGCTTGTGCAATAAAGTTATCCTCTACATCTAAACTTGGTGTAAACTGATAACAAAACTCATTTATAGGTGGAAAATTAGCATCTGCTTTCTCTTTGGTTCTATATACTCCAACTAAGAAGTTAATAAGCAATTTATTACCCTCAATTCTGGTTATTTTCCAGTAGCAACCCTCTACTTCAACTTCGAGGTTTGCATCGTAGTAATTCTTTATTAGTGCCATAGTTTATTTTAATTAATTATTGTATTAATGGTGTCCAGATAACGTTTATAATTGCTGTTATCGTTGGGTAATTAACCAATCTTATAATCACTTTACCAGATATTGTATCTACTGGATATGGAGGAAGGAACTCCAATGATAGTGTTGTACTTCCAGTTCCAATAAGTGGCGTTACGTCAAGCCAAAGTGGTTTGCTATACACTTCCCATTGGCTATTTGAAGTCAAAAATACTGAAGCTGATGGTGAACCAATACCTAAGTCAACTGTATCTGGGCTAACAGACAGATTCGGTATAAAATATGCATTGAAGTTCCAAAGTAAGTTACTGTTCATCATATCATTACAAATTAGTGAATTTCTGACTTATCGAAAAAAAGCACCTAAAGTTACTACTACTATCTGGTATAGAACGATATGTAAGTAGGTAGTAACCACTTGTCAACGAAGTTAATGTACCTAACAGATGTTTAGAGTAGTTAGCCCCAGTCTCATTGGTTACACTTCCAATAGTTAGCGAATAAGTACCATTAAGATAAAGTAGTATGCTACCCATATAGCCATCTGGCATATTAGCAATATTGATGGTTGTATTCTGGGTAATATTAACTATAGCATTATTCATTTGGTACTTA
>ERZ795051.2103-NODE-2103-length-22881-cov-5.496670_pt1 | contig 22881 bp, 17 predicted proteins | sample MGYA00375135_ERZ795051 | MGnify/ENA primary metagenome ERZ795051 (study PRJEB30180, sample SAMN05720222) | activated sludge metagenome | isolation source: Anaerobic digester | place: Japan | collected 2015-05-26 ... | reverse complement strand
GAGGGTCACGATCGGGTTGCTTGCGCCCGTGTTGTCGAAGACCACGTCGTCCAGGAAGTAGAACCGGTCGGGGGCGCCGTCGTTGAGCCAACCAACCGTCGCGCCCGTGTCCCAGAAGTTGTTGGCGCCGTTGCCGGTCCAAACCAGGGTGGCGGGCGGGCGGGCGGCGTTGACGATGATGGCGATGGCGCCTGGAGGATTGGTCAGCGTGCCGTTGATGCCGGAGAGCGCGAAATTGCTCAGGCCGCCGTTGAACGCGCCGGAATAAGTGATGAGGGTGTAAATGCCGTTGCCGGGGAGGCCGTCCAGCAGGCTGAACTTCAACAGGTTTGTGCCGCTGACATTCAGGTTGCCGAAGACCTGGATCAGGTCGTTGGTTTTGAGGAGGCCGGTGGGGTCGTCGGACAGGTCGAAGCGATTGGTGACCCCCCCGGAAAGGGTGAGACTATTCGAGATCGTCAGGGTTCCGGGCGCGCCGATGCCGTCGCCGGGGGTCAGGGTCGAGCCGCTGAATGCCACGACGGAGTTCCCGAGCCGGCCCCGCCCGCCCAGAGTAGCCCCGGACCGGACGGTGACCGCGCTGGCGGTCAAGGCGCCGTGGACAAGCAGGGTGCCGTTGCTAGCGGTGGTGGCGCCGGTGAAGGGGTTGGTGGTGTTGAGGATCAGCGCGCCACTGCCGGCTTTGTTCAAAGTCATCGCGCCTTCGAGCGCGCCCGAGCCGCCGAAAGTGTAGGTCTGGGAGGCATGGACGGTGACGGAGGCGGGACGGAGGGAACCGAGGAGATTCAAGGCGGGCGTGGTCGAGCCGGTGTCGTCGAAGAGCACGGGCTGGCCGTTGTGGAACGGGTAAAGCAGGGAAACGCCATCGGACCAGTTGAAATCGCCCGAGGCATTCCAGTGGTTGGCGAGGTCATCGCCATGCCAGGTGGGGATGAAGCTTTGGGCGGCTGGAGTGAAGAAGAGGTTCATGACGCGGGTCAACGGCTCGCCGTCGGCGTCGTTGACGGTGAAGGTGAAGCTGGCGTTGCTGTGCAAGCCGCTGACGGGAGTAAAGCGGGCGAACCAGCCGTTGATAAGGGAGACCGTTCCGTTGGTCGGATTGCCCACGGTCCAGAAAGGGGAGCGATTCACCACGACCCAGCCCCGGGTGAATTGTCGCAAATCCACCGCCACATTGGTGTTCATCAGGGCGATGCCGTGGGGTTCGGCCAGCCAGTTCAGGTAATCCTCAAGCCGGGTGTAACCGCTGCCGCTGGGACTGGGGTCGTTGTGATTGGCAACGCCGGGGTTCGAGCCGGTTCCATTTTCCCAGTAGTCCGGCATGCCGTCCTGGTCGGTGTCGGGATAGGGCGTGCCGTTGCGGATGACGCCCGGGCCATTCATCGGGGGCAGCAGCTCCGAGGTGATGGTGCCGCCCCGCAGCCCCCAGGAGACGAGCTCCTGAATCATGAGTTCGTCCACGCGGTCGCGGCGAAACGAGGCGCCGGCATCGCTGATGGCCAGCTTCAGGGCCGTGAGGGGCGAGTAGGCCGTCGTGATGGGATAAGGAAAGGGTGTGGTTTTCAGGTCCATCGGCCCGTAACTGGCGAAGGGCAGGTCCGCGCCGTCCAGCACCCCGTCCCGGTCGCCGTCGTACCAGTTGTTGGTGGCGTAGATGTGGAAATCGGTGTTGCCGCCGCTGATGGCGCTGGAGCTGCTGGCGGGGCCGCGCACAAAGTAATTGTTGAAGACGTTGACGAACGACTGGCCGGCGGAATCGCCGCCCATGATGTAGCCGGCGGTTTCCCAGTTGCAGACGACGTTGTTGACGAACTCGTTGACCCCTTTGACCTTCGGGTTGCGGGTGTCGTTATCCAGGTAGAGGGAGCGGAGAATGCTGACGCCGCCGTCGGTCTGGATCAATCCGCCGGCGGAGTGGGGCTGGAGGCCCTGGGAGATGATGGCGGACTGAATGGTGATGTTGGTGACATTGCCGCTGATGGAAAAGGTTTCATCGCGCCCCCAGGAGACGCTGACGTGATCAAAGATCATCCGGTTGCCATTGGCGATGCCGATGGCGTCGGTATCGGTGTCGCCGTTGACGCCCTGGCGGACGCGAATGAAGCGGCAGATGGTGTTGTTTGCGCCGGAGAACGAGAGGCCGTTGCCGTAGAGCGTGATGCCGTCGCCCGGCGCGGTCTGGCCGGCGATGGTGATGTTGGGTTTGGGGGCGTAGCGCGGCGGCTTGTAATCAATCACGCCGCCGATGTCAAAGACGATGGTGCGGCCGGAGACGCTGACCGCGTCGCGAAACGAGCCCGGACCGGAGTCGTTGGTGGTGGTGACGTGGTACACCGTGCCGCCGCGGCCGCCGCTGGCGAAGCGGCCGAAGCCCTGGGCCCCCGGGAAGGCGGGGAGTTGCGCCAGGGCATGCGGCCCGCAGAGCCAGACTGCCGTGAGGAGGACCGCCGAAAAGTACTTCATGAGAGCAAGCTTACCCGCGCTGCGGATGCAGTTGAAGCCGGAACCCCTCGAGTTTGCGAACTGCGAGGGGTGCAGGCATGAGGAGGCCACCCGGGAGCTGGGGTTCCAGAATGCTCGAGGCGCACGCCGGGCTTATTGGGGCAGTTGTTCGAGGCGGAAGAACACGGCCGGGCTGGCGGGGTCAATCGGGACGATGACCGGCGGCATGGCGCCGTCCGGATAATCGTACCAATTGTTGCTCAAGCCGGTGCCGAGGCTGTTGGTTTGCGCCTGAAGCTTGAAGAGGCCGGTCCAGGAAAGCTCGAGGTTGTTGCCCACCCGCGCGTAATTGAGGGTGGCGCCGGCCGAGACGCGGATGCTGCCGTCCACGTTGAGCTGGCTGAGGTCCCACTCGAGGCCCGGCGCGAGCTCGGGAAGGGAGACTTCTTCGAACACGGCGCCGGCGTAAAGGGCGGCCGCCGGGAACAGGTAAAAGATGTCGCCGGCCTGGAGCGTGCCGGAAAGGTTGGTGACGACCAGTTTGCCGCCGTAGCTGACGGCCGCCAGGCCGGCGACTGAATCGTTCCGGCCCAAGGCCTTGTCGAGCTCCATGACAGTGGTGCTGCCGGATTGCAGGATGAGCCAGTTGTTGATGGTGAGCTGGCCGACGGACGCGCCGGGAGCCAGGGTGCTGCCGTATTGGACCTCGACCGCGCCGGCAATGGCGCCGGAGCCGGCCAGGGTGCCGCCGGCGACGCTGACCGAGGTGTTGCCCAGGGCGCCGTCCACCTGCAGGACGCCCTCCCGGATGGTGGTGCTGCCGGTGTAGGAACTGGCGCCGGTCAGGGTCCATTTGCCCGCGCCGGTTTTGATGATGGCCGTGCGGACGGTGGCGCTGGTGTCTTCGATGGCGCCCTCGAACGTGAAGTCGGTGTTTTTTCCGCCGACGGAATAGGTGATGTCGCCGCCGTCACTGGACCGCCCGAGCAGGCGGGTGCCCGGCCCGCCGAGCAACGCGCCGAGGTGGACGGTCACCCCGCCGTTGCGGCCGCGGAGGATGGCGGAACCCGAGCCGAGGTTGAAGGTGGCGTTGGAGCTGCCCAGGTTGAAGGAGCCGCCGCCGTCGTTGAAGCGGAGCGTGCCGTCGTTGGTGCCCATGTTGAGGATGCCGGAGAAGTCCCACATATAACCGCCGGTGCCGTTGCCGCCGACGGTGAAGGTGCGGGTGGAGTTTTGCTGATTGATGATGTTGACGGTGGCGTCGCCGGACCAGGCGCCATTGAGGGCGGTGTTGCCGCCGGCGTTGTTCAAATCCACGGTGCAGGTGCCGGTGAAGTGGAGGGGATTGCCGAAGCTGATGGCGCTGGCAACCAGCAGCGTGCTGTTCACGTTCGTGATGGTTCCGGTTCCCGCCACGCCGCTGGCGTTGAGGCGCAAGGCGCCCTGATTGACCAGCGTGCCGCCCGCGTAATTATTGGCGCCGGCGAGGCTCAGCGTGCCGGGGCCGGCCTTGGTCAAGCCGCCGCTGCCGGTGAGCGCGCCGCTGAGGGTCAGGGTCACGCCGGGAGTGGCGACGTCAATGGCGCCGCCGGCGTCGTTGAGCGTCGCGCCGCGGTCGGTGGTGGCCCCGCCGCCGGTGTAACGCAGCGTGCCGCCGTCAAAGACGAGGTTGGCGGAGGCGGCCGAAGCGGCGCCGATGGGGCTGTTGAACCCGGCGGGTCTGAGGTCGGGAACTTCGAGGACGCCGCCGGCGAGGGTGGTGACGCCGGTGTAGGCGTTGGTGGTGTTGATCGTGAGGGTGCCGGCATTGGTCTTGGTGAGCGTGGCGGCGCCGGAAATCGCGCCGCTGCCGGTGAACACATAGTTGGCGGCCGCATCCACGACCACTGCCGCCGGCGCGTTGTTTCCGACGAGGTTCACCACGGGGTGGGCCGCGCCGGTGTCGTCGAAGCGCACGTTGTCCCCGGTGACGAAATAGTCGAGCAGGCCGGTGCCAAGGTTCAGCCAGTTGGTCCGATTGACCGTGTCCCAGTCGTTGGCCACTGAATTCCCTACCCAGACCACGTTGGTCGGATTGCGAATGGCGGATTGGATGATGAGGGCAATGGTTTTGGCCGCGACATTATTGGAGAGAACCCCGTCAACCCCGCTGACCGAGAGATTGGCCAGGGTGCCGTTGAAGTTGCCGCCATACTGAATCAGGGTGTGGACCGAGCCGGGCGCGCCGCCGCCGACGACTTCGATCGTGTTGACCCCACTGAGGTTGAGATCGCCGTTGACCACCAGCAGATCGTTGCCGGGGCCGGGGGCCGCCGGCAGGTCAAAATGATTGACCGCGCCGCCGGTTTCGGTCAGCGAACCGTTGAGGGTGAGCGTGCCCGGGCTGGCGCCGGGATTGAGAATGCCGCCACTGGCGACGGCCAGGTCGCCGACCACGGTGCCCGCCCCGCCCAGCGTCCGCGTGGCGCCGAGCGTGAAGCCGGACACGGCGGAGACATCGAAGGTGGCGCCTTCAGCAATGAGAATCTGAGGACTGTTGGCGATGGAGCCCGAAGCGCCGAGGGCGAGGGCGCCCTGGTTGATGAGGGTGTTGCCCGAGTAAGTGTTCGCGGCTTCGAGGGTGAGGGTGCCGCCGCCGTTCTTGATGAGGGCGCCCGTGCCGCTCAGAACGCCGGAGAGGGTGATGGCATGGGGCGTGCCGTCCAGGTCGGCGGCGTCAAAAGCGCCACCGGCCAGCAGGATGGGTTCGGTTCCGGTCCAGTCGGCCTGGGCGCCGAACACCCCGCCGCTGTTCAGGGCGATCGTTTTGGTGTTGAGCGTGCCCGCGGAGGTGAAGCCGCCGCTGCCGACGTAAATCCTGGCGGCGTTGGTCAGCCGAATCGTCCCGGTGAGGTCCGAGCCGTCTGGATTTCCCAGAACGAAACCCTGGACCAGGTTGGTGCCCCCCAGCACGGCGTAAATGGCGATGCTGTTATTAGCGGAATGGCCCCGGAGATTGACGCCGTTGACACCGGAACAGACGAAGAAGCCGCCGGTTTGCAGAAAGCGGGAACTGCGGCTGGCGGTGAGCTGGCGGACGATCATGTCGCCGGTGTTGGTGACGGCGCCATTGGCGAGATAGGCGGTGAGAAACGAGTTTCCGTCGGAGCCGCCGAGGTCGAAGCTGGTCATGGTGACGATTCCGTTGCTGATGAGGAGCCCCTCGGTGCCCAACGCGCTGAAGCCGCCGCTGCCGGCCGCGCTGCGTTTGACGACGACGTTGCCCAGGTTGTTGGTGCCGCCGTTGATCACCAGGCGCGAGGTCGAGCTGTTGTTGTTGGGATTCACGCCGGTGGCGGCCGCGGAGATAAAGCCGCCGTCGTTGGTGGCGAAGCCGGTGTTGCCGGTGCCATTTCTGCCCAGGAGAAAATTGCCCGCCACGGTCAGCGATCCACCGCTGGCCAGGCTCAGGCCGGCGGCATTGCTCAGCGTGAGACCCCCGGCGGTGAGGGAGACCGCGCCCCCCGGGTTGATGGCGAGGCGGCTGGCGGACCCCGCAAAGCCGATCGCGCCGTCTCCCGCCCCATCCACGGTGAAGCCGGCGGCGTTGATGTTGAGCACGCCGGCGCAACTGAGGATCGAGAAACTGGGGGCGGCCATCGGGGTGTTGTAGTCCACGTTGAAGGCTGCGCCGATGATGGCATTGGTGCCCGGGCCGGGCACCTCGAGCGTGTCCCAGTTGAGCGGGTTGTTCCAGTCGTTGTCGCCGGCTCCGCCGCTCCAGTTGGCGAAGAACTGTGCCGGGGCAGGGACTGCAAGGGCGAGGCAGCCGGCCAGGATGAGAATCAGTTTGGGTGTTTTCATGTCAGGGTTTTAATTTCGGCGTTTTCACGTAAAAGCACGGCGCGCGGCCAGCGGGGTTGCGGCACGACCCCTCCCCCGGGCATCAGGACCCAACTCAGGCCCCAAAACGCGTTGCGAACCGGCTTTCATTTGCGCAAGGTTGATGACCTGACTATCGGCTTGGAGACACGCCCCGGCCAGTCTGAATTCATGCCAAAACCGCCCTGAGAATTGTGCATTTGCAGAGGGTGGAAGCCTCTGAAGAGCAGCCCCAAGCTTTTCCCCGGGGCTTGAACATGCCCCTGGGCGAGCTGGAAGATGGCCGTTGAACCCACAGAATGGGCTCCGGCCGGCAGGGGGAGCCGTTCGAAGCCGGGGAGGCCGCCCCGAGGCGGGCTCAGTGCTGGGGCGTGTAACGGATTTCGCGGAAATCGAGGGTGCCGTGGGCCGGTTCGTAGAAGGGTTTGCCTTTGCGGACGCCAACGGTGCCGTAGCTGGATTGGGCGGCGAAGAAGCACCGGAAGTCCCCTTTGATGGACGGTTCGAGGTAAAGGACTTTGTCCACGGCATCGTAGCGGGCGCCGGAGAGGCCGAACAGCAGGGCGTAGGAAGCCATGGCGCGGGCGTACCAGTGGCCGCATTCGTATTCGTTGAACGGGTTGCGGACCCGGCCATCGTAGCGGTCGCGGCAGACGCGGACGATTTCGAGCCCCTCGCCGACCGCGCCGAGCCGCATGAGGTGGGACGCGACCTGGTATTCGATGCCGGTCCAGACCTCGTTGGAATAGACGAAAGGCAGGGACAGCTCGCCGCCCTTGGGCCAGGTGCACAGGACCAGGCCGCCCTCGGCGCCGCAGGCGTAGGTGGGGCGTCGCGGGTTGGGGAAGTCCGAAAGGTCGTGCTTCAGGTTGTGGCGGAAGACGGCGCGGAGATGGCTGGCCACCTTGTCGCGGTCAAGCACCTGGCCGACGCCGCAGACCAGGGCCAGCCAGGAACCCAGCACGCCGTCGGAGAGGCAGCCGGAGCCGTATTGGTACTTGGGCCCTTCGCGTTCGAGCAAGGCCAGGGCTTCGGGCGAATAGGCGCCCACCATGCTCTGGTTCTCGGTGGGGTTCGGAGCGCGCAGGTTTTTCCATTCGATGCGCTGAATGAAGTATTCGCCGTCGAACAGCTCGCTCTCGGCCAGCCGCGTCCCTTTGCTGAGCAACTCGGCGTAGGCGGCGACGTCTTCGCCGAGGGCGCGGCCCATGAGCACGGCGGCTTGGAGCGCGCCGAGATAGAAGCTGGTGCACATGCCATCGGGCCCCCAGAATTCGATGTCGTAGGTGTTGTGGTGCGGCTCCTCGAGCACCCCTTTGCGGGCCGGGTCCCAGGTTTCAATGCAGTATTCGAGGCTGCGACGCACGCGGGGCCAGAGACGGCGCAACCACTCCGTGTCGCCACTGATGCGCCAGTCGCGATAGACTTTCATGATGCCGCCAAGCTGGCCGTCGGCGGCGGCATGGAAATCGTGGGCCACCGGCCGGATGGGCAGGGCGCTGCGGAAAGTCTGGTGGCCCTTGTCATCCTGCGAGGGGCCGAACTCGGTTTCGCGCAAGGAGCGTTCGAGGGCGGGAAAGAGGTGGGGGATGGCCTGCGCATAGTTCCAGACATGGGTGCAGGAGCCGTGACAACAGCCGGCGTTGTCATGGCAGCCTTCCCAGGCCCAGAGCCGGCCATCGGTCTGGCGCATGACCGTGGGGGACTTGAGGATGGTCAGATTGGCGGCGACGGCCTCCAGCACCTCGGGTGGCAGGCTCGAGTTGTAGAAGGTGTCCGAGAACCGCTGCGTTCGACGGCGCAGCTCGGCGTAATGGTCGCGCCAGAAAAAGCTGACACTGTTGATGTCGGCAAAACGTCCCGCGTACCAGGGGCGATAACTGCCGGTCGAGGCGGGGTCCGCCTGGCTGCCGGGGGCGTCCTTGCCGAGGCGCAGGTTGGTCTGGCCGGCGAACCAGGCCAGACGCAAGGTGATGGTGGTGCTGGCGCCCGGGCCAAGGGAGAACGGGACGAACAGCGTGGCGCCCGGGCTGGGGTCTCCCTCGCGGATGGGAGGCCGGTCGTAACAGGCGGCTTCCGCCACGTCCTTCCACGCCATGGTCAGGGGATCCCACCATCCCCCGCGGAACCAGGCATGATTGACCTTGACCCCCGGGTCGGAAACCGTCGCGGCGAAGGCTCCCTCTTCCCACGGCCGTTCCGCCGGAGCGCCTCCCCACAGGATGAATCCGCCTTCGATGGGCCGGACGGCGTTGGGTTGGTTGCGGTTGGCCATGAAATTCCGGGCGTTGAAGGAAAAGACGCCCTCGAGCGGTTTGCGGCTCCGGTTGGTCAGCCGGTATTCGAGGCCCGCAACCGGCAGGCTGGAACCCTCGGCGTCGCCCGGCTCAAAAGGGCTCCAACCGACAATCTCGGCAGTCAGCGGAACGCGCGGGTCTTTCAGCAGAACGGTTCCAAAGGGGAATCGAGCCGAAAAACTGGCGGTGGCGAACCGCGGCAGGCCATAGGTCGTGCCGCCCGCGCCGTTGCCGGTGTCGGGCCGGCCAAAAATCTTGCGGGCGGGCACGGGTCCTTCCAGGAGGCGGGCGGCGCGGGGCTGGCCGCGGAGGGAGACCGCGGCAAAGACGCAGGGCTCGTTGAAGACTTCCGGTTTGTTGCGGAGCGAGACATGGGACAGGGCGCCCGTGCCTTCAAGGCAGATCATGCCGGCGCCAATCCCCCCCATCGGGAAGGCCACCTGGTTTAGATATTCGCCTTCGTACACCCCGTTGTAAGGACGGCTGCGGCGGCGCCCGCGCGCGCGCGGCGCGGCGGGCGCAGCCGTCGAGGCCGATTCAGCCGGCAGCGGCTGGAGAACGCCCGCCGCGCCCAGCGACACAGCGGAGAGTTTGAGAAAATCACGGCGGCGCATGGGCGAGGCTGGCGCATCCAGCGAGGGGTTCAATTCGGAACTTTGGGCAGAGGCCGGGGCGGCCGGCGCGGGGGCGGATTGCGGTTCGGACATGGGTTGAGCAGGGTTAAAGGGTTGATGCGTCACAGCGACTTTATGGGGCCAAGCGGGATTGAGTTCAAGGTCAGAACGCGCGGGAAGGCAGGGAGGGAACCGGCCCGCGGCGCGGGGTCTCCGCGCGCTAACGCTCCAAGGAAAACTCCGGTGCCGGGGATTTTTGCGGGTCTTTACAGGAGGACCGGGATTTGTTTAGATAAAGCTACAGCGGATAACCGGGATGCGCGGCATCCTGCGCAAAAGGTCGGAAGGTGAGCGCGAGCAAACAAAAAATTCGAGTGTTGTTGGTGGACGACCATCCGGTCGTGCGCCGGGGGCTGCAGTCGTGTTTGTCGTCGAAGGAGCGGCTGCGGGTGGTGGGCGAGGCGGCGGATGGAGACGAGGCGCTGGAGCGGGCGCGGGAGCTGAAGCCGGACGTGGTGTTGATGGACATTTCGATGCCGCGGCTCAACGGCCTCGAAGCCACCGAGCGGCTTCGCAAGGAAATGCCGGACGTCAAAGTGCTGATCCTTTCGGTTCACAACAACCGCGAGTACATTTTCCGCATCATTCAAGCCGGCGCGCATGGATATGTGTCGAAAGAGTCCTCGCCGGAGGAGTTGCTCGAGGCGATTGAATCGGTGCATGGGGGGGAATCCTTTTTCACCCCCGAGATTGCCCAGGCGGCCTTAAGCCAGTTTGTCAGCCACGGCGGCAGCACCGGCACCTTTGCCCAACTGACGGACCGGGAACGGGAGGTGCTGACGCTGATTGCCGAAGGGCAGAGCAACAAGGAGATTGCCAATCATTTGGGAATCGGGGTGCGGACGATTGAAACGCACCGGGAACGCATCATGCGGCGGCTGAACATCCATTCCGTTGCGGGGCTGACCAAGTACGCGATCGCCAACGGCCTGGTTTCGCTGGAAAGCCGGCCGCCCGGCAACCGTTAGGCCGTTGTCGGCGGGGTGGGGGCCGTCAGCGCGGCCTGAGAAGGGGGTGGACGCGTCTTGACCCATGGCGCGAGGGCGTGGCTCCCGGCCGCGAGGCGGTGCGGCTGGCTTTCTTCACCTTGGCACGCGGCGGTCACCCTGACCGGCAGCCCCCCTTCTTCTTCTGACCGCGCTGCCTTTCAGCCTGCGGATGACCTTGGGGCGCCCGAACCGCCCGCTGGATGAGTGGGGTCCGTACTTACCCTGAGGCGGGGTTCCGTATAGGAACGTGTTGATGGAAGGCGCAGGACGGTCCTAAGCTGGTGTAGCTCTTCGATTGACCTGACCAACCGGCGGCGCTCATTTGCGACGGGGGAAGAGCCGAGCTTGAAAATTCGAACAATCATTGCGGACGACCAGTTGCTGGCGCGCGAATCGCTGCGGCGCATGTTGCAGCACGAGCCGGACATCGAGGTGGTAGCCCTGGCCAAAGGCGGCCGCGAAGCGGTGGAGGCGATCAACCGGCTGAAGCCGGACCTGGTTTTCCTGGATGTCGAGATGCCCGGCCTGGACGGGTTCGGCGTGATCAGCCAGATCAACTACAGCCCCCTGCCCGCGGTCATCTTCGTTTCCGGCAACGAGGAGTTCGCCCTCCGCGCTTTCGAGGTCAACGCCGTGGATTACCTGCTGAAACCCTGCAAGGCTGAGCGGTTGCAGACCGCGGTGCATCGCGCCCGCGAGCTGCTGCGCCGGGGCTTTGTGCCCCTGGCCTTTCCTCAAGCAAACCACGAGGCGCCGCGCAAGCACCATCGTTGATGGCGGACGCGGGGTCGGGCTCGGGCAGGCAACCTCCGATTAGCTTCCTGTTCTCCTTTCGGCACGGCGCGCCAGCGGCGCGCCTCAACCCAAGGCGGGGAAAAGAGGGAAAGGGAGCGCATTGGGTTTCACTCCGTATAACTGGCGAAGCGGCTCCGTATTGGGGCGAATTGTTTCCCGCGGCGCCTGCGAGCGATACTGCGGGCATGCAGTTTCATCGAAATTCCGTTCGCTGCGCGGCGCGAACCGCCACCGCCCGCAGCGGTTGTCTGGCGGCGGGGCCGGCGAGACGGCGGCCGGTGCGGGTGCTGGTGGCGGATGACGAACTGTTCGCCCACGCGGCGCTGCGGTTATTGCTGCGGGACGAGACCGATTTCGAGCTGGTGGGCAGCGCGACCGACGGGGCGGAGGCGGTGGACGCCATCTACCGGTTGAAGCCCGAGCTGGTGTTCCTGGATGTGAACATGCCGGAGCTGGACGGTTTTGAGGTGCTCAGACGAATCAACCCGGCGCGGCGGCCGGCCGTGATTCTGACCACCGGGGATGCCCGGCTGGCGGAGAGAGCGTTTGAAATCAAGGCGGTGGATTATCTGGTCAAACCCTATTCCCGCGCTCGCTTTCGGGTGGCGCTGAACCGGGCCCGCGGGTTTTTCCGGCAGCGCAACAGCCCCGTCTCCCATTCAGTCGAGCCCTAACCAACCGACGGCGCTCCGCTGGCCGGCCGGGTCATCAATCCGCCTGTGCCGGCCAGTTGGAGCGCTTGGGGCCGGAGCGGCGGCTGACAGGGGGTTTCCGTCGTTTTGCGTAACCGGGTTCCGTAAAAATCACGCCACAATCGGCTAGAGTACAGGGCGGGGTTTGGGTTATTAGTGGAGACGTAGAAGAATCTGTAATGCGAGAACATGAGAGCATCGGCGGCCTGCCGGGACTCGCGAAGCCTGCCACAGGGTTCGCGGCCAGGACGCCGCCCGGAAGGTTCGCGGCGCAACAAGGCTTTGGCCGGCGCGGCGCGGCGCCTTGTCGTTGCTCGAACGCGTGCTGTTGTTAATGAAACCACTACCATGAAAAGGAAACCTCTTCGGCCCCCGGCCCCCTGGCTTGGGATGCTTGCTGCAATGACTTTGGGCGCCAGCAGCGCGCTGGCGAATGTCGTGGTAACGCCGGCCTCGGGCGGCACCGCGATTCCGGCCGACCGGGCCGCCAATGCACCCAGTCCGGCTTGGACGGAATTGGGGGCGATTGTCATCGCCGAATCGGGCGGCACAGCCGGTCGTGGGGATATTGGGGGCGGCACCCTCATTCTCAAGGCGCCGGCGGGTTTCGAGTTTAACACGGCGGCCACGCCGAGCATTTCCTGGACGGCCGGGCGCAACATTCAGAACGCCACCGTGCAGGTGACGGACGCCACGACGTTGACCATCACCTTGACGGTCGTGGGCACGACGGCGACCGATACCCTGACCATCGGCAACCCCAACGGCATTGAAGTCCGGCCCACGGCCGGGACACCGCTGGCGTCGGGTCGCATTTATCGTCCGTCCACCGGCGGGGGCACGGCCACGATTGTCGGGATTGTGGCGGGGCCGTCCGGCACCAGTTTTGGCGAATTACAGGAAATTGCCGGGGCGGCTCATCACCTGGCTTTTGAAACCCTTCCCCCGACGAACGCCACGGCGGGCGAGGCGTTTTCACCCCAGCCGGTGCTGTGGGTGCGGGACCGGTTTGCGAATGTCCGCTCTGCGGCCAACGGGAACGCGGACAACACCACCGTTGTGACCGCCACAGCCAGTGGCGCGGACGGAGTGCTCATCGGCGATGCCACGGTGACGGCCAATGACGGTTCGGCCGCCTTCCAGGACCTGGGCTTCAGTTCGATTGGAACCGTGACCGTCTTGTTTAACAGCGGCACGCTTCAGGGCACCAACTCGGCGCCCATTGTGGTGGGTCCACCCGCCGGAACGCTGTGGTATGAGAGTTTCAGCCGCCCCACCGAACCGGGGGAGCTGGCGCCGTGGATTGTGCAATCCGGCGTATGGGCCATCACCCAGGGCCTGCTGAAGGCGGGTACCAATCCCGTGGTGGGCTATGGCCAGTGCCGCGTGACCAACACCTGGACCAACTATTCGGCGCAGGTGCGCCTCCGCTTTCCGACCGGCGGTTATGGGGCGGGCATCGCGGGACGGGTGAATCCAGGCACCGGCACCCGCTACGCCGCCTGGCTGTATCCGGAAAACTCGCCGGGCGGCTCGAATGTGCTCAAGCTGCTCAAGTTCAGCGACTGGAACTTTTTTTCCGTCGTGGCGCAGACGCCGGTGGCGGCGGTGGGCACCAACGCCCATACGCTCAAGCTGGCGATGCAGGACAACGGGGTGGCGGCCCATCTGAACGGGAAGCGGCTGCTGAGCTATGTGGATGCGCCGGCCGGTTATTACACCAACGGCGCGCTCGGTCTGGAGCATTGGACGGACACCAACCGGTATGCGATGGAGTTTGATGACGTCATGGTCAGCCTGCTGCTCAATCCGGTGGCGACCAACGACACTTATTCGCTGGCGGCGGGCTCCTCGTTGACCGTGGCGCCGCCGGGGGTGTTGAGCAACGACTACACCGCGGTGTTTGATCTGAATGCGGTGCTGGTCAGCGGTCCCGCTCACGGCACCCTGACGCTGCAAACCAACGGCGGGTTCACCTACACGCCTTCCACCGGCTACAGCGGCGTGGACACCTTCACTTATCGGGCCACGGACGGCCGCAGCACGTCCGCGGTCGCAACGGTGACCTTGAACGTCACCGCCAACGCGCGCCCCGTGGCCGCCAACGACTCCTACGCGGCGCTGTCGGGCGCCTCGTTGATCGTGCCGGCGCCGGGGGTGCTGGCCAACGACAGCGATCCGGAGGGTCAGCCGCTCGCCGCGATTCTGGCGTCCGCGCCCACGCGCGGGAAGCTGACGCTAAACACCAACGGCGGGTTTGTGTATGTCTCGACACCCGGTTACAGCGGCAGTGACACGTTCACCTACCGGGCCAGCGACGGGGTCACCAATTCGTCCACGGCCACTGTGACCCTGAACCTGACCGCCCCGGCCTCCCTGTTCTCGGACACCTTCACGCGCGGGGCGGACCCTGGCCCGCTGGAGCCGTGGACGGTGCAGGCGGGGGACTGGACGGTGACGGGCGGGCAGTTGGTGGCGACCAATGAATCCGACAGCTACGGATACGTATTTTGGGCGACGAATTGGACGGATTATTCCGTGCAGGCGCGCCTGTGGTTCCCGACCGGGGCCTATGGCGGGGGGATTGCCGGCAGGCTCGACGCGGCGACGGGCGCGCGCTATGCGGCCTGGGTTTACCCCGAGGGGTCCAAAGGCGGGTCCCAAGTGCTAAAGCTGCTGAAATTCAGCAATTGGGCGAATTTCAGCGTCTTGCAGACGGTCAGCCTGCCGGCCGTGGGCACCAACTGGCACACATTGAAACTGGCGTTTCAAGGCGAGCGGATTGGGGTTCATTTTAACGGGCAGCGGTTGATCAGCCTGGCGGACGGCGCGGCGCCGTTGCTGCGGGGGGGCATCACGACTGAATTCTGGACCGACACCAACAGTTATACGCTCAAGTTCGATGACGTGGTGGTGCGGCTGCCGGCGCTGCCCTCAGCGACCAATGACAGTTACACCATTCCCTCGGGTTCGACCCTGGCGGTGCCCGCGCCGGGGGTGTTGACCAACGACACGGCGGACACCGGGTTGTTGTCGGCCTGGCTGGTGGCGAACCCGGCCCATGGCACGGTCCTGCTCAGCACCAATGGAAGTTTCAACTACACCAGCGCCATTGGTTTCGTAGGCGCCGACAGCTTCACCTACCGCGTGGGGGACGGTTTTGGCACTTCGACGGTGGCGACGGTGAGCCTGACCGTCACCTCGAACAGCCCGCCGGTGGCGGCCAACGACGCTTACGCCGGGATTTCGGGCGTGCCGCTGGTGATTGCCGCGCCGGGGGTTCTGGCCAACGACACGGATGCGGAAGGCCCGGGCTTGACGGCTTTGCTGGCCAGCCCTCCCGCCCATGGCGCCTTGTCGCTGAATGGGAATGGCGGTTTTGTTTACACCTCGGAGGCGGGGTATGTCGGCACGGATGCCTTCACGTATCGCGCCACCGACGGCGGCGCGACGTCCGCGGTGGCCACCGTCACGCTGACGCTGAGTCCGGCCGGCCCGATGTTGTCGGACAATTTTTCTCGAACCAACGACCCCGGCACCCTGGCGCCGTGGGTGGTTCGCGCGGGGGTCTGGACCATTACTCAAGGCGTGCTGCGCGGCGGCACCAATGGGCCGGCCAGCTACGCGTTTGTTTATGTTCCGACCAACTGGGCGGATTGCGCCATCGAGGGGAAGATTCGTTTTCCGGCCGGCGGTTATGGCGGAGGTTTGGGCGGCCGGCTCAACCCGGCCACCGGTGCGCGGTATGCCGCCTGGGTGTATCCGGCGGGGTCGCCCGGCGGTTCCAACGTGCTCAAGCTGATCAAATTCCAGAGCTGGAGCGTTTTTGGCTACAGCAATGTCGTAAACGCGGTGATGCGGCAGGTGGCGCTTCCGAACGTCGGCACCGATTGGCACACCTTGAAGCTTGTGTTCGAGGGGGCGCGCATTCGGGTGTTTTATGACGGGGCGCAATTGATTGACTTTACAGACGCTGAAGGGCAGCCGTATTTGACTGGCACCGTCAGCGCCGAGATGTGGACCGATGCGGTGGGTTACACGCTGACGTTTGATGAGGTGTTGGTGACGCTGCCGAACGCGGCGGAAACCCTGGCGGCGGTGGCGATGGCCAGCCATGCCAACGGCACGGTGACGATCACGTGGCAGGGCGCGCCCTCGACTCAATACCGGGTGTTGGGCGCCACGAACCTGGTGCCGCCGGTCAACTGGACGCCCCTGGCCACCAATACGTCCGGGGCGGATGGGCGGTGGACCCTCACCAATTCGACGGCCGGCCGGCCGATCCGGTTCTACCGCGCCGTCCGGCCCTGAGGCGGTTTGCAAAAAATGCCTTGTTTTTCCGCATTTTCTGCTTGCTGGCCCCCGGATTTGGCCTTAGTGATAGCGCGCGTATGGCAAAAGCTCTTACTAAATCGCAGATCGCCGCATCACTTGCGGAAACCGTAGGCATCACCAAGAAACAGGCGGTGCAAACCATCGAGGCGCTTGTCGCTCTGGCGTACAAGAACGCGAAAAACTCTTTCACCATCCCCGGGCTGGGCAAGCTCGTGCTGGTCAACCGGAAGGCGCGCATGGGCCGCAACCCGGCCACCGGCGAGCAGATCAAGATTCCCGCCAAGCGCGTGGTGAAGTTCCGCGTGGCCAAGGCGGCCAAGGACGCCATCCTCGGCGCGAAGTAATTCGAGCCGCGAGAGTTGTTTCACGGGCGGGGGAATTTCTTCCTCCGCCTTTTTCGTCCCCTGACACCGCCGGTGCTGGGGAGGGAGGGGGCGGGAACAAGCCGGTCAGTCTTCAACCTCAAGCACCAAGGCGCCGGGCTCGACGCGAAGGCTTTTGACGCCGGGCAGCCCTTGGGGCCGGGCGCCCTCGCCCAGAATGGCCTGGCCGAGGAGGTTTTCGCCTTTGAGTCCGCCGAGCCAGGCTTTGGGCAGGCTTAAGCCAAAGACCGTCACGTCCTCAAGGACGGCATAAGGCCCGCCGGCGTTGCCCAGCGAGACGCGAAACCGGCCGCGCGCGCGGAACATCCGGCCTCCCCCGATGGGAAAGTCCTCGGGGATGGGCACGGCCAGGTAGGCATTGATGGCGTCCCGCCCGAACTCGAGCCGGAGGTTCTGGCCGAGGTCGGTGTTGGCATTGAGCAAGCCGTTGATTTCGCGTTCGGTCAGCCTCAGGACCTTGGAACCGGGGACGTAGGGATGATCGGCTGCGGGCTCGGCGCGCCGGTCGGCGGCGGCCGCCGCGCGTGGGGTTTCCTTTGCCCCGGCTTCACGCAACGCGTTGGCGGCCGGGGAGGCCACAGCGTTGCTCCGGCTGGCATCCGCGCCGCCGAGCGCGCGCAATTTTTCCTCGACGGCCGCTTTCTCCGCGGGGGACAGCACAACGGGCTTGATGGGGCGTTGCATCCACCAGAGGGTGATGGCGGCGCTGGCGACGACGATTAAAACGAAAGCCAGCAAGCCCCCCAGCACGTAAAGCGGCCAGCGGGTTTTCCGGGGGGCGTGGGAGGCCGGCGGGCCGGCGGGAGAACCTGGAGCGGGAGAGGGGGAGGGGTTCATGGGAGGAAGGGGTTGGAGGTTGAGGCCAGGTTCGAAGCGTTTTGGGATCGGCAGCGCGGGTGTGGGGCAGCCTGCCGGGCTGGCCAGGGCGCCGGCGGGAGCGCGTTTAGATGCGGTAGTTGAAAGTGGATTGGCCGGGCGGCTCGGGCTGGAGGAGGAAAGGCAGGCCGAGGGTCTGGCGCTCGAACTCATCGCGCAGCTCCCACCACAGCCGCTGGGGATTGCGGGACCAGAGCAGCACCCAAAAGCCGCCTTTGTCCAGGTCCCGGTTGGTTCGCCACTCATAATCCAGGCCGCCGAACCAGGTGAGATGTTTGAGGAATTCGTTGCAGAAAGCGGTTTCCAACCACACAAAATCCTCTTTGTCCGGGGACCAATCTCCGGACAACCGCTGGGAGCGGCGCCGGCGCTCGCACAGGGCTTCCCACTGCTTCTGGCCGTGGCAGGCTTCGACGCACCGCCGGACGAAGTTGCGTCCCTCGGCGGCCAGCGCGAGATGCGCGCAATGCTGGGCGGCCGGGGCCTTGCAAAAAGGGCAATACCTTTGGTTCACCATAGTGTGTGCTTGCGGGTTCTGTGCGCAGCGATTGTCCTACCCCTGAACCGTCCGCCAGTCAAGCTCCGCATGGCTGCTGTCCGCCCTGGCGGCGCGGAAACCGTCCCGCCTTCTCCCCGAGGCCGCCCAAGCGTCCGGGGCAGCGGCCCGCTGGCAGTGCTAAAACGCAAAATCCGGGCGTGACAAATCGGCCGGGACGTGGAAGATTTCGCGCCCTATGAAGATGTTGGTGTCCATTTTGAGTTTCAGTGTGGCCATGGGGTTGGGCATGGCTCGCGCTGCCGAAGCGAAATCCGAAACCCAAGCGCCGAAACCGTCCGAAACCAAGCCAGAGACCAAAGCCATGACCACAAACGAAGTTGCTGTCATCAAGACCACCGAGGGCGAGATGGTGATCGCCTTTTGGCCGGAAGTGGCTCCCCGCACGGTGGAAAACTTCAAGACCCTCGCCCGCAAGGGCTTTTACGACGGCACCTGTTTCCATCGGGTCATCAAGGACTTCATGATCCAGGGGGGCGACCCCCTGACCAAGGACCCGGCCCAGGAAGCCCGCTGGGGCACCGGCGGCCCGGGCTACAACATCAAAGCCGAGTTCAACGACCGCCACCACGACCGCGGCGTCATCTCGATGGCCCGCTCTTCGGACCCCGATTCCGCCGGCAGCCAGTTCTTTATTTGCCACGGCAATCCCCGCTTCCTTGACCGGCAATACACCGCGTTTGGAAAACTGATCAAGGGCGACGACGTGCTCGAGAAGATCGCCACCACCCCCACCCACCCGCCGGACCGGCCGAACAAACGGATGGGCATCGAGAGCATCAAAATCGTTCCGGCCGACTCCATCAAGTAGGGGCCTGCGCCAGCCTGGCCAACGCCCGCGGTGAACCCGGCGCGAAAGGGTCTCATGGAACCTGAATCCCTGGCCGCCCTGCTCGTCGAGCTCGGCTGCCCCGCCGGCAAGTCCGCCGAAATGGCCGCCCAGTTGGACAAGCGCGCCCGCCAGCTTGCGGAACAGAAAAACCGTCCGTACGAGGAAGCCCTGGCCCATTTGCTCGAGCTCATGCGCCAGGGCTGGGCCGCCCGCGAGCGCGGCTTTTAACCCGCGTCGCCCATGATTCAGCCTTGGAAAAAGATCGGGTCCGAACTGATCGGCAACTTCCGCATCTTCACCCTTCGGTCGGACAAACGGGTGTCGCCGCGGACGAACCGGGTTCACGATTTCTTCGTGCTGGAGTCAGTGAACTGGGTGAATGTTGTTGCGGTCACCCCCGACCGGCAACTGGTCATGATCGAACAATTCCGGCACGGCTCGGAAACCATCGAGCTGGAGGTGCCGGGCGGGATGATGGACCCTGGCGACGCCTCGCCCATCGCCGCGGGCCTTCGTGAACTGCGCGAGGAAACCGGCTATGAAGGAACCCACGCCCGCGTCATTGGCCAGGTCTTCCCCAACCCCGCCATCATGACCAACACCTGTTTCACGGTTCAGGTGGAGGACTGCCGCCTCACCCATCCCCTCCAGTGGGATCACTCCGAGGACTTGGTCACCCGCCTGGTTCCGATCGCAGAGGTTCCCCGCCTGGTGGCCTCCGGCGCCATCCGGCATTCCCTCGTCGTGGTTGCCCTCTACCACTTCGAACTCGGCCTGCGCGGCCTGCGACCTTGACCGGCTCGACGGGTCGCCCGGCGCCGGGCCGGCGGCCTGAGCCTACGGCTTGCCGCCGAAGCTGGCGTAATCGTCCAGATCGAGCAGATCGAACCAGGTCGAGATGTCGTCCCGGTGGGGCGCCACGCGGGCATGTTCGCTTTGGAAAAACTCGCGCGACTCGGTGTCGCTGGGCGCGCGCTGCTCGGCATGGGCCGACCAGGCGGCGATTTCCGCGTCGGTGCGCTTGTATTTGGCGTTCTGCCGGACCCACTCGAGGATTTCCCCGTCTCCCTTGCCGGCGGCAAGCTGTTTCCTGAGGTCCTCGAGGTCAATGCCCGTGAACGACAGAAATCGCTCATCGGTGGGGCAGCCGAAGTTGTATTCGCCCTGGGTGCCGGCCAGGGTGGCCCGGCCTTTGTCCAGCATGCGGGGCAGAATCACATAACCCCCGAGCCGGACTCGCGGGCTGCGGGGCGGACGCTTGGTCAAGTCAGGTGCGTTGTTCAGTGCCATAACATTCGTCTTGCGGTTGTTGGGTAACGTCTCAGGCAGTCCCGACGGGCCTGCCCGCACTCGTTTTAAGATGCCGCGGAATCACCGGAACGCAAGCGGGGGCTGGCGCGGTTGGCATCAGCGGTCCCATGCGAACGGCCTTGGCCGGGTCAGCGCGGCGTTTCGTAGGGGTCCAGGACCACGCCCGGCAACAACTCGCTTTGCTTGAGAGCGCGGCGCCGGATTGCCACCTCGTCCGCCAGCGCCTCCGCGCTGCTGTAGGGAGTGAATCCCTTGGGAATGACAAACACGTCCGCCGGCGGCGGCTGAAGCCGGATTTTGGAAAGATTGACGTCGGTGTTGTCCAGCCCTTCGAGCGCGTGGATTCGCACCGGGAACCCTTCCAGTTCGCGCACCCGCCAGACCTCGAAGCGCGCCTGGGCGCCATCGGCCATCCGGGCGGTGACGGTGGCTGGACTGGCGCGCCAGCCTCCCACCGGCTGGGGGGGGCCCGCCTCCGGCGTTTCCTGCAAGTCGCTGTACCGCGTCCTGGCCGAAAGGGGCGCATAGCCCTGCAGGGCCTCGCACAAGAGATAACCCTGGTTCAGGCTGACGTCCCAAAGGAAACTGAAGCCCGGGTCCTCCCGCCGGTCCTTTTCCGCGGCCGTCGGGCGGGGGTCCAAAGCCAGGCGCAGCCAATGGCCCCGGCCCAGAAGCTGGCCGGTGATCTGGCCCGTGCGGTCGGCAAACACCCCGCTGGCGACAACCCGGGCGCTGAACCCCGCCCGGTTGGTGAAGGCGGTCGCCATCGGCCCGGCGACAAAAGCTGGCGGCTGGGGTGCGAAGACAATGTCGCGTTCGAACGCCAGGCGCCGTTCCGGTTCATGTTTGCATCCGGCCAGCGCCAGCGCCGCGCCCGCCCCGAACAAAATCACCGCGACTTTTCGGAACCGTCGCCCGCCGCTGTTCGTCATTGCCATGCCCGTACTGTGGCCGCTGCGGCGACCGCGTCAAGCCTGCCGCGGCCCGGGCGTGTGGACTTTCCTGACCACCCGCGCCGGCAGGCGCGGCGGGAACCGCTTGACCAGGGCGCAAATCAGCTTGTTGCTCCAGCCCGGGATGGCCACCCGCCGGCCCTTCATGGTGGCGTGGTACCCCACCTCGGCCACCGCCCGCGCCTCCATGAGTGGCCAGGGGCGGTTCATGTGAATGTTCGCGCGGGCGAAGAACTCGGTGCGGGTCGAGCCGGGACAAAGGGTGGTTACCGTGACGCCGGTGCCCTCGAGTTCCTCCGCCAGGGCGTAGGAAAAGGAGAAGACGAAGGCCTTGCTCGCGTAATACAGATTCACCGTCGGGCCGGGCAGGAAGGCCGCCACCGAGGCCACGTTGAGCACCCGGCCGCGGCGCCGGGCGATCATCGGCTGCACGAAGCGGTGCGTCAGTTGCACCAGGGCGATCATGTTGACCTGCATCAGGTCCGTCTGCACGCGCAGGTCCGACTCCGCAAAGTAACCGTAAAATCCAAACCCCGCGTTGTTGACCAGGATGCCCACCGGCGTGTCCCGCAGGGCTTCAAAGACCTCGTCCGCCGCGTTTGGGGGGGCCAGGTCCCGCGCCAGCACGCGGGCTTTGACGCCCGGCGAGCGCTCGCATTCGGCGGCCAGCTCCTTGAGCCGCGCCTCATCCCGCGCCAGCAGCACCAGGGAAAAACCGTGCGCGGCAAACACCCGCGCCAGTTCCCGCCCGATGCCGCTCGAGGCCCCCGTGATCAACACCCACTCGTCCATACGTCCCACATTGTTCCTGTGCGCATGGCGCCAGCTTGGGGTCAACCCGGGCCAAGTCCAAGACCAAAGTGGGAGGCGCGGCCTCATTGCAGAAAGTGAACCTCAGCCGCTTCCCACCCGGGGATGGCCGGTTCGAACTCCGGTGCGGAATCTCCGCCAGGCGCTGGGGAAAGACGGCTGGTGTGTGACTTGCCTGCCGGTGGACCGCGACCGCTTGCTCGGATTGGCAGGCAGGGGAAACGCGATGGCACTTGGGACGACGGTCGGGTCGTTGATGGGGGCTGGCAACGAGAGGGGAGTGTTGCTGCCGATCATGGAGATCAACGCAAGTCTCACCAGCGCAGTTCACGATATTCTCCCGGCTGCATCGAGGCAGCGGCAGCCGCCACCTCGAGCTGATGCCGTTGAATCTCGAACCAGTTGGTGGTGGGCAGAACCCGAACCGCCAGTTGCCGGCTCATGCGGCCGCCACAGCGAGGGACGATTCAGCAAACTTGAGAACCGCGAGTGCCTGCTCGCGGGTCACGCCCGGAAACCATTCGAGGAATTGGTCCACCGTCGCGCCGCCTTCGAGGTTCTCGAACAGCGCCTGCACCGGGACACGCGTTCCCTTGAACACCCAGGCGCCGCTCACCTTGCCGGGCACGCGCTCCACTGCCGAACATTGCGTCCAATCCAACATCCAACTCAAGCTACTCCGGGGGCGTGACGCTGGCAAGCCAGCGACAGGAAGGCTTCGGGCTTCGGTTTTGCGGCTTCGGGCGCGGCTGCCGCTTTGCCCGAACATTCCAGAACCGCCGGGCCGCGCCGGGCGTTGGCCGCCTGCCCCTGCGGCATAGCGCCCGTGGAATGGCTCACGGCCGGCGGCGAGTGACGAATGGCGCCGCGCTTCCGAGCCGCCGCCACGCCGCGTCCAGTTGCAGGGCGAACCTTCGGATGCGGTTTGCGATTTCAAAAGCCAGCCAGGCCTTCCCGGCCGGACTCTGCAAGCGGGACGGTGGGTTGACGGGCGAAACCGCCCACCTGAACTGCGCAGGACGCGCACCAGCTTCGAACCCGAAATCGCCGGCAGGTGACGGCTCATAGGGCGACT
>ERZ795051.2100-NODE-2100-length-22897-cov-20.306628_pt1 | contig 22897 bp, 21 predicted proteins | sample MGYA00375135_ERZ795051 | MGnify/ENA primary metagenome ERZ795051 (study PRJEB30180, sample SAMN05720222) | activated sludge metagenome | isolation source: Anaerobic digester | place: Japan | collected 2015-05-26 ... | reverse complement strand
AGGACAAAGGTCTAAAAAAAGTATAGAATTAATTTTATTTAGAAACTTATTTTAAATAAACTCTTGTTTTAAGTATAAACTCCTTGTATTACTAATTATGATATAAGGAGTTTTTTTATGACAAAGCAAGCAGAAAAGTTATTTTCAGATATTTTTAATAATTCCATAAATGGTGAGGAAGATGGTGATACCCGAGAGCAAACAGAACAGGCCGTAAAAGCACTTCTCGGGTCTGAAAATATTGATGTATCAAATATGAAAGATGAGGAATTAGATTCTTTATTACAAAAATTGGTAGCAAAGCAGGAAGAATCTATGGAGCCAACTGATACCTTAGAAATCCTTTACGAACTCCGAACTCCCCAGGAAGCTATTTTTGAGTCCTTAATGAATTTATATGGATTTCATTTAAAAGAAGCAAAAGTGGTATATGCCAATTCTTTGTATGAAAAGAAAAGAAAACTCCTTAAGAGAAAAAGGAGTAAATAATGAGTATAGACCCATCAGCATCCCCTGATAGCAGTCAGGACATTACAATTAAGAGATCATTTTTAGAAGATGGTTTGGGGGATAAATCTTCAGGCCGTCTTATGAAAATTTTTTCTTTTTTTATTGCGGTTATTCTTTCCTTTGCAGGTGTTATTGCTTTTTTTATAACACCCTCAATTGCTGTTTCTTTGGGGCAATATGTTTTTCAATTAGTAATGGCCTTTCTTGCAGTGGCAACCTCTGCGGAATTAATACAAAAAGTTACAAAACAATAATGCAAAGTAGGGTATAACTGTATGCGAGAACTTGTTTGTGGTGTCATTATTACTGATGGAACTGATGTAGTGGGCCTTGTCCCGTATGGAAAAGAAGAATTTTTGGACCTTCCAAAGGGACATCCTGAACCAGGGGAAACAGATATTGAATGTGCTCTTCGAGAGCTTTGGGAGGAAACTAATATCTTTTTAGAAGAAAAAGATGTACTAGATTTAGGAACGTTTCCTGTTACTGATTATAAGGATATGCACGCCTATATGTATGTAGTAGATGACCTTATGGAGTTTTTAGGGAATCAGGAACTGAAATGTCAATCATATTTTATGGGACGTGATGGCCGAAAGCATCCAGAAGTTATTAGTATTACAGTAGCTTCCTTTGACGAGCCTTCATTCTTTTTTTCAATGCAAAAGGCTCTAAAAAAAGCACAAATAGCCTTAAAAAAACTTTAATTTTTGAAGTATACCCTATATATTAGGGTATTATGATAGAATTTAAATCACTTCACCTTGAAAACTTCATGAACATTGAGTCCCTGGATTTAGATTTTGATAACGATAGTATTGTTATCATTCAAGGGGACAACGGGTCGGGTAAATCCGCAATGATGAACGCCATTGCATTTGCCTTGACAGGGTACCGAAAAGGGGATACCTATAAGGATTACATCCGTTCAGGCTATTCCTCCGCCAAGGTTGTCCTAGATATTGTGTATAAAGGATTTCCTATGCACATTGATGCAGAAATCCTTGAAAACAAAGGAACTTCCTCGGTAAATAAAGTAATTCTTTATAAGGGAACAACATACACTAATTCTGAGTGTGGCCCCCTTCTTGAAAGTCTGGATGCCGAATACCTGGAATATGTAATGTTCCTATTCCAGCAGGATAATAGCATTGTGGACTTAAAACCTGCGGAGCGGGCAAAATTACTTAAAAAATTATTCCATTTTGAGTTTGAACCCCAAGTCGAGGCTATTAAGACCCGCATAGAATCTGCTACTCAGCACTATACAGAACTTTCTGTTCGTCTTGAAGAATTGAAGAAGCGAACTTTTACATTGCTTCCTTTGGTTCCAATAGCAATTGATATTGAGCAGACAACCAAAGAGATTGCTCGTTTAGATGAGACAATCGCAAAAAGTGCAACCTTTGATGAACAGAAAATGCGAGAAACTCAACTGCTCCTCCAGCAGGAAAAAGATACTTATCAGCGGTATGTGAGCCTTAAAAACTCTTATGTCAGTGAAATAGCTTCGAAGGAATTAATTTTAAAAGGGCTACAAAACCTAAAAGAACCTGAACCCGTAGAGCTTATTTCAGATTCATTACTTGGGATAGTTAATCTGGAAAAAGCTACGCTTACGGAGCTTATTTCAAAACAAAATTCTCTTAAGAGGGATATATCTGTGCTACAGTCACAGTTATCAGTATCCCGTACTGGGATTTGCCATGCCTGTGGAAACAAAATAGATGCAGAGCATGTACAAAAACTTGAACAAGAGTTACAGCACATCGAGACTACTTTAGCCGAAGTACAATCTCAAGTTGAAGCCCAAAATCAGCTTGTACAAACAAAAGAGATAGAATACCAGAAGCAACTTTCGAACGAAAGGGCCTATACGTCTGCGCTAACACAGTATCAAACTTCCCTTCAGACAAAACAAAGTATTGAGCAAATTCTTCTTGAAAAGAAAACAGCTCTTACTGAGATTGAAAAATCTCTTGCTCAAAGTGAAGCAAAAGTGCAGGAGTTAACGGTAGAAAATGACCGTAATATACAATCCTTTGAATCCCTTAAAGATTTGGTTGTAATGAAAAAAACACGGGATGACTTACAAAGGAGCCTTGATGAAGCGAAACGGGCACTCATTATTAATGAAGAACGCCTTGCACAGAATGCCCGAGTTGAACAGGAAAAACAGGAGCATGAGATTGTCATGCAGGGGGTACAAACTCAGATTGATACTGTGTCTACAGAACTTGCTACACTTAAAAAAGCCTTAGAAATTTTTGAAAAGACTTTTCCCAATTTTGTTATTATTAAAGCCTGCTCTGAAATAGAACTTTTATTGAACGATATTATTCAGCGTGTGTTCCCCTATATGAAAGTAAAACTGTCACAGAGCAGAAGTGGGATTGACTTTTTCTATACAGTATCTGACCTTGAGGACCGCTGGCTTCCTGCTAAGATGGCCTCTGGAGCGCAGACTGCTATTCTTTCTTTGGCATGGCGGGTTGCTATTGCAAAATTATATGGCATTTCATCCATTATGCTCGATGAAATTGATGCTCAAGCAACGGATGAGAATGCAAAGTTTATTTATGATTTTATAGCATCCCTATCATTCTTTAAACAAATTATATTGATTAGTCATCGTCGAGAGGCTTTACGAGCAATTTCAAGCCTTGTGGATAATGTAACAAGCTATGAGGTGCGTGAAGGAGAATATACTCAAATTAATGCTTCTGATTTTTTCTAACTAATTATCTATCGTTTTTAAGCTAATTAGCGACAGAAGTCACCCACTTCTATAAGTGGGTGATGAATGTCGCTTGACAATTCTTTCCTAATACTGTATAATCAGTATTAAAGGAAGAAGTTGGTAAAGCTGGGGAAGGAACAGCCCTTTGAGCGTGGGTAATCCTGCTCCGATGGGAGCATTGACCACGAAACCACCACCTCTATAGATGGGGGTAGTTCGCTTGTGCCATGGTGCACAGTATATTATCTAGGTGACTTTGTTCACAAAGGAGTTTTTTATGGAAAACTTGTCGGATGAGTTGTTTGCTCAGTATGCTTCTGAAATGGAAGCGCAGGCTCAGGCTCGTGCCAATGGGGCATCCATTAATGCAGGTTCCTCTTCTTCGTATGAGGATATCCATTGGATTGGGCTTGAAAAGAATCGAATGAAACTTATTCGGGCAGTAGGGGGACCTCCTAATTCTGGCTTGGATGAGTTTACTTGCCGGACAGTACGGATTGCCCAGATTATTGCAGATGATAAGCATACGATACGTATAATCCTTCCTGACCCTGCAAAAAACCCTGATTATATCCTGTGGAAGATTATTAAACGGGTTAATCAGCCTTCTTGGGTAAACAAGAAAAAGGTTTTTCTTGTAGAGGAACAGCACCCAGACATATTTAATATCGTTAATCATAATGGTCTTGACCGCTTGGATAAACGATATATTTATGATAAGGGTTGGTCTGGTCGGGAAATGATTATTATGAATGTTATTGACCGTGAACAGATGGATTGGCATCGGGCAAATAAGCATACAATGCTTTTATCCTATGACGTCAATGAAGTAAATGGCCAGATTTATGCAAAAGAGGGTGTCCCTTCCTATGGGTTCCTTCAGCCTTTGAATACACTGTTTAAGTATTATTTTAACTGGGAAAAGTATGATATTGGCATTATTAAAACCGGTTTGAAAGAAGCTCCTTATCGGATTATCAATGCAAGTAAATACTTTGAGGAAGTTCCTGCTGAACTTCAGTCTCTGATTTCTAAGAACCCTCTTACGGATGAGGAACGGTCTTGGGAGCGATACAACCTTGATAAAATTTATCGGGTAACTTCATACACCAAGATTCATAATCGTCTGTATGGAACAATTTCAAAGATTGACTCTGCTTTAGGCACTCGTTTTGCAGCAGAACTTACTGAGGGTGTACTTAAGGAACGGGAGGAATTCCAGAAACAGCAGGAAGCTCAGGGAAAAACTTCCATGGTAGTAGAAAAACCTATTAGTACCCCTACGGCTACTTCCCCTGCTACAAGCACAAGTAATCATCAGGTAGCGTCTACCCCCAGCAATGTAACTACCAGTTCTCCAGGGGCTTCCGTTGCTACGGGGTCTCTTGCACGGAGAGCACCTGCTACAACGGGCCCTGCCTTTGATATATCACTATTAAAAGGGTGGAATGCTCTTACACAGGAAGAAAAAGATGCCATTAAGGATGTTATTATAGAGGGTGGAAAAATCAAAGATATCCTGTATAAGGATGCCAATGCAAACCTTCTTATGTGCTCTTCCTGTTTTGTTAAGTCCCCTGATACCTTCGTAACTTGTCCGTCTTGTGGTATCTCATTTGTATAATTCCATAGGTTTTTAAAAGGAGGCATCCTTGAATTTTCAAGGATGCCTTTTAATTATAACACTAATTCCTTTATATTAGCAGAAACCATTCACAATAGGGGATTCCAAATGTCTACGTTTATACCATGTCGTATCTGTGTAAAGCGGAAAGGACCCTTCCCTGGCTATTATTATCATATATTCAATTCTTCTATAAAAACAGTTGTGGAGTGTGATTGCCATAAAAAATGGAGGCAAGAAGAAGAGCTGAATCGAAAATTAAAGAATGCAAATCTTCTTGTGAATAGTCTATATACTCCGTTAAAAGATTATCGAGGAAATCAATCAAGAGACAATATTCCATTAGTAATAAATTATGTTGAAAAGTTTCAGAAGTTTAAAGACAAAATGATTTATTTCTATGGGCCAAATGGGACTCAAAAAACAACGATAGCAATGTGGATAGGTAAAGAACTTATAATACGAGGATTCTCTGCATATTATACCACTATGGAAAACTTAGTATCAATTTTAACTCCCGACTTTTCTATAAAAGAGTTAGAGGATACTAAAGAGTATATGCAGAAAAAACTTATAGATGTGGACCTCCTCATTATAGATGAATCCTTTGATAAACGGTCAACCACGATATTCAAATCAGGTTTTCAGATACCCTTGATTTCCAGTTTTCTTAAAAATCGTTTTGAACTTGAAAAGAAAGCAATACTGTTCGTTAGCAATGTACCTCCTCATCAAATTGCCCAAAATGGGTTTGGAGAGGTTATACAGTCCCTTGTAATGCGTAATGTACAGGAATCAACCCTTACATGGCTTGATACCTTTGTTTTGGAAGCTAATGTAATTGACCCTACAGCATTGTTTAAACGATAAGGAGTTTATAATATGACAATGGAAAAAAGCATAATTACTATTGATAGTAGTGAATCTGTTGTAATTGCAGAGTATCGATTGCTCCATACCCTTATTGAGCATCCTGAATACTTACATGATAGCCGTGTATATGAGGATATGTTTTTCCATGAGCTTGCTAAAAGTATTTTTCAGGCAATTTACTCCCTGCATCAAGAGCAAATTCCTATCACAAAAGAAAGTCTAAAACAACGAGCAACTGAAATTGACTATATGGTATCAAGTCCTGTTATTGATAAGATTTTTTCAATAGAGGAACCATATCATGAAGCATCTTTTACCGATATTCTTGCCACATTAGAGACTGCAAAGAAAAAGCAATTACTTGCTTCCCATTTTGAGAATTTGGCATCCTTAGCTCGAAAGGCGGGGGACCTTAATTCCGATGATATATTAGAGGGCCTTGAAAAGGCAGACTCCATTCTCAAAACAGGTTTTTCTGTTTCTTTATTAAAAGATTTTAATACCTGGTCATCTGAATATTTACAAGAATTAGGAGAACGAGCAAAAGGAAAACGATACCCTTATGGGGATATGTACTTAGATAAATATATTTTTAAAGGGGCCTATCCAGGGGCAATTACAACTATTGCAGCAGGAACTGGCCAGGGAAAATCTACCTATGTATTAAATATAATAAATTCGCTTATTAATTTGTATATCCCCTGTATGTATGTTTCCCTGGAAATGGATGGGATGGATACCTATGACCGATTGATTGCATTAAGAAAAGAAATTCCTCTTGAGGATTTACATGATAGCGACTGTACCGCAAGTATTATTCCATTGGTACAAGAAGAACAAACCGCTTTAAAAGAGAATACAAAATTTTATTTTGTAGAAGAACCGATGCTATCTATTGCTCGGTTACGAGCCTTAGTAAAGGAGTTTAAACACCGAGCAAAATCAGAATATGCTATTATAGCTGTGGACCTTGCAACTCAGTTAACAGATTTCATGCAAAGTAATGCCCGAAACTTGAGTGTAGCAAACTCTATTGAAGTTGCAATGAACCATTTAAATGCTCTTGCAAAGGAAGAACAAGTCCATATCATTGCAGTTGTACAATTCAATCGGGATGCTGATAATGTACGGGTACATACCATTGAGGATTTAGAGCTATTGCGCCCTACTCTTAATAATATTAAAAATAGTGCAGCTATCGCTGAGCGGTCTCGTGTCGTTATAAGTTTATTCAGAAAAAAGTTTTATGCGGAACGATACCTAACACAAGTTCCTGAAGCCCAGCAGATTCCTGACATACTGGAATGTCAAATTTTGAAGCATAGTTCTGGCGAAGTTGGAAAAATATTCAAATATGCTTTCGAAGGGAAATTTTTTAGATGCACCCCCCTTTTAGAGGATGCATCTATTGAAAATACAATTGATATTGATTATTAAGCCTTTACAAGCACTAAACGTACATTTGTTTTCATTGAGGCCAATGTACGTTTAGCCTTTTCTACATCTTCGAGCTTATCTGAATTTTTAACCCATTTTATTGAGCTAATTTTTATTCTAAATTTTCGAATAAATTTCGTATAGCTTTTTATAAAGGGTTTCCCCCGAATAATATCATCCTCTGAGGGAGATTCTTCTATAAGGGGTTCAATTACATCTCCTACCCGAGGTCTTCCAGGCAATTCTATCAATTTTGTTCCTGCCGTTCGAGAGTCAGGAACTACCTTTTTAATTCGTTCCATCCAGTATTGGTCTGGAGTCGCATCAAGCCATTTGTATTGATTGACACACCATTGAGCAATATCAGCTGCGGTAGGCCATTCATTTGGGTTTGTTACAGGAGTATCTCGGTCATCAAAGGCAAAATCATAAACAAGGTCTTTTAATTTTCCAAGATAAATAACAGGATGTATGGGTTTTCCTGAATCATCTTTGGTATCATCACTGATAAGATATACATCGGATTCTCCTGAAGAGTCTTTAAAAATTCGTAAGTCTGTTGGTTCCTTTATACGAACCTTTCCTACATAATTTTTCTGAGTATCCCCTTCTACAAGGGGTAATGAAACATTATAATATTTTTTTGAAGGCGAATACTCAAAGCAGGTTTCTTCATCTCGAATAAAGAGAGCATCATAGAGGTATCGATACTTATGGGGGTCTGTAGGGATTGCTCCTTTAATAGGAATAAGCTCTACAGAGCCATAGCGTCCACCTGTAATCCAATTCATATCATCTACATACGTAGTAGCATCCAATTTAAAACCAGGAACCCTTCTTGCTATTTCCTCTCGAAGGTTATCAATATCATAATTTTTATTCTCATCTCGAATGATTTCAGTAAATGCTTTATGCCTATCAATAATCCTTTGAGCGGGAAGCCTGCTTGTTTCTGAAGAAATATCCAAATATTCCTCTCCACTAGCAGGGTCCTGTTCATACACCAATAAATCGAGTTCATTATCCTTAAGCCATAAATTTATATATTCTGCAATAGGGAGATACTTCCGTAATACAGAGGCTTCATCAAAGAAGGGGCAGGTATCCCGTACAGGGCAGGGGGAACATATTAATAGACACTTATCATGAATGTTTGACCGAACAGCATCAACGATGTCTCGTATATAGAATACACCTTCAGGAATGTCTTCTTCAGGAATAGGGGGCACATAGAGTAAAGGGTCTATTGATTCAACTTTTTCTGCTTTAATAAACTTATAGAGGGCATTGTAATTTTGAGAGGTAAATAGGTCCCCACTTTTTAAAAATTCCCAGTTATATAGATATAAAGCAGCTTTTGTTAAGGTTCCTTCTTGGAGATTCATTCGAGCATTAAGGAACACATATCTCATATAGTATAGACTGTTTTCTCGACCAATAGCAGCATCATAACCTGGAAGATATTTGACTGGGAGATTATCCGTGGTTTGGTGATTTGTTCCCTCTAAACGGTCAATTATAAAGGAAACTAATTTTTGTAAATTGGAGTTAGATATGATATCCTCTGGGTCATCCCCAATAGAAAACCAAGGAGTACAATTGTTCCCAAAATGGGAATCTAACACTTCACATTTTTTTCTATCAAGGAGCTCTCCAGAATTAAAAAGCATGTGAACGCTATTTATAAGAGCAGGAACCCTTCGGAGCCATTCAGTTACCTTTGTAAGAAAGGTAAACTCTGAAGATTTTGATAATTCAACAATGATTTCTTCACAGGGGAGCCATGGAGTAAGCAGTTCATCAAGTTCCGAAAACGTAATACTTCCCCTTGAAAAAGTATAAAAAAAAGTATATCCTGTTGGAAACGTAATAACAGGTAAATTTTTTAATTTTGATTGAACATAATTAGTAATAACCGCTTTACCAAGGGCTTTATCTGCTATCTTAAAGGATATCCCTTTTTTAGCATAATTTGCATAGGTTTCTCCCCCTCCTAATGCAGGGAGGTCAACTGCAATAACAAAACCTTCCAATTTTGTAAACGTAGGAGCCCAAGAACCATTAAATAAGGAGTGATAACCAAATCGATTTGTAGATGTTGGAAGATATTTTACATAATTTATAGGGTATCGAATGGGATAAAAGTCTTTTTGTAAATCAGGGTCAGAAACTTGAATACCCTTTACATGGTATACCCAGCATTCAGGGCCTAATATTTCTATACTTGGAACAGTAAAAGTAATTCCTTTTTCATAAATATATTGAGTTCCACCCGTTGAAGGGTCTACAGTTACCCGATAGTTTGCATTCTTATAAAATTGAGGGTCAAAATGATATATATCCACAACCTCCGTTACAAAAATAGCAGTATTACTGAATATAGAGCATAATGTTTTTTTAGGAGTGCTGCTCGTAGAAAATCCTAAATTTTCTGTTGATATAATCCAAAAACCATCATTGGTAAGATAGTTTCTATCTGGAAAAAATAAAATTGTTTTTGAACTCCCAGATAAAGATACCTTATTTTTTACTAGCTCATAGGGGGACATAATAATGATTTGTGTAATACTTAAAATACGAAAGGCATCAATACCTATCATAGCACCATATACAGAATCCTTATCTGCAAGGAATTGGTCTTTAAGCGAAGTTTTCCAATTATACATTTCAATGGTATCATTGGTATTATACGCTAAATTTACCCAATACTTATTGGATTCAAAAGTAATTTTAGAAGCCCACATAGAAGACTCAGGCAAAATAGCTCCTAATTTTTCTGGATAGACTGCCTTTTTTTCCGTAATTGTTACTGTTCGAGTATATGTATCCACTAACCTTCTCTTAAAACCTGAAAATAGCCATCCTAAAAATCTAATTCTAGTTACTGTTTCAGTTATATTTCGTGTAAAAGTTTCTTCTGCATAGGATTTTAGTGTAACGGAGTCAACAATTCCCCCTAAAGAATTCCAAGTATTAGTATCAATAGAGTATTGATTGATTATATTAGTTTGAATAAATGTATGTATTTCATCATAGCGTTCAGTTGCTAAGCCTGTATATCCTGGAGTTGCAGTCTGCAGGGGTTTTTCTACAATTTGGCGAGAGGTTGTACTCCCCATATTCCAGATATGATACGGGGTGTAGTGTACACCCAGAGGCACAGAAGTTCCATAAGTATATGCGGTAAGCTTATCATTTATCCATTGCCATTTTACAGGAACCCCCCGTTCATTTCGTTCAATCACATAATTAAACCGTCCTGCAAGGATTCCAGGAGCTACAGAATCCAAAGAATTTCCTTGAGGAAAATCAACTACAAGATTTTTTTCTTCTGAAAATCGATTTTTATTATTATAAAAATATTCGGCTACCTGATACCCCGATACGGCAAGATTGATATTAAACTCTGGAGGATTTTCACTCTTAATATCTGTTTCAGTAATTGCATATGCATTAGTACCTTCTCGTGGAAGATTTGTTATAGGTTCCGTATCATTAAACTCAACAATATCTGTATATCGAGAAGTTAATCCAGTTTGATTTTTATAATAAAAATCTATTACAGGAATGTATTCAGTAATTGTAGGCCGCACTTGCCCTATAAGTACTGCTAGTAATCGATGGAAATTATTTATAGTAGTATTGACCTGTGTAAAAAGAGAACGATATCCGTTTCCCCCTAAATATGTTTGATGCTCATCATAATCTTGTCGTTTTGCATTTACAACACAACCATCTTTTTCTAACTCTTGAATAACCAATAGTAGCATTTGCCGGTCTGCATAAAATTGAGTTGAAGTGTCTTTTGCATCAATAATAACTTTTGATATAGTGATAATATCAGATTCCTTGATGGGGATATTATACGGATTAGCACCCCCCTGATTATCTCGATTAACTCGTTGACTTGCCTCCTGGTAATCTACTGGTCTGAAAATATCAAAAGTATATTTTGAAGGAATCACCTTCGTAAGAACCCCTCGGATGAAGGCACTTGTTTGTGGGCTTGTTCCTACTTGTATCTTAAAATTATTATAGGCTGTTTTGAAGGTAGAAGTTCCATTTAGAACTTCTGTGTATGAAGCGTCATCTATGTTGTATTTTTGTTCAATAGCTTGCATTTGTTGCGCAAAACGAGCTTTTGTTTTAGCACTTGAGGCAAAATCTAAAATTCCTAATACATAGGCGGGAACCTCAACTTCAGTATTGTAAATAGTATTCTTCAGGGGGACTGCAATAAGTGGAATAATTTTTTTAAGTTCCTGCATTGCCAATTGTGCTGATTGAGACGAAAAGGCTGCAGCCGATGCCCCTCCTGTTGCCCAAATAGAGGCTGCTGAAACTACAATTTCGATAATAGGGAAATATGGCTCAAATTTATCTGCAATCACCATTACTGAATTATACAGATTGTAGGTTTTCTCCAGAACATTTGCGGTCCATTGGACAGCTGCAAGGTCTGCAAAACTTTCTTGGAATCGAGGGTCACTTGCAATAGCAGACCCATATTGAATAGAAAGTTCATACAGTATTTGTGGTAATTTTTTAGTAAACTCTGAAGTTCTCTCTGAAATATTTTCTACGAATTCTTGAGGAGTCTGTGAAAAGCATGCCCCATATTGATTTATGAGTGATTTGAATCGTACTTTTCGTTTTGCGGTTAATTTTTTAATTAAGTCCTCATACGCTTGTTTTGCAACATCAGCAGCAACAGCTCCGGTAACTCCTGCAAACTCACTTAGAGAAGTATTGGATTGAATTCCTTCTCCTAAAAGGGCACCCCCAAGTTCCTTGCCGGAAGAAGATACCTGGTCTAATTCTTCATCGGAAATGTTTATACTATATTGGGAAATATCACTCATACTTTACCTCGTTATGCCCATACATCCTTGGCAGGAACACCATTTTTACCAAGAACCCCTTGCGTAACCAATACACTTCCTTGAGGATTTGTACCCAGACGTACCTCCCCAGCAAGTCTTATTTTTTTAGCTGATAGCACAATCTCATCTTTAGTTACTTTGAAAATGCTTTCACCCTCTACAGACGTAATAACTTCTTTAGGCCGAACAATATGTAACGTTCCACTGGTGAATGCAATAATATGGTCTCCAGAAGACCTGCTTACAAAATGTATTGATGTTTCATTCCAGAATGTAACAATCATATCACTAAAATTAAGAAGCGTTCCTCGAAGTTCCACATGGAAATCATCTAATTTATTTTTAAAATCGTCAGAAAGGGAATCTTCGGTATAATCACCTACCCAAGAATAGGTATTTGCATAACCAAGGACATACCCCATAGTAAACTCAGAGTTTGCAATACACCATACCAACTCACCTGGTTTCCCAGAGATGTATTGATACTTAAAAAAACAGGGCCATACAGGGAGCATTTCTAAAGGTAAATTTTCCATGTGAGGTAATACTCGTACTTGTAGTCGATTATCCTCTTTAGTAGCGGGAACCTCAATTTTAGCAATATATATTGATAAATCAGCCATACTATTCTATATCCTTTATATTTTTGCTTCAGGAAGCTTCGTTGCTATTAGTTTAGTATAAAATGACCCATTATTAACATGATGGTCCATAGAGTAAATAAGATAAGAACCATTTTCAGGGGAACTATCCTGCTCCAGTTGGATTGAACAAACAGAGCCAATATCAATAGAAGTACCCGCCAAAAAGGGAACTAAGGCAACTACAGAAAAAACTGACAAGTTTTCAAGAGTCACTGCATGAGTTTTTAAGGCAATAATATCAAATGGGGGAATATACCATGGGGTTATCTCATAGGAAGGATTGCTCTTCTTTTCCACTAATTTTTTTTCTTGGTCTTGAATCGTTGGTAAGGCTATAGAAAGGTTAAGATTACTTTTCTGAGTTTTAACTGTATGCTCCAAAGAAAAAATATAATTTCGAATAGGAACACTTTGAGTTCCCTGCAGATAAAAGGCAACCCCATACATGGGAACTTTTACGGTATTATTTCCTGGAAATTCTTTTTGATAAGGGATACATTCTAAAACAGGTGCCCCTTTTGTCAAGGAAGAATACGCCCTATAATATAATTCTTTTTTTAAGGAACTATACAAAAATAAGGTAGAAGTATCCTTCATTCCGTATGCACTGAGTCGATGAATAAAGGACTTTGTTTCCTCATAGATTTGATATCGTACTTGGGGAACTTCGGTAGAATCATCTATATATTTTTTCTCAAAAAAAGAGTCATCTTTTAATGCTTCTTTAATAACAGAGGATACCGTTCCAAAAAAAGCTCGTTTTAAGGGTTGCTGTGCAAATACATATTCACTTACTGCTTTGATAAGCAAGTCTTCCACATGAGTTCCATTTGACATAGAAACTTTGTCATAGGAAATAACATTAAAGGTATAATCAAAAATTCTTTTTCCTTTATCATCTTCTACATAGGCAATAATATTACTCCCATATTTTATTTTTGATTCAAAAACACCAGAAGCATCCTTAATTTTAATAACACAATAGGGGGCAAGTACATCTAACGAATTGATAATATGTGCCTCAATGACATAATTTGGGGGTAATTGCAGGGAATCTATAAAAAAGGACAATATGTTCATTGAGCATCCTTCTTAAAACTATTTTCAATATCTCTAATAGCGGGAAAATAGAGGACCATATCCTCTTTTAAGAAATTTTTATGTGGAATCCCATTAAGGGATAACACCATATCATCATATTCTGCCGTTTTGTAAATCTTATAGGTTGTTAACCAAAATTTTTGGATATCTATGTCGGTGAGTTCTTTTTTAACAGGGGTATACTCCAAATTTAGAGCATTTAAATTCAAGGATAAAATGTCTGGATAATACTCATTATCTACTTCATCCTGTACAGAACTTGGTACTATAAAATCATAACGAGATTTCATACATTATGCTCCTGTTACACCTACTCTCTGTAAATTAAAGAATCGACTTGTCTGCGAAAATCCAATATCAAAACTACGTCCAGGGGGAATTGTACCCTCAAGAGTTAGTGAAGCAGACCCACTTATGGGAAATCCATCAGTATCTGTAGCGGTTGATAACGTAACAGAAACTTCAGTACAATAGGCTGCCTGTAAAACAAATTGATCCCCAATGGATACCGTATAGGTATTAGCAGCAATAGCAGATTCTACGCCAGCTGATATTGATTTTGCTATGGAATTTGCTTCCTCATTGGTAAATAATTCCCTGGCGGATTGCACTAAAATTTTTGCAAGTAAATCAGGTGCTCCTTGGAATGGGCCTACCATTTCAAAGGATGTTATACGCTTTGCAGTTGCAGGAATAATAAGAGCAGCGATTGGCTTTGCAACTTCCTCATAAGCGTTCCATAACCCAAATTGTCCTATCTTAAAATCAAATTTTAATGGTAATTGTACTGGCTCTGTATTCGTCCAAGCCTTAACATATTTAAACCATGGATTAAACACAGGAGAAGTTGTTTTAGTATCCAAAGCTTCAATAGTTTGAATTGTTTTTAATACCCCGCCAGCAAGACCTTGGTTCATTTTATCGAAAAAGCTTTCTAATGGCTTAATAGCATTATTCCGAAATGAATATTGATACGTATCTGAATCTAAAGCAAGTCGAATGTTAGGACTAACTATTAAGTCCGAAACACTTGGAGCTTTTACTAAATTATTTGCGGTCATATTTAGTAACTTCCCAAAATCCCTCCAATGAATTGTTGTCCCTTCTGCTCCTTTTATATAAAAATCAACTTCTCTAAATTGATTAAACCCCATATCCTTCCTCCTTTATCGAGTAGGCAATGCCAGTAAGTCTTTCATAGGAATATTCGTATTCTGAATAACAGCATTATTGTGTTCAATGACTGGTTTATATTCAGCAATATTTTGGGCAAGATTTTCTATAAGTGTGGATAAACGGTCTACTGCAGATACAAGGGCATCCCGTGCAGGATTAGTAGAAGCGAACAAATAGAGGTCATCATGATTATCAAATGAAATACCAGGAGCATTTCCCCGAAAAAGGGAACCTTTTTGAAGGGACCGCTCTAAAGTAAAGACACCATCTTTAACTTTTTGCTTACTTTTTTCATATTGGTCATTAAGCCAATTCTGGAAGTCAATAGCTCCTTTTTGTGAAGTAGCCATGGTTTTTAAGCGGTCTTGATACGCTTGTGTTTTTTGAAAGGAATCAAGCCATTTTTGTCGGTCTTCAGCAGTAGTTATTGATTGTATTGAAGTATTTGGGGTGGCTATTTGATTGTTCTTCCCAAGCCCAAATATACTTGCAAACCAATCTCCAAGCCCCTCAAATGCTCGTTTAGTAGGGCCAAACAAATTTTGAGTAATAGTTTCTTTTATAGAAGTCCAGCCATCTTCTCCTAAAATAAAGGTTCCTAGATTATTAAAGCCCTGTTTTAATCCTTCTCCAATAGAACTAAGACCTTCTTTGATACTAGTAATAGCCCCTGCAAGCCAGGTTGGACTGCCGTCAGGGTTTTCAAAAAGACGCTTAAATGCCTGTGATACATTTTTCCCCAAATTACTAAAAAAAGTATTCAAAGCATTATTTATGGCGTTGGCCCCATTAGATAAAAAAGTATTTAAATCTTGAAGTTTTGGCTCCAGGAAACTTACACCTTTATTTAACCACGTAATTGCTTGAGTGCCTAGTGTACCAACCCACTTTCCGAAGGATATAGCCATATCTTTAATAAACTTGCCACCATTAACAATAGATTCCCCTGTTTTATGGAAAAACTTGGCTGCTTGTTCACCTCCAATTGCATGGGTTATACCAAATACCAGACTACCAATTCCTGCGCCAATAGCTGCACCCACTGCAGTTCCTACCCCTGGAGAGAGTAAAAAGGTCCCTATAAGTCCCCCAATACCTGCACCAAGCAGTGCTCCCTTACCGGCTCCTGATGCAGCGCCTCGTAATCCTTTTCCCGTTCCAAAGAATGCAGACGAAAGGCCAGCATTGAACTTGGAAACACCCCATTTTTTATAATTTTTAGAGCCTGCAATGCCATCTGCTACTGTCCAAAGGATTCCTGCAGCAAGAGCAGCCCCTGAAGCAACAATCCCTCCTACAGGAGAAGTAACAACTTTACTAAGCATGGGTACTAGTTTGCCCAAGGCTTCTGCACTTAAATTTCCAAGTAGATTCCCTAAAAAGGTCTTTTTAAGGTCATCTTTTGAAGAGGTATCATCAGTATTGTCCTTTTTACTATTGTCCTTTTTACTTAATGCGTCAATTTTATTTCCCACATATAAAAAGCCTAGACTATTAACACCCGCCAGTTTCGCCACATCCCGAGCAGTTGGTTTTAATTTTGGCTTTATTTTACGCTCCTGGATTTCTTGACGGGCTACCTCTTGCACAGGGTCAACGTTTCCCATAATTCCTGAAAATAGTTTCCCACCAACTTGATTAAAAATATTGCGTTGCCCTGCTGTCAGTTGCTCCAATAATCCTGGCCCATTAGGTATGGCCATGTTTCACCTCCCCTAAGAAGCTTTCTGCTTCTGCTTTTTTAAATTCTTTAATTTGTTCTATAAAAATTCGAATCTCGTGCAAAGCCATTCCTTCTATGTCCTGCTTAGAAAAGCTAGTGTTCATTGCCAAGAATGAAATCATATTCATTATTGTTAGATAATTGTATGGCCTGAAGTATATCCACGAGTCGAAAAGAAAACCTCCGTATACAAGGTTCTCCCGTAATAGGATTTATTACGGATACTTCAGGCTTAATTCCAATTTTTAAGGAGTCAAAGTACGCATCTAATTTTTTAGTAATATTTATATCAATACGAGGGTCTTGAATTAATGTAATCCGTTCAGTTAGTGATTTATCTCGAACATCCACTCCATTAAAAGTAACAAGATGTAACGCTCGAATAACATCAATAAGGGCTAACGTTTTTTCCATTTGGAACTGTTTATAAGTTTCTTCCTGGTCTTCAGGAACTTCCGGCATTGATTGCAGAGACACCAATTCACCAGAAAGATATTTCTGCTTAATGGTGTCCCTCATATCAATGAGTGCCTTAATCTGCGTAAATTTTTTCTCTTGGGGTTCGAAGGTTTCTTTTAACCATTTCTTCACAATAATAACATCCCCATAGCGGGGTGCTCTAAAAGAAACAGAAAAATCAATTTTTTTATTTTTTATTGTAGCTATTGCTGAAAAGTTTTCAGGAAGTTCATATACCTCTAGGTCATTTACAAGATTGATAAGTACCTTTGGTTTCCATGTTCCATTCTGGAGAGCTTCCACCTGTTCAAGAGCTTCCTTTGTATTCTTTCGACGAAGATATTCGAAATCTGAATCTTCTACAGGGAAGTCCATTTCAATAGAAGGAGAAAAGAACGCAATGTACATACGAACAATCGTTTCTATAACTTCTTCTTCCCTGAAATTACTTACAGAAACATCCTTTTCAAAAATTAAATTTTGTAAAATAGTAAGTAAACGTTCTGGTAAGTCTGCTTCATCAGTAAGTGCTAGTTCCATGACATCTTTCATGGAAAAATTCCGAATATGAAATACTGCAGGAGCTCCTTCTTTTCCCTTTGTGGAAAGTTGTATAGGGGCATAATACGCAGGAATTTCTTTAACAGAAATATCCTGTTCCATTTGTGCTAATTTTGCAAGGGGGTTATCCTGCTTAGTTGTGGTAACATTTATGGGTTCTATAGTCATACAATAACTCCTTATTACTAATTAGTATAATTATTCCTTTTTTAATAATGGAGTTATTGAAAAAAATACCCTTGCTCTTACGCAAGGGTATTAGCATCAATTATAATTTAATCTTCTGCTAAAATAATTTTTTTAGGAATCTGCTCCTCTAAATTAATGTATAGAATTCCTTGGGGAGTTATGATAGCAAGCCGAAATAAGTCAGAATACTCTTCCAACAATTTTTCTTTAAGAATTGCTTTAATTTCAGCAAAATTATTTCCTGTCCATATCAGGGGTTCTCTAATAATAGTATTCATGCTAAAAATCCTCGTTCTTAAAAACGACCGGTGCTGCCAAACCCGCCATGACCCCGTTCAGAGTCAGGAAGGGAATCAACCTCTTTTAGATTAAAGGTTCCTAATTTGACAAACACTCCTTGAATAATTTTTTCTCCTTTATGAAAGTGAGTAGGGTCTTTTCCTTCATTCTGGAAAATAGCGTGAATTTCTCCCCGATAATCACTATCAATAACACCTCCTTTAGCTAGAAGGGGGGTATTTATCCCAATACTACTTTTTTCCTTTGCAAAAAGGACATACTCAGAAGAAAACGCTAAAGAAATCCCTAAAGGAATCCGTTTTATTTCTCCAGGGGCTATAGTAACATCTTCGGGAGCATAAAAATCCCACCCTGCAGAGCCTGAAGTCCCCCGTGTCGGTAATTTAACAGTCGGATGTACTCGTTTTATGAGGACAGTTCTCCCTTGAATTTTGTTTTTTAGCCATGTAATCATCATAGATGTATCCTCCTGGATGATTAAAGTTGACATTTCTCTAAAACTTCTTTCCAGTCATAGATTCGTTGATTAAGTGGTCGCTCATACACTTTACGCCAAGTTCGCATCATCTCTTTAATAAAATCTAATAGTGGGGCGTTCTTATTACACATTTTTATTAAATCCGCAAATCGTCCATAATCGTATACATTCTGGTAGTAATACTTATTCATACTTCTTACAACATGTTTAAGCCGTCCGACAGCTTCACTGGTCCATTCAGGCCTATATCCTATATATTTTGTAACGAGAATAACACATCCTTTTAGGGGGTCCTTCATATTATCAAGTTTCTGTTCAATAACTTCTGTATTTTGAGTCTTCACTGCTTCATTAATTCCTTCGTAAAAGGCTTTCTTTGCTTCAGTTTCCTTACTTGGTTTAGACTCAAATTCATCACTAAGTACCATATACAACTTTTCAAAATTAATAGCGACCCATCTGCTTGAAGGTCTTCCCTGAAGGGAGATATAAATAAATCCTTCGTCCTGGAGAGCATCTAGAGCTCGTTTCTGCTTATAGGCAGACATTCCAAGGGTGGACTTAAGAAAATTTATAGGCACAGGAAAGGCTTCCAACTCATCCACGGAACCTCGTTCTCGTTGATACTTATAGATAGAAATCAATTCACAAAGTAATAATGCAAGAGTAGCATCCCCTTTAAAATACCGTATCAACCGTTTATTTACAGGAATGAAGGAATCGGTTGATAATGCCCCCATAATCATAGTTTTGAGTGAATCTTCCATAATTACATATCTCCTTGATTTGCTATATAATCTCCTAAACAGAGAAGAATATCACTGGTAGAGGAACACTTCTGCAGTTTCCGCAAGAGACGCTGGGCCTGCAAATGATAAAATGCATGGGAGGTTATTTCAGGGATAGACAATTCCTTCTGAATAAGCTCCAAAGCTTCTTGCCTGTTAAGGCTATTATAATTAGTAACAAACATTTTAGATTGTAGCACTTTTTGTACTTGTTTTTCAACAAGAAGTTCTTTTGACATACTATAGTCCTCTTTGATGTTTAGTTAGTGTAAAGCTTAAAAACTTAGCGAACGGGAATTCTCCGAACAGGGGGTGCTGATTCGGTAGAAGGGGCCCCTCGTATACATTTTTTATAGTAATCTGCAAGAGCAAGTAACAGGTCAGCCTTCCGAATATAGGCTTTATCTAAGTGAGCATTAAGAGTGAACGCATCAATAAGGTCCTGAATATGGGGATACCCCGCTAAGGTGTGGATATTACTTGCAAATCCAGGGTCTTTAATATACCCTGTAGCCTTATACAGGGCTACATCAGCAAGAATTAATGTTATATAATTATATAATGTATGTGCATCCGCATCATAAATTGATGCCCACATATCGGGGTTATTGTTTCCCTCCGCAAGCATGTGCAAAATTTTATAAGAAAGAAATTGTTCTGGAATTCCAAGAGACCCCTCCAATTCCGATAAATTCCATGCCTGCATAGAAATAGCTTGCTCTAACATTTGGACAGCAACCCGCAGGGAACCATTAGAGGCTGTAGCTATTAAGGAGAGACCTTCAAGTTTAAATTGCTGAGGTATATCAGGATTATTCCAAAGCCCTTCCTTCTCTAAAATAGACTTTAATGCAAACATGGTATCCTTGATAGAAAGGGGCTTAAAATAATAAAACTGACACCGAGACTGAATTGCAGAAGAAAGACCCTTAGCTTCCATGCTTAATAAAATAAAATATGTTTTTTCATGCGGGTCTTCCAGGACTTTAAGAAGTGCATTACTTGCTGCAGTACTTAACTGGTCTGCTTCCTCAATAATAAATACCCTATTGGCATCATACAGTGGGGTAACACCTATTATTGAGGTAAACTCAATAACATTGTCCTTTTGCCCAATTTGCGACCCATCAAGCATCATGGTATCTCGGTCAAAACGTTCTTCAATAATGGACCTGCAAGAAGGGCAAACTCCACAGGGATTTCCTTCTGCATCCAAATGAGGACATTGAATGGTCATTGCAATAATCTGAGCTATAGTTGTTTTCCCTGTTCCAAACTTTCCCTTTAGGAGCATAGCTTTAGGAAAATCTCTAGTTTTTGCTCGATTCTGCAAGGCTCTTTTAATATGGTCTTGCCCAAAAACCTCTTTAAACGTTCGAGGACGATACTTGATAGAAAGCTGCATACAGGAAACTCCTTAAATGGATTCGGGGATATAATTACCTATAATATATACAAAATATCGTAAAAATTAAGGGTTATTTAGCCAAAAAATCTAAAAAATATCCCTATATAGTATTTTTACTATATAGTAATTTCTATATTCAGAGTTTCTAAGAATCTAAGAAACTCACAATGTATATAAAAACAATTATAGTATATAAAAACATATATATTTACGCTCCTTGAGGAGCGATTTAAAACCTGCAGTAGAAAAAGGGATTTCTATGATATAAAGTTTTTTATAGATATTCCTTCTGCAGGTTTTAATGAAATGCACTCATGAGGATAGAAAATGGGGCGAATTTTTATAATAAAGTTTACAAGGAAAGAACTTATGTAAAAGGTACTAATTTATAAGATTAGATTCCATAATGAGGATTTATCAGTATGAATATACTTTTTGAGCGAAAAGACCATCTAATTAAAAAACATCCGAATTTTTCAACCTTAACTCCAGAGGAACAACACTATCTTATTACTTATTTTTCAAATAGGGATAACCCCCCAAACCTTATTATTGATTGGAATAAGTTATCTGATTATGACATTGAAGATATTTATAAAGCAACTCAAGAGGTATCCAAAACAGGGAGGAAAAAAGCAGTAAAAGCTCAAGGAATTCAAGGTCTTAAATTAGGAAAAGATTATTTAATATTTCCGATACCAGGACCATACCAAGCATACATTCCTTTAACGTATGAAGCTTCTAAATTAATTGCTTCAAAATACGTTGGTCCTTGTGAGGGAGACTGGTGTACTGCTTATCAAAAAACGATTAGACATTGGCATGAATATACTTATGACTATAAAATGGTTATTATATATGTAGTAACTAACCAAACAAAATATGCTCTGGCAAAAGGTGAACTTAAAAAACTTTCAATTTTCAATGTAGAAGATGAAAAAGTGGATATTTCTACTTTTAATAAAACGTTAGGCATAGATATTGAAGCTATTGTTTCCCAAAATGATGCTATTATAAAAAAAGCTCAAAGTTTGCTGATTGCTAATGGAAAACTTTTTGAAACAAACCTTTTGGAGGGAAAAATACCTACTAATAATTATTTTTTACATAGGTTTCTCAAGAACCAGTATGATTTAAGCAGAATAGATACCTCTAACGTTACGGATATGGCTTATTTATTTGAAGGAAAAATTGTTCCTCGCTATATAGCTAATTGGGATGTTTCTAATGTAGAAGATATGGAGGGTATGTTTAATGGCGCTATACTAAATGTAGACCTTTCCAAATGGAAGGTTTCTAAAGTAAAAAATATGAGTTTTATGTTTAAGGGAGCATCCTTTACTGCCAACATTGCTTCATGGGATGTTTCAAACGTAGAGAATATGGAATCTATGTTTGATAATGCAACCTTTAATGAGGACCTTTCCATGTGGAATACTCGTAAGGTGAAGACTATGTCCGGCATGTTTCGATATTCTCAGTTTAATGGTGATATTTCTAAATGGGATGTATCTAATGTTAGAAATATGGATTTCATGTTTATAGGTTCGCCTTTTAATCAAGACATTTCAAAATGGGATGTATCTAATGTTAGACATATGTCATTTATGTTTGCAATTTCACCTTTTAATCAAGACATCTCAAAATGGGATGTATCCAACGTTACAGACATGCATGGTATGTTTGCGAACTCTCTATTTAATCAGGATATCCACCAATGGAATATCAATCAGGAGGCTTTATCGAATTCTCTTAATATTTTCTGGGGGAGTCCCTTAGAACAAAAATACCCGAATGGTTTGAGAGACCTTGTAGCAGAGCAACAGCGTAGTAGGAAACAAGAATCCTTTAATAGTCTTGCTGATTATTTATATGAAGATTACTTATAATCTATACAAAATATTGTAAAAATTAAGGGTTATTTAGCCAAAAAATCTAAAAAATATCCCTATATAGTATTTTTACTATATAGTAATTTCTATATTCAGAGTTTCTAAGAATCT
>ERZ795051.2094-NODE-2094-length-22941-cov-8.222013_pt1 | contig 22941 bp, 20 predicted proteins | sample MGYA00375135_ERZ795051 | MGnify/ENA primary metagenome ERZ795051 (study PRJEB30180, sample SAMN05720222) | activated sludge metagenome | isolation source: Anaerobic digester | place: Japan | collected 2015-05-26 ... | reverse complement strand
GGCACATGTGCTCATTCAAGATACCGATTTCGTAAACAAAATGAAAGAAAACGAAACCCATCGGTCGAAATGCGGTCGCTCTAACTACTGTGTAGCTCGTATGTACACGATTGATATGAAATGTCACGAATGCGTTGATTTCCTGCCCAAAAAGATACAAAAAGAGATACAAAAAGCAGAAGCAAAAAATAAAAAAACGATGCCATCTGCGCAGAAATAATAAATACGGGCGTTGGAGAATAAATGATAAATAATGACAAATTCAAACAAAATCAACAGGTTAGCATTAGTTACCGGTGCTTCGTCGGGAATAGGATTGCACTATGCAACGCAGTTGGCTAAAGATTATCATACGGACTTGCTGCTGGTAAGCAATCAAGAAGAGGAGTTGAATGCAGTAGCCGAAAAATTGGCTAAGGAATATAATGTAAAAACCATTGCCCGATACGCCGACCTCAGCAAACAAGATGCCGCTGAAGAATTATACCAGTTTTGCATTGACAATCAGCTCGAAATAGACATTTTGATAAATAATGCCGGCGTGTTTTTCTTTAATCCGTATGTGGAAACAAGCATGCACCGCATCGAACTAATGCTCAATTTACACATGGTAACGGTAGCAAAACTGTGCCGTCTGTTCGGAGAAGATATGTGCCGTCGCGGTAGTGGCTACATTTTGAATATGTCGTCAATGTCGGCGTGGATGGCAATGCCGGGCATACAGACTTACAACGCCACAAAAGCGTTTATCTACAATTTCAGCAAATCGTTGTGGTACGAATTTAAACCGAAAGGTGTCGGTGTTACAGTAATGACTCCGGGAGCCGTTGATACGGGCTTGTTCGGGCTGAGTGATAAATGGCGCAAATTTGCCGTAGCTGTCCATGTGAGCATTCCTCCCGAAAAATTGGTAAGGCGTGCCTTGAAAAAGATGTTCAAGAAGAAAAAATCGGATATGCCGGGTGTTATCAACCATTTGTGTACGCCGTTGCTCAAACACATGCCCGATTGGTTGGTGTTTTTGGCAATTAAATTAGTAGGAAAATTTCAAAAATAAATTCGGTTATGTTTGCATTGGTAACGGGGGCTTCGTCGGGAATAGGGTTACACTATGCTACGCAGTTGGCGCGCGATTATCACTACAATTTATTGTTGGTGTCGAACCAAAAGGAAGAATTGGAGCAGGTTGCCGAAAATTTGTCGCACACTTATGGCGTAAAAGCAATTCCTTATTATAAGGATTTGTCGGCATTGACAGCAGCCGAAGAAATTTACGATTTTGCCAACAAGAACGATATGGAAGTAGATGTTCTTGTGAACAATGCGGGAATACTCGTTTTTTATCCTTTGTGCAAAACGCCATCGAAAAAAATAGAAACGCTGCTGATGTTGCACGTAGTAACCTTAACAAAACTCTGCCAATTTTTTGGTGTCGATATGTGCGCACGCCGTCGCGGTTATGTGCTGAATATGTCGTCAATGTCGGCGTGGATGACTATGCCGGGCATTCAGTGTTACAATGCCAGCAAGGGCTACGTGCTCAATTTTTCCAAATCATTGTGGTACGAATTTAAACCGTATGGTGTTCATGTTATTGCCATTACGCCGGGAACCATTAACACGCCACTATTCGATTTATCCGATAAGTTTAGAAAACTGCTGTTGACTTTCCGCATTTCGATGCACCCCGAAGTTTTAGTAAAAAAAGCATTGAAAAAACTGTTTCACAGCAACAAGAAAACCTATTTGCCGGGAGCGTGGAATTATATTATTGTACCCATTATCAGTCATTTGCCCGATTGGTTAATCTTTTTTATAATGAAACGTCTTAAGCAATTTAAGTAAAAACATAAAATTGGCGCAAATTTATTCAGTTATGAAACTGAACAGATAAAAGCACAAGTTATTTATTTAGTTATCTTCGCCATTATCAATTGGATTGATGTTTTTACCTCTTATTTTACAGACTAAAAACAAGCCGTAAACTAATCGATATAAACATTTTCAGATAATGAATTTTTTAAAGTCAATCAAAACATATTTTGTTTTATTGTTGTTACTTATTCCGACTATTGCTTTTGCACAAAGCGATGTGGACGAAGTACACGAAATTACAATTTATGTCATGCCAACCCTTAAACCGCTGAATTGGGAGAGTCCTTCGACACTCTATTTATCAATGCTTAACTGTTATATGGCAACGATTGCTGTAAGGAACCATTATCTTTTGGGACACATTGCCGTAAAATTAAAGAGCAACCTCTTAGAAGGCGGAGAACTCTATATCGGACAAACTTCTTCTAACTCTACGAAAGAAAAACACAAAATGGTTTTCAAAGAGAAAATAGGGATGGCTATATTGGGAGCTTCTTTTCGGGGCAGCATAGAATCGGATGAAATTCTTCGTAAAAAGCTTAAAGCGTACTCTAAAAGAAAAAAACTGGCATTTATCAAGTACCGTATTACTAAAAAAGCTATGGAGAGGATTTTAGTTTTTATCGACCGTTATATGGCGATAAAAGAGGATGGAATGGCTTCTTGTGATTTTTATGGCGGTGCTTTCAATCCCAATTTCAAGAACGAGGGGAGTGGATGCTCTGCATTTGCTTTAGCTCTGTTGAGCCAAATAAATCTTGTTCCTGAAAATCCGGATAAATGGATGTGCAACGTGAATATACCAATGGAACTAATCGGAGGCAGGTACAATAATTACAAAAAAATCAAAATAAAAAATATTTTGAATAAAAAAGAGTGGTATAATTCGGAAGATGGAATAGAGAATGTGGACTTTGTCAGTTTTTCTATCTACGAACCAAGTTTGATGTTTCAATGGATTTTAGAAGAAAGACAAACCCTTGCTTTCGGGTATCAACTTCACGATGAAGATAATGTGCCGGGGCTTTACAAAGATGCACGCGAAATAGAATTTAACAGCGAAGCTCTACTTTTTACGAAGCGTCCTCAGCCCAATTTATTTATTGATGTTTATATGAAAGAAAGATTTAAAGGAGTAGGCAACCCGGAAACAATAAAATTACCTTAAATAAGAACTTAAAAATCAATTCTTTATGTTTGAAAATTATTTTAAACTGAAACAAAACGGAACAAATCCACGCACAGAGATAATTGCTGGAATTACCACGTTCCTGACTATGGCTTATGTTCTTGCCGTCCATCCTAATATTTTGTCTGTTACCGGCATGGACAAGGAAGCTTTGTTCACTACTACTGCACTTGCTTCTATCATCGCTACATTACTTATGGCGTTTTGGGCTAAACTACCTTTTGCATTGGCTCCCGGTATGGGCTTAAATGCTTTCTTTGCTTTTACCGTTGTATTAGGCATGGGATATAGTTGGCAATTTGCATTGACGGCAGTATTGATAGAAGGTGTAATTTTTATCTTACTCACTCTGTTTAACGTGCGTAAAGCTATGGTTAATATCATTCCCAAGTCAATGCGATTAGCCATTAGTGCCGGTATAGGTTTGTTTGTGGCATTTATTGGTTTGCAAAATGCCGGTATTGTTATAAAAGATGAAACTACTTTTATCGGTTTGGGGGATATTACTTCAGGTTCGGCTTTGTTGGGTATGATAGGCTTGATAATCACATCGGTATTGGTAGTGAAAAAAGTAAAAGGCGATCTCTTAATAGGTATTATCTTAACCACCTTAATCGGTATTCCAATGGGTTTAACCCAAATAAATGGTTTCGTTAATTTGCCTCCAAGCATCGAACCGATTTTCTTCAAATTTGAATTTGACCATATTTTCACGTTCGATATGTTGATTGTTGTATTTACTTTCCTATTTATGGATATTTTTGATACTTTGGGAACTTTAGTAGGTGTTTCTACCAAAGCCAAAATTTTGGATAAAGACGGTAATGTTCCCAGAATTAAACAAGCTTTTATGGCTGATGCTATAGGTACTACCGTAGGAGCTATGTTGGGAACAAGTACGGTAACCACTTATGTAGAAAGTGCTGCCGGTGTTACGGCAGGGGGTAAAACAGGCATGACAGCTTTTGTAACTGCCATTTGTTTTGCAGTTGCGTTATTCTTTTCACCTGTATTTCTTGCTATTCCCGCTGCTGCTACTACTCCCGCACTGATTTTGGTGGGTTTGTATATGTTGGAGCCGATTAAACAAATTGATTTTTCCGATTTATCTGAAGTTATTCCTGCCTTTATTTGTATCATTGCCATGCCGTTCGCATACAGCATTGCAGAAGGAATTTCTTTAGGAGTACTCAGCTATGTGTTCATTAACTTCATTAGTGGCAATTTCAAAAAAATCACTATCGGTATGTATATATTGGCTGTGCTGTTTATTTTGAAATATATATTTATTTAAGGATGCGTAATGTTGCAAATTTACTTTTATTGATACAAGTTGGAATTTGAAAATCACGTCCGTAGTAAGTAAACTTGCGCCTAATAAGGGCATCGCTTTATAGTTGTGGTGGTGATATTGCAAATTTTTTATTATTGAGTTATTAAAAATAATATTTATCTTTGCAAGTAATTACTAAACTATTGAATTTTATTTAAATGATAAAATTAAAGGAATAACTACATTATCTAAAATTAATCAAAATGAAAACAAACAGTACAAATCTCAATCGAAAAACAAATCCAGTTCTAAAATGGATTTTTTCAATTTTAATTGTGTTATTGGCTCTTGGAGCTTTGGCTAGTAAATCATTTTTATCGTGTTTGATTTTACTTTTAGTTGCATCACTTTTGTTTCCACCTTTGACAGAATTTTGGAGAACAAAACTTCCATTTTTTAAAAATCGTGTTGTCAAAATTGTAATTGTAATTATTCTATTTATTGTCGGAATACTAGTGAGTAACGACATTGATACAACAGATTCAACTGACAATGAAGAAACTAAATCAGAGCAAACAGCATTTCAATCAACAACTGAATCTGAAGAGGCAACTGAAGAACTTGAAACAATTAAGTACGAAATTTTATATGAAACAATAAAACGCTATGACAAAGCACCTAGTTATTTTGTGCTGATTGATGAAGTTGATTTATCAAACGATAAATTTAAAGAAGACATTAAGAATTTGATAAACAAAATTGTTACAGAAAAAGGTGCTAAAATTTCCATTGATATTCTTGATAACAAAAGTGCTTTAGACCTCTTTTACAAAAGTCATTACGGAGCAAATACTTTGGGACGGATATTAAACAAAAGTGAGTTGGCTCAACTTGAAAGACACAGCATTGCGTCATTTAGTGGGGAACTTGAAATAGATATATATCCAAATTCACTATACTTTTTTCCTTCAGCATCAACAAGTACTGCGAAAGTTGGGAAATATGTCGAAATCATCGAATACAATCCAGTAATAAAAGATGATAGAATCGTAAAAAAACAACGTGCAGATTTGGAAAATCAAAAAGCACAAACTGATAAAAAGATAAAAGACTTCGAGAAAAACTGTTTTAGCGGCTGGGACGGTTCTCACAGAGAATTAGTGAAACTCGTAAAAGCCAATATGAACGACAAAAAGAGTTTTGAACACGAAAAAACTACATATACAACTTTGGACGATTATGCAATTGTGATTATGCAATTTAGAGGAAAGAATGCACTTGGCAATATGGTGTTAAATAGCATAAAAGCGAAGGTGAGTTATGATTGCGAAGTATTGGAAATCATAGAATAAATTAGGAAAGTAAACTTGCGTCAAATAAGGTATAAAAAACAGCCGTAGCAAAATGCTGCGGCTGTTTGTGTGAAGTGTTTTACAATCAAATAATTCCGAAAGCAATGTCCATCATACTGGTAAAACTTGTCTGACGTTCTTCGGCAGTAGTTTTTTCGCCTGTAATAATAGAGTCGGATATGGTGCATATAACCAACGCCTTTTTGCCGGCACGTGCGGCATTCATATACAAAGCCGGAGCTTCCATTTCTACAGCCAAAACGCCCATTTTTGCCCATACAATAGAACCGCCTTCATCGTAAAACGTGTCGCTCGAATAGACATTGCCTACTTTGTAGTTCAATCCAAGTTGTTTGGCTTTTTCGGCAGCGGCGCAGCAAAGGTCAAAACTTGCTATCGGAGCGTATGTTCCGGGCAAATTGTATTGTGCGGCGTAGTTGGAGTTGGTGCAAGCACCTTGTGCAATAACAATATCGCCCAATTTCAAATCTTTGTCCAACGAACCTGCCGAACCAACGCGGATAATGGTTTCTACGCCGTAGAAATGGTACAATTCGTAGGTGTAAATTCCGATGGAAGGAATTCCCATGCCATGTCCCATTATTGATACGCGTTTTCCTTGGTATGTTCCTGTATAGCCGAGCATTCCGCGTACGCTGTTAAAAAGTACAGGGTTTTCCAAATAACGTTCTGCCATAAATTTAGCGCGTAAAGGGTCGCCCGCCATCATAACGATTTTTGCAATTTCACCGTATTTTGCTCCAATGTGCGGAGTGGGTGTTTGATTGTTCATAATTCATCTGTTTTTAAGGTTACTATTTGGTTTAATTGTTTTTTACAACGAACATTAAAACAAAGATACAGCCATTTTTCCTATTTTGCAAAGAGTACACTTATTTTTTTTGAAAATTATTGTTTTTTATCTACCTTTGTTCATTATAAATTAATACTTAACGGGAATGCAACCATTGGCAGAACGGCTTAGACCGCAAACACTTGACGACTACATCGGCCAAAAACATTTGGTGGGTGAAAATGCTGTTTTGCGCAAAATGATAGAATCGGGAAATCTTTCGTCGTTCATTTTGTGGGGACCTCCCGGGGTGGGAAAAACCACTTTGGCGCATATTATTGCCAATCAACTCAAAAGACCGTTCTACACGCTTAGCGCAGTAAATTCGGGCGTAAAAGATGTGCGCGAAGTTATCGAAAAAGCCAAATCAAGTAAGTTTTTTTCGCTGGCTAATCCGATATTGTTGATCGACGAAATTCATCGTTTCAGTAAATCGCAGCAAGATTCGCTGTTGGGAGCAGTAGAACAAGGCATAGTTACGCTTATTGGTGCAACCACCGAAAATCCCTCTTTTGAAATTATTACGCCATTGCTTTCGCGCTGCCAAGTCTATGTACTGCAACCTCTTGGAAAGAGTGATTTGTTGGAATTGGCGCACCGTGCCATTACTACTGATTATGAATTAAAACAACGCGATATTACCATAGCCGAAGACGAAGCTTTGTTGCGTTTTGCAGGCGGAGATGCTCGTAAGTTGCTCAATATCATTGATTTGATGTGTCAAACAGATGCTTCCGAAAAGGTGGTAATTACCAATAAATCGGTAGTGGAAGGTTTGCAACAAAATCCAATGGCTTACGACAAAAACGGCGAGATGCACTACGATATTATTTCCGCATTTATTAAGTCGGTGCGCGGCAGCGACCCCGATGCTGCCATCTATTGGCTGGCGCGTATGGTAGTGGGCGGAGAAGACCCCAAATTTATTGCCCGCCGTTTGGTCATTTTAGCTTCGGAAGACATCGGATTGGCAAATCCTAATGCGCTGTTGTTGGCAAATGCTTGTTTTGATGCTTTGCAAAAAATCGGTTGGCCCGAAGGGCGCATCATTTTGGCGGAAACGACTATTTATTTAGCTACAAGTCCTAAAAGCAACTCTGCTTATCTTTCTATTGATGAAGCTATTGCCAAAGTGAAAGAGACGGGCAATTTGCCGGTGCCGTTGCATTTGCGCAATGCGCCCACTAAATTGATGAAAGAACTCAACTATGGCAAGGAGTATAAATACGCACACGATTTTGAAAACCATTTTGTGGAGCAACAGTATTTACCTTCCGAATTGAAACATGAAAAATTTTGGAAACCTCAGGACAATCCTGCCGAAAAGAAATTGGATGAATACCTTAAACGCCTGAAAGACAAAAATCTATAGAAATCAAAAAGCCGATTCAGCTAAACAGCGAATCGGCTTTTCCTTTTAAAATTAACACTAATCTTTATTCTAGATTGATGGCGTAGTGCGCTATGCGACCGTTGGCAGGATTAAATCCCGACACGAACAATGCTTTTCCTTTGTCGCTGCTGTTCATTACCGAATTGAACAGATTTTCAATATCGCTTTCCGAACGTACTGGCGTGTTGTTGATTTTCAAAATCACAAAATCTTTTTGAATTCCGTTTTTAGCAAATAGTCCCGATTTGGTAACGGAAGTAACCTGTACACCGTAAGCAATTTGGAATTTGTATTTCAATTGGTCGGAAATAGGTGCAAATTTAGCACCTAATATGCTCATATCCACAGCTTTGACAATACTTGTTCCACCGGCTCTGTTTTTCAATTCCACTGTGCGTGTTTCAGTTTTTTCTTTACGTACAAATGTTACGGTAATTTTATCCCCCGGGCGGTAACGTCCGATTTGTTCTTGAAGTTGTGCTACCGATTTCACTTTCGTGCCGTTAATGTTCGTGATAATGTCGCCCGGTTCAATGCCGGCATCTTGAGCAGAACTATTTTCGACTACATTTACCACGTAAGCACCATTCAATAAAGTTAGTTTCTTTTCTTTGGCAAATTCGTCATTGATGTCGCGAATTTCAACGCCAAGCACGGCACGTTGTACAACACCGAACTCTTTCAGGTCGGCAACTACTTTGCTGGCAATGCTTATGGGAACAGCAAACGAATAGCCTGTGTATGAGCCTGTTTGCGATGCAATGGCGGTGTTAATGCCCACCAATTCGCCACGTGTATTCACCAATGCGCCACCGCTGTTACCGGGGTTTACGGCAGCATCGGTTTGTATGAACGACTCAATTTTCATATCGGCATCTAAAATATTGATGTTACGCGCTTTGGCACTCACAATTCCAGCCGTTACGGTGGAAGTGAGATTAAACGGATTGCCGACAGCCAACACCCATTCGCCGATTTTTAGCGCATCGGAATTGCCAAACGGAATAACCGGTAGATTTTTAGCATCGATTTTCAGCAATGCGATGTCGGTAGAAGGGTCTGTGCCGATGACAGTTGCCGGAAACGAACGTTTGTCGTTTAGCGTAACTTCTACGTTGGTTGATTTTTGTACAACATGGTTGTTGGTAATAATGTAGCCGTCTTCGGAGATAATTACTCCTGAACCTGTACCAACTCTTTCTTGGGGTTGTTGCGGATATGACCTTTCAGGTCGTCCAAAGAAAAAGTCAAAAAACGGGTCGGTGCTATAATTGCGTGTGCTTGTTTGAAACGTGGTTTTTACGTGTACCACACTGTTGACTGTGTGTTCGGCTGCTACGGTAAAGTCTGTCGGTGTGGCAGTTCCGAACGTTTCCGATGCAAATCGAGTAGGGGTTGATACCGTAGTTCCTTCAGGAATGGATTTTTCGGACAATAAACGGTTAGTAACGGCAGTAGTTGCAACACTGATGGCAATTATGCCAACAATTAAAGAAGTTGTTTTTAAAATACTTTGTTTGTTCATGATTATGTAATTTTTAATTTTTAAGTGTAAAACGAAAATATTCTATCAAATTATATTCCAAAAACGGTAGTTGAGCTTGTTTTATTATTTTCAACCATTCAAATTCTTTCCAAATGGACAAAAATTGCCAAAACGTCACATTGATTTTGACATTCTGACGGAATGTCAGAATATGATTTGGCAAAGTTAAATGTGTTTTAATGCGAATATAAAAGCCTTTTTTGAGTATCTTTGCAACGTTTTCGATAAGCGATTAAATTTTAACAAGCGACTTATGGTATCAATAGAGCAGGTTTCGATGACGTTCGGTAAAGAGCCGTTGTTTGAAAACATCTCATTTTTAATCAACGACAAAGAGAAAATTGTGCTGATTGGTCGCAATGGCGCAGGAAAAACAACTTTGTTGAAACTTTTGTCGGGACAGCTACAGCCATCGTCGGGTAGGATAGTGCTACCGAAAGAGATGACTATCGGCTATTTGCCGCAACACATGGCGTTGAACAGCGGACGTACGGTGTTGGAAGAGGCTGAATTGGCGTTTCAGGAAATTAAGTCGATAGAGTGCAAAATAGATGAATTAAATCGCGAAATAGCTGTGCGAACCGATTACGAAAGCGAGGCGTATCATCAACTGTTGGAAGATGTTTCCTACCAGAACGAACGTTTGAAATTTTTTGGCGGCGACAATTACCAAGCGGATTTGGAAAAAACGCTACTGGGTTTGGGTTTTCTTCGCAGTGATTTTGACCGTCAAACAAGCGAATTTAGCGGCGGTTGGCGTATGCGCATCGAATTGGCGAAAATTTTGCTTCGTCGTCCTGATTTGTTGTTGCTTGACGAACCGACTAACCATTTGGATATTGAATCCATTGTGTGGCTCGAAAATTTTCTGTCGTCTACTAGCAGTGCGCTGGTGTTGGTGAGCCACGACAAAGCTTTTATTGATGCCGTAACTACAAGAACCATAGAGATTTCATTGGGAAAAATTTACGATTACAAGGTAAACTATAGCAATTATTTGGAATTGCGCAAAGAACGTCGCGAACAGCAAATTCGTGCTTACGAAAATCAGCAGAAAATGATTGCTGATACTGAGGAATTTATCGAACGTTTTCGTTACAAGGCGACCAAAGCCGTGCAGGTACAAAGCCGCATTAAGCAGTTGGAAAAATTGGAACGTCTTGAAGTGGATATGGAAGACACAAGTCGTTTGAACCTTAAATTTCCGCCTGCGCCTCATTCCGGTATTCAACCTGTTAAAATAGAAAGTCTTTCTAAATGGTATGGCGATAAAGTTGTGCTCGAAAATGTGAATTTTTCTATTCGACGAGGTGAAAAAGTGGCTTTTGTTGGCAGAAATGGCGAAGGAAAATCGACTTTGATAAAGTGTATTATGGGCGAAGTGGCTTATGATGGTTTTTTGAAATTAGGACATCAGGTGAAAATCGGTTATTTTGCTCAAAATCAGGCTGATTTACTGGATGGCGAACTGACGGTTTTCGAAACTGTCGACCACGTAGCAGTGGGCGACGTGCGCACAAAAATACGCGATATTCTCGGCGCATTTATGTTTGGCGGTGAAGCGTCCGATAAAAAGGTAAAAGTGCTTTCGGGCGGTGAAAAAAGCCGTTTGGCGATGATTCGTTTACTGTTGGAGCCTGTCAATTTGCTAATATTGGACGAACCGACCAACCATTTGGACATACAGTCTAAAAATGTTCTCAAAGAGGCGATAAAGGCGTTTAACGGCACTGTTATTATAGTATCACACGACCGCAATTTTTTAGATGGCTTAGTGGAAAAAATCTACGAGTTTAAAAATCGCAATTTGCGTGAATTTATAGGCGACATTCACCAATTTTTGGAGATGAAGCGGAGTGAAGAAGAAGGTTTTGTCGTTGCCAAAGAACCTGTTGTTGTAACGGAAGTTTCCGAAAATAAGCAGAACTATGAAATGCGCAAAGAGTTTAATCGCAAATTGCGCAAAGCGGAAAAGTTGGTAGCCGATGCTGAAAACGAAATAACCGAATTGGAAACTGAAATTACTGAAATGGAAGCTAAAATGGCTGACGGCAACAGCTCACAAGAGCTATTTGATAGTTATAAAAAAACGACTCACACATTGGAACAAAAGATGTACGAGTGGCAGTTGCTCTCAGAAAGTTTGGAGGAAATTAAGGCTCAAAATCCTTTGTAAATTTGATAAAATCAATTGCGAAGAATAAAATATATAAACAAATAACAACCATTCGTATAAATGAAAAAACTTCCGGAAGACTTTGTAAAACAGGCTAAAGAGCTTTTTGGCAACTCTTACGAGGCATATACGAATGCTATAAATTCTGAAGTTGTAAACAGTATTCGCATTAATGATAAATTGACACTAAACCTTGATTTTGAAAAAGTTAAGTGGTGCGATACGGGCTACTATCTTTCGGAGCGTCCCTATTTTACGTTAGACCCTTTTTTGCATGCCGGAGCTTACTATGTACAGGAGGCTTCGTCGATGTTTTTAGAGCAATTCTTAAAAAAGTACGTTTCGGCGGATGCTGTGGCATTGGATATGTGTGCTGCTCCCGGTGGAAAGTCTTCTTTGATGAGCCAATATTTGCTTAATGGCGGTTTGTTGATAAGTAATGAAATTGTCCGTAACCGTGCAGCTGTTTTGACGGAGAATAGTATTAAGTGGGGCAACGATAATTGCTTGATAACGAACAATGCTCCTTCGGCTTTTGAGCAGTACGAAGGTTTTTTCGATGCTATTTTGGTAGATGCGCCCTGTTCCGGTGAAGGAATGTTTCGCAAAGATGATACGGCAATAACAGAATGGTCGCTGCAAAATGTGCAGCTTTGCGCTGCCAGACAAAAAGAGATTTTAAAATCGGCATGGGTGGCGTTAAAAGAAGGCGGCGTGTTGATTTACAGCACTTGCACTTACAATGCCTATGAAAACGAGGATAATGTGAAATGGTTATTGGATAGCTATGATGCTGAAATGCTGCCTGTAACTATTGATGCGGAGTGGGGCGTTAGCGAAACACCGTTCGGTTACCATTTTTATCCGCATAAAACCAAAGGTGAAGGACTTTTTATGGCTGCCGTGCGTAAATTGTCGGCAACTTCGGAAGCTAAATTCAAAAAGACTTCCACGCAACAAAACAGTGGGCGTAAACCATCGTTGGAATGTTTACAAAATCCGTGCGATTATCAACTGTTATTCCACCGTAATCTATGGTATGCACTTCCTAAAAAGCATGAATTTAAAATTAAACAATTACTTCAAAATTTGAATGTAATTTATTTAGGAATAGAGATATATGAACAAAAAGGAAATGATTTTATTCCGCAGGAATCTTTGGCATTATCCAAGCATTTGAACAAAGAGGCGGTCGTGTCTGTTGATTTGTCGTTGGAAGAGGCGTTGCGTTATTTGCGTTCTGAAACTATTACTATTGATGCCCCTAAGGGTTTTTGCGTGGTAACCTATTGTGGTTTGCCGTTGGGTTGGGTTAAAAATATTGGTAATCGCTGCAACAATCTGTATCCCAACAATTGGCGCATACGAATGGAAATACCGACCGACAATTTGCCGCAGCCATTTATGTTGTCGGAAATTAATTCACGCGATTAATTCTCGCATCGTTACTGTAAAAATAGTTGATATTTTGCGCTACTGCTTGTGCCATCTCAATACGGCATTCAATAGTGGCTGTGCCGATGTGAGGAGCAAGCACAACATTGTCCAATTGGAGTAGTTCTTTCGAGATAATCGGCTCGAATTCAAACACATCCAAGCCTGCACCCCATAATTTTCCGTTTTTAAGATTGTTTATTAATTCAGCTTCGTCAATGATAGCACCGCGCGCAGTATTGATAAGTATGCAATCGTCCTTCATCATGGCAAATTCCTTTTCGCCAATAAGGTGATGCGTGGCGGCAGAATAGGGTACGTTAAGGGAAATAATGTCAGATTTCCTTAAAAGTTCGTCAAAAGGCAAATAAACAGCTTTGTAGCGCATTTCGGTTGCTTTATCCAAAGGAGTTCGTTTGTTGTAAACTATTTTCATACCGAAAGCCGATGCTCGTGTAGCAATGGCTTGCCCTATATTGCCCATACCGATTATTCCTAACGTTTTCCCGTAGAGCGATTTTCCTAAATTTGTCATTACTCCGAAGCGTACAGTGTCGGTTTGGCGTAGTTTTCGGTCTAATTCGGCAGTTCTGCGGGAGACGGCTAACATCAGGTTCATAGCTTGTTCGGCGGTGGGTTCAATTACCGGAGCAGGAGTATTGGTTACCACAATGCCGCGTTTCGAAGCCGCTTGCAGGTCGATGTTGTTGAAACCGACTCCGAAATTGGCTATGAGTTTCAGTTGGTTAGAAGCTGCAATCAATTCGCTGTCAATCTTATAGTTAAATGCCGATACAAGCACATTGGCAGTTGGTAGCAACTGCAATAGTTCGTTGCGACTGAACGTTTCTTTTTTTGGGAAAATTACGTGATAATCAGCCCCTAATTGCGCAAAGCCTTCTTTTGGCAAATTTGTGGTAACGATGACGTTTTTCATTAATGCAAAATTTTGAATATCAGTTCTTTCAACAAATCTTTGTCTTCGGTTGAAGCATTACGGAAGCCTTTGCTTTTAGCGTCTGTTTCGCGAATGTCACCGATAATGGTTACCACTTTTGCAAACGAATAGTTTTTGGCGGCAGCCACATAATCTTTTACAAAAAACGGATTGATGCCAAGTTCTGAAGCGACGTTGAATTGGCTTTTGTCTGCCAAACGGTGATAGTGAAGTAAATTTGTAAAAAAGTTGAATAATATACTAATAGTCAGCACTAAAGGAATGTTTTTTTTGTTTTGTCCAAAGTATTCCACAATGCGGTTCGACTTTAATATTTGGCGATAAGCTAGTGCATTTACCAACTCAAAATTGTTGTATTCCTTGCTGATGCCGATGTTTTTTTCAACCAAATCGGCAGTTATCATGTTGTTTTTTATCTTTCCCGACGCTATCAATTTGTCCACTTCGTTGGTAATGCGCTCTAAATCGTTTCCCAAAAACTCTGTCAGCATACCAATGGCTTTAACTTCTATTTGCAACTGTTTTTCTTTCAGTAGCGAAGTTATAAAATTAGGTATTTGATTGTCGTACAGCTTTTTCGATTCAAATACGATGCCATTTTTAGCCAATTCGAGGCATACTTTTTTGCGTTTATCGAGCGATTTGTATTTGTGACAGAATACCAGAATGGTAGATGGTTGCGGTTTTTGCAGGTAGAATATTAAATCGTCGTAATTACTTATCTGTTGGGCTTCTTTCACAATAATAACTTGGTATTCAGCCATCATCGGGTAGCGTTTGGCAGCGGCAACGATGCTTGCCATATTTTCCACATCTTTACCGTAGATAATCATTTGGTTGAACGCTTTCTCGTCTTCCGATAACACGTTGTTTTCTATGTAATCCGAAATTTTGTCAATATAATAGGGTTCTTCGCCCATTAGCATATAGACGGGCGCATACTCTTTTTTGAGCAGCGACGCCATTATCGATTCGTAAGTTACTGCTTGCTTAGCCATGTTTATTCAAAACGTAAGTGCTTGATTGTTTTACTCTTATTTTTTATTGACTCCAACGATTTGATACCGATTCTCAGATGTTCTTCCACAAAATTTGCGGTAACATTTTTGTCGCTTTTTTCGGTTTTTACTCCTTCGGGATGCATTGGCATATCGGAAATGAGTAGTAACGCACCTATCGGAATTGAATTGAAAAATCCTGCGCTAAATAGAGTAGCTGTTTCCATATCAATAGCCGAAGCCCGCATTGTAACAAGCATTTCTTTAAATCTTTCATCGTGTTCCCATACACGTCGGTTGGTGGTGTAAACTGTTCCTGTCCAATAGTCCTTGCCAAAGTCGCGTACATTCGACGAAACAGAACGTTGCAGACTAAAAGCGGGCAGGGCGGGAACTTCAGGAGGAAAGTAATCGCCCGAAGTACCTTCGCCACGTATGGCTGCTATGGGCAAAATATAGTCGCCCACTTGGTTTCTATCTTTTAATCCGCCACATTTTCCGAGAAACAGAACCGCTTTCGGTGTAATGGCTGAAAGTAAATCCATAATTAGGGCGGCGTTGGGGCTTCCCATTCCAAAATTGATAATGGTAATGTTGTTCGCCGAAGCGTTAATCATGTTTTTGTCGCGTCCGACTACCGGAACATTGAAGATGTCAGCAAACATCTCCACGTATTTATTAAAATTGGTGAGTAATATGAAGTTACCAAAATCGGACAACTCCCTTCCGGTGTAGCGCACCAGCCAATTTTTGACAATTTCTTTTTTTGTTTTCATGTGTTAGGATTATTTGGAAAAAATGTAGTAATTTTGTTTTATCATTAACAGCCGGTCATTATGGAAAGCCTTAATTTACCGAAATATACTTTTAAAATTAAGCGAATAGATAATAAATACACTATTTTTGACTGTATTCGTAAACGTTATGTAGCTTTAACTCCCGAAGAATGGGTAAGACAAAACGTTGTACAGTACTTAATTACCGAAAAAAATGTTCCGCAAACGCGCATCAGTAACGAAACGTCCATTACGTTTAATGGGTTGTCCAAGCGTTGCGATACGATTGTGTACGATAAAAATTTCGCTCCATTAATCATTGTAGAGTACAAGGCTCCCACAATTCCATTGTCGCAAGCCACGTTCGACCAAGTGGCTGTTTATAACTTAAAGTTGGATGTCAAATATTTTTTATTGAGCAACGGTATGCAGCACATTTTCTGCAAAGTAGATGCTGCTGCCAAACGTTTTAAATTTATTCCCGAAGTACCCGATTATTCGGAATTGTAATCGTTGTTTGCTTATTTCTTTTTAGTGTTGTTCGCTTTTCTATTTTTATTCAAATCTTTGTGAATTGTCAGTTGCATGGAGTTTTCGTCAATATCGATTTTTCCGTTCGACAATTCTTTTAAATCTTTAAAAACGCGTGCATCGGTTACGCCTTCTTTGTTCCAAGTTAGTAGATTTTTCTTCATTTGGTTGGCAATAATGCGTATGAGTGCATCTTTTTCGTCGCCTTCGGGCATATCCACCGCTTTGGCAATTAAATTTTGTACTATGCGTCCGTATTGCAGATAGTTAATTTTTCCGGTTGGTGCCTTAATTTTTTCCGGTTTCATCTGCAAGGTATCCGGTTTCATTATTTCGTAAGGATAATCTATATCCAACTTAAAATCGGACATGAGTGCCAAGTGGTCCCAAAGCTTGTGTTTAAAATCTTGCACATCGCGCAAATGAGGGAAAAAATTGCCCATAATGTCAATAATGGTTTTGGCGCAACGCGTGCGTTCTTCGCGGTCTTCTATGGTAACGGCGTAATCGACCATTTGTTGGATGTTACGCCCGTATTCCGGTAGTTTTAGGCTCTCTTTGGGAGCGTATTTAATGAGTTCAGACATGATTTATAGGTATTAAAATTTTGATTTCGGTACAGTAGTGATAAATTCTTTCAAGTAAAACGGCTCAAAATAGGCAACATCCTGAAATTCTTGGTTGGCAAACGCTTTCTCTGCCAAAGCCGGCATATTTTCGGCTAAAGGCTGTATATCGGTCAAAAAACGAGCGTTAGCATGGGTGATAATGTTTTGACATTTAGCAGCGCCGTTACCACAAAAAAAGATAGTCCGTTGGTCAAGCAAGTCTGCGAAAGCGTTTTCGTCAATAATTTTTGCCTCAATAGATTGCACAATATTTAATTGAGCATCGTAAACAGCAGAATAAACTTCCATGCGCCGTGCGTCTATCATCGGGCAAATTAGTGCATCGGATTTCGTTAACTGTTTTAGTGCGCCTTGTGCTATCAGTTTCAGTGTGTCAATAGCCAACAGTTTGGCGTTCCATCCAAAACAAAGCCCTTTTGCGCTCGAAACTCCTATGCGTAAGCCCGTGTACGAACCGGGACCTGCACTGACTGCTACCGCTTGCGGTTTTAAACCGTTTTTATGTGCGAAATTGAGCGTCTCTTCTATGAACAACGGCAACTTAACGGCATGCGAAGGACCTTCGGGGCAAAGTTTTGAAAATCGAACAATCCCATTTTCCGAAAGTGCAATGGAGCAAATGTCCGTAGAAGTTTCGATGTGTAGAATGACAGCCATTTCCTTAAAAAGTTTCTAACTTGCAAAGATAATAAAAAGAATGAAAACATTCTAATATTAATTTTCAAGAGATTTTACATAAATCTCCTTGTTTGTTTGGGTTTTTTAGAAAAGAAATTGTATTTTTGCATAACTTTAAAATTAAACTATTAGTATTGTGTTATTATCGATGACGGGCTACGGAAAAGCCTCTTGTGAATACAGCAACAAAAAAATTACCGTTGAAGTTAAATCACTCAACAGTAAACAGATAGATATTTCAATGCGCATTGCCAATGTATATCGCGAGAAAGATATTGAATTGCGAAACCTTATTACGCAAAAATTGGAACGTGGAAAAGTTGATTTTTCGCTTTATATCGAAGATGCAGGTGGACAAACGACAACAACCATCAATCGAACGGTGGTAGCCGATTATTATCGGCAAATTACCGAAATAGCGGCTGAATTAGGAATTTCTGAGCCTACTACTAATTGGATGGAAGTGTTATTGCGTCTGCCCGATACCGTTAAAACGGAAACCGCCACGCTCGATGAGGAAGAGTGGGAGTACATACAAACGACAGTAAATCAGGCGTTAGACCAACTTATAGCATTCCGCACACAGGAAGGTTGTGCATTGGAAAAGATTTTTAAGCAAAAAATAGATAGGATTGGCGAATTGCTTACTCAAATTGACCAATATGAAGGCGAACGCCTGACGAAAATACGTCAACGTTTGGAAGAAAATCTTCAACAGATAGAAAATAAAATTGCTATCGACCGCAACCGCTTGGAGCAGGAAATGATTTTCTATATTGAAAAATTAGATGTGAACGAAGAAAAAGTGCGTTTGCGCAACCATTTAAACTACTTTATGGAGACGATGGCGAAAGAACATGCTCCCGGTAAAAAATTGGGCTTTATAGCGCAAGAAATGGGGCGCGAAATCAATACGCTTGGCTCAAAATCGAACCATAGCGAAATGCAGAAAGTAGTTGTGGAAATGAAAGACGAGTTGGAGCAAATTAAGGAACAAGTGCTTAATGTGCTGTAAAACAAAATTTTATGGCAGGTAAACTGATTATTTTTTCAGCACCTTCGGGTTCGGGCAAAAGTACCATTGTGCAATATTTAATTGCTCACTGCAATGTAAATTTCACTTTTTCGGTGTCAGCTACAAGTCGTGCGCCTCGAGGAACAGAGCAACATGGTGTGGCATATTATTTTATCTCGACAGACGAGTTTCGCAAGAAAATTGAAGAAAACGCTTTTGTGGAATACGAAGAGGTTTATCCTGATTGTTTCTACGGAACGCTCAAAAGTGAAGTTGATAAAGCATTGGCAGAAGGCAAAACGCTGCTGTTCGATGTGGATGTGAAAGGCGGCTTAAACATCAAACGGCAATATGGCAATCGTGCGTTGGCTATATTCATACAACCGCCATCGGTGGACGAATTGCGCCGCCGTTTGGTGGCGCGTGCTACCGATTCGTCGGAAATGGTGGAACAGCGCGTGAATAAAGCTGAATGGGAAATGCAGTTTGCGTCACAGTTTGACGTTATTATTGTGAACGATAATCTTGAAAAGGCAAAAACTGAAGCCACCAAGATTGTTATGGATTTTTTGAAATAACTTAAAAAAATAATGGGCACCACCGAATTACATGTCGGGCTTTATTTTGGAACGTTCAATCCCATACATAACGGGCATATTCTTTTGTCTAACTATTTGATAGACAATGGTTATATGAACGAATTGTGGTTGGTGGTGTCGCCACAAAGTCCTTTTAAACGGGAAATGGTTTTGTTACCCGAAACTGACCGATTGGCATTGGCGCAAACAGCTGTAAAAGAGTACCGTAACATAAAAATATGCGATGCAGAGATGACATTGCCAAAACCGAGTTATACCATTGACACGTTACGTTATTTGTCGCAAAAGCATCCCGATTATCGCTTTACGTTGGTGATGGGAGCCGACAATGTGGAGGGTTTTAGCCGTTGGAAATGTAGCGACGAAATAGAGCGGAATTATCGCCTATTAATCTATCCGCGTGAGGGTTACGAGTCTATTGTGTTGTCGCCGTCAATGCGGTTATTGGCTGATGTTCCGTTGTATCCTTTTTCATCGACGGAGATACGCCGAAAAATTGCACGTGGCGAAGACATTTCGGCTGAAGTGCCGCCTGCAATACGCGAAAAGTGTATAGAACTTTATCGAAATAACAACAAGTAAAAACCTAACACTATGATTGCTGACTGGCAAACATTACCGCTGACTAACCCCATCGCTATATTTTTATTGGTGTTGCTTGTTATTTTGGGTGCTCCATTTTTAAACAAACTGAAAATTCCGCATATTGTCGGTCTTATTTTAGCAGGTGTGCTGTTGGGACCTTTCGGTTTGCATGTATTGGAAAACGACAAAAGTTTCGAATTGTTCGGCAAAGTGGGCATCCTTTATATTATGTTTTTGGCGGGATTGGAAATTGACCTTAATACGCTTAAAAAGAACAGCACTAAAGGCATAATATTCGGAGCTTACACTTTTCTTATTCCTATGGTGCTGGGTACGCTTACGAGTTTCTATTTGCTTCATTTTAATTGGACTACATCGATTTTGCTTGCCAGCATGTACGCTTCGCATACGCTAATAGCCTATCCGATAGTCAGCCGCATGGGTATATCGAGAAGTCGCTCAATAAGCATCACGGTTTCGGGCACCATCATTACCGTAACCTTGGCATTGCTTATTTTGGCTATCATAGTAGCATTGGAATCCAGCCAGATAAATACGGCGTTTTGGATTCGGTTGGGCGTATCGTATTGTATTTTTGTATTCGTGCTGTTTTTCCTGTTTCCCAAAATAGCCCGTTTCTTTCTTACGCGCTACAGCGATAGCATTCTTCAGTACATTTTTGTTCTGGCGTTGGTGTTTGCGGCTTCTTTGTTGGCTCAAGTGTTGGGCATAGAAGGTGTTTTGGGAGCATTTTTCGCCGGACTTATTCTGAACCGTCTTATTCCAAATGTTTCGCCGCTGATGAACCGTATAGAGTTTATCGGCAATGCCATTTTTATTCCATTTTTTCTTATCAGTATTGGTATGATGGTGGATATAAGGAGTTTTTTCGTTGGTTTTGAAACACTTTTGGTGGCGGTGGTTATGTCGGTGGTAGCCACAGTAGCGAAATGGTTGGCAGCATTCGTTACTCAAAAACAATGTCATTTGTCGTCTACCGAAGGCAACCTTATTTTTGGGTTAAGCAACGGGCAGGCAGCAGCGACATTGGCAGCGGTAACGATTGGCTACAATATCGGTTTGTTCAATGATGCAGTACTCAATGGTACTATCGTAATGATTTTGGTAACGTGTGCTATCAGTTCCATTGTTACCGAAAGGGCGGCGCGCAAGTTGGCAGTGGAAGAGGCGAAGACGGAAAAAAGTTTCCGTAGCGACCTTCCCGAACGCATATTGATTCCCATATCCAATCCCGAAACTATGCCACAGTTGGTAGAAATAGGCAATTTGATTAAACGTCCCAACAATGTGAAAGCGTTGTTTGCTTTAAACATAGAAGCCATGAACGATGAAAATGTTGTTGGCGGAAAACTTTTGGAAAATGCTTGTAAATTGGCAGCTGCTACTGACAACGAAATGGTAGCTATACAGAAAAATGATATGAATGTGGCAAACAGTATATTGGAAACCATGTCCGAGCAGAATATTTCCGATTTGGTAATGGGTGTTCATGCTATCAATAATGTTTATAGCCCGACTATAGAACACATTATAGCTAAATCGAATGAGAATATTATATTATGTGGTACGCCACAGCCATTGAATAAGGTGAAACGTTTGGTGGTCGTTGTTCCAAGTAACGCCGAATTAGAGGAGGGTTTTGAATTGTGGTTCGAGCGTGTCAAAAATTTCATAACTCAATTGGGTGGTAAGCTTTTGTTTTTTGCCGATAAATCGACAACGGAAGCTTTAAAAACGCTCTGTGCATCTTATAAAACGTTGAATGTCAAATTTTCAGAATTGGAACATTGGGAGGATTTTCTCATTCTCACAAAAGAAGTGAAGAAAAACGATGCTTTAGCCATAGTGTTGGCACGACGGGCAACATTGTCGTATCAACCGTTGATGGGAAAAGTGCCATACTATATCAATAAATATTTTGCAAACAACAACTTTATGCTGATTTTTCCAAAACAAAGCAATTCTTTTGAGACTACGGGAAAACTTTTTAATCCATTATATTTCAAATAATTATTTACATTTTAAAAACAAAAAATTATGAAAAAATCTTTTACTCTGTTTTTTACTTTGCTGTTGGCATTCGGCGTTAGCTGTTTTGCTGCCAATTTTCAAAAAGAAACCATCACCGAAAACGAACGGTCGTATCTAAGGTATTCCGTCTCCAATTACGATACGTCAAAACCTATTAGTCTATTAGTGTTACTGCATGGTATGGGTGGCACTATGAACCAATTTGATTCAATTATAACGGCACACGACATGCCAAAGAGTTATAATTTGGTAGTGGTATGTCCCCAAGCTTTACCGGAACAAGATTCTATCGTCAATGCACTTAATAGCTCTTTGCCCATGTTTGGCTATCCTAAATATAATTTAAATAGCGTTTGGAATTCGGGAACAAGTGTGCCTTTGGATACGCAAATTACTAACAATCCCATGTTCATCTATTTTTTTCCGACTATTGCAGCCGCAGGTAAAATTACAATAAATAGCTCTGTCGATGATGTAAAATTCATTAACGATATTATTAATTCTACAAAACAGAATTTTTCGATTGCCGACAACAATGTCTTTATTGGCGGCTATTCTATGGGTGGCAGTATGTGCTACAAATATATCAGCGACCCAAGACAAAAAGCAAATGCCGTTTCCGCCATTTATGGTTATAAAGGTCACGAGGTAGAGCTGACAAGCACTCCTGTTCCTGTGTGTCATTTTCATAGCCACGACGATGATGTTGTTCTTTTCAATGGCTCTGTTTTTAATGATTCTATAAGTAAATTGATAGCAGATTTAGCAGAAAACACAGGACATTCTGACGCAGTTGTTGAAAATTGTCCGAATATTGCAGACGATGGTATAAGCGTGGTACTCAACAAATATGAAACAAGCGGATTGCCAAAGATTTATTTTTACGAAATAGACCATGCTACACATGATAATATATTATCCGGTGCTACTAACGACATCGATATTACCGAAAAAATGCTAAACTTCTTCGGAATGGAGAAAATGGCTACAGGTTTGAATTTTTCAAAAACGAATAATTTGAAAATTTAT
>ERZ795051.2083-NODE-2083-length-23029-cov-5.083834_pt1 | contig 23029 bp, 37 predicted proteins | sample MGYA00375135_ERZ795051 | MGnify/ENA primary metagenome ERZ795051 (study PRJEB30180, sample SAMN05720222) | activated sludge metagenome | isolation source: Anaerobic digester | place: Japan | collected 2015-05-26 ... | reverse complement strand
GGATCACGTTGAGCGTGATGGGCACCCGCAACGGATTGTTGGTCGCCCCCGGCACCGTGAAGACATTCGTGGCGCAGTACGTGCCCAGATCGAGCCCCGCCACCGAAACCGACGCCGTGTAGACCTGGCTCCCCTGGAAGCCGAGCGTCCCGGATGCCGGCCCGCCGACGCTCAACCAACTGGTCGGCCCCGCGCCGAACGCCACGGCGCTGGAAAAACCCATGCCGCTGCTGCCGATGCTCTGGAGCGCAAACGTCTGGGCCGCCGGATTGCTTCCTTCGTAATAGGCCGTGAACGTCAGCGAGGTCGAACTCGTCCGTGGCTGCGGCGGCGCCGTCAGGTCGCTGTTGATCACGTCGAGCTGGATGGCCGCCGCGTTGTGGGTGTTGCCCATTCGTATTCGTGGATCGCGATCCAGATCGGCGTGCCCGCCGGAATGCCCAGCGCCCCGACGTTCACCACGTGGTTGCTCCACGGCGGAAACTGGTTCGGATAGGAGGCGCGGGCAAAGACGTTCGTAAGGGGCACGAACGTGAAACTGGCCGGCGCCGGCCCGTTGGTGGACACGCGGAAATACACCGTGTCCGGGAAGTTCGTGAACGCGAACCGCAGCCAATAGCTCACGGTGGACGTCGCCGTCAGCCCCGTCAGCCGCGGCGAAATCAGCCACTGGTCGTTGTGGTAGCCGTCGCCGGCGCCGCCGCCCGTGGTCCACGAGCAATACGCGTTGTGCGTGCCCGCGTTCGCCGTCGCCGGCACCGAGCTGGTGCCGTTGCCCCAGCCCGGCAGCGGCATGACGCCGATGGGCAACTGGTACCAGCCGCCGCCGCCCAGCAGATTGGTCTTCGTCCACCCCGGCGGCGGCACGCCGTATTCGAACGATTCGGACATCTGCGCGAACGCCGCGCCGCCCCCGCACGCCAGCCAGGCGACGGCCAGCCACGTCTTCGCCGACCAAGCCCCGCCCAGCCCCCGCCCGTTCCTGCTCATCGCCGTGCTCCTTGCCGACCGCCTTGGATCGCGGTCGCCGCCATCCGGAAATCCGTTGGAAAAACCCGTTCTTGCCTTTCATTGTCGCTCCGGCCCGCGAACCGAAGCAAGCGCAAAAGGGATGCCGGAAACCCGTTATCCCGCCCGGAAGCCCGGCGCGCGGTAGCGGCCGAAACCCTTCGTGTAGCTGGCCGCGAAAAACCGGCGCAGCGCCGGGCGGGTTTCAAGGCAACGCAGCAGGCCGTCCAGCACGGTCAGCTGGAAAACCGCCAGCGCGACGAAGGCCGCCGTGGCCGCCGCCGCCGCCAACGGGAGCCGCGCGCGGCCTGCGACCAGCGCCCACACCCACCCGGCCGTCAGCGCCAAGTTCACGCCCAGATGGATCGCCAGCCGCGCGACCGAAACCTGGATGGCCCGGGCCGGGCAGAGCTGGATGCAGCGGTAACACCCCGCGCAGGCCGCGTTCCACCGCGGCCGCGCCGGCGCGCCTTCCATCCGGATCGCCCGCACCGGACACGCCGCCGCGCACTGTCCGCAACTCGTGCAGCGGTCGTCCGCGGCGAAGAACTTGCCCAGGAAGCGCCGGCCGCACGCCCGGAACAGCCGCGCGATCGGCCACGACCACAGCACGTGCCCCCACCCGCAGCGGAACCGCTTCGGTTCGTCCGCCGTACAGTTGTTTGCAAACAACCGAACAACCTGGTCGCCCCCCGCCAACTCGTCTTCCAGCTCGACTCCCGCCGGCGGATCCGCCGCCAGCAGGAAATTGTCGGGATAGACCGCCTCGCCGCTGGCGACGACGACGTAGCCGCGGCGCCGCAGCGCGCGCTCCATTTCGCCCACGCCCTGCGCGCCGAAGCCACCGCAGGTGGCCAGCACCGCCGCGCGCGCCCCCTGCCCTTTCGGCAAGCGCCGGACGTAGTCCAGGACGAAGTGCGGCGGCGCCCACGCCCAGATCGGAAACGCCACCACCGTCAGGTCCGGGATCCCCGCCGGCGGCTCCGCGCCGCCGGCAATGGCCTGCCGCGCGACTTCCCAGCCCGCCGCTTCCAGCCGCGCCGCGACGATCCCGACCGCCCGCGCCGTGTTCCCCGTGCCCGAAAAGAAATGCAGAAACGCCTTCATGCCCGCCCAGCCTACCCGTTTGCCCCGTTTTACGTACTACGTAATTTTCCGGCAAAGTTTTTATGTTCCACGTAAAAGTCGCGCAAAGTTTTTACGTTCCACGTAAAATCGGCGGAAAGTTTCTACGTTCCGTGGAAAAAACCTAAGAAACCCCGGCTTCGGCCGTTGACATGGCGAGGATCGAACATGCGCCCGGAAAATCCAGCTCCTGCCGCCTCCGAAACGCCGCCCGACCGCGCGACCTGGCTCGAAGCCGTCGTGGCGCGCTACGAGCGGCCGCTGTGCCAGTACGCCTACCGGCTGACCGGCAACTTCGACGCCGCCCGCGACGCCGTCCAGGACACGTTCCTGCGGCTGTGCCGCGCCGGCGTCCTGGAGGAGGCCCGCACCGCCCCCTGGCTGTTCCGGGTGTGCCGCAACCGCTGCATCGACCTCCTGCGAAAGGAACGTCCCATGCAACCGCTCACCGATGCCCAAGCCGCCGTTTTGCCCGCGCCCGGTCCCGATCCCGCGGAGGAAGCCGGCCGGCGCGAAAGCGCCTCGCTCCTCCTGCGCAAGCTGGCGGAGCTGCCCGCCCACCAGGCCGAGGTCATCCGCCTGAAGTTCCAGCACCAGATGAGCTATCGCGAGATCGCGGCCGTCACCGCGCTCAGCGAGTCCAACGTCGGCTACCTCATCCACGTCGGCATCCAAACCCTCCGCCAGCAGGCCGCCCAATTCTAGGAGCACGAGCATGAAGCCCAGCGATGAAGTCCAACTGACCGCCTACGCCCTCGGCGAAGGCACCCCCGCCGAACGCGCCGCCGTCGCCGCCCGCCTCCGGACCGATCCCGCCGCGCAGGCCGCCGTCGACGAAATCCGCGCCTTCGCCGCCCAACTCGCCACGGAACTGCAAGGCGAGCCCGACATCGGCTTGACCGACGACCAGCGCCGGCGCATCCGGGAAGCCTCCGCCCGTCCCGCCGGCCGCCTCGTGCGCTTTCCGTGGCGGCGGCTCACCGGGTTCGCCGCCGTCGCCGCCGTCGTCACGCTCGTGTTCGGCGGCACCCTCTGGCACGCGGCCAAGCAGCTCCTCGATGACCGATTCGCCAAGTCGCGGGAGGCCTCGATCGCCTGCGAAATGGTCGAAGTCGACGAGCAGCAACTCGACGAACTCCTCGCTCCCGCCGAACGGCCGGACATGGTGGACGTCGTCACGCCGCCCGATCTGGACTGGGACATGGCGCCGCCCCCGCAAGTCGAGGACTTCTGCGCCGCGCCTGCCGCGAGCGCCGTGGCGGAACTCAACGTCGCTTCGGACGCCATCTCCCCCATCGTCATGAAGGGCTTGGCGCCCGGCGCGATGGCGAATCGGGCGAGCCGGGGCCGGGCCGCCAGCCTCGGCAGCTATGGCGGCCGCTGGGGGTTGTATTCGGAATCCATGCCGCCCGCCAACGCGGAGTCCTACGCCCCGATCCAGGGCAACACGTTCAAGCAGGTCGCAAACGAACCGCTGTCGACCTTCTCGATCGACGTGGATACGGCGTCCTACGCCAATATCCGCCGCTTCCTGCGCGCCGGCCAGATGCCGCCGCCCGACGCCGTGCGCGTGGAGGAAATGGTCAACTACTTCCCCTACGACTACGCCCCGCCCAAGGGCCAGACGCCCTTCGCCGTCCACGTCGAATCCGCGGCGTGCCCCTGGGCCCCCGACCATGCGCTCGTGCGGATCGCCCTCAAGGGCAAGTCGCTCGACGCCGAGCGGCGCCCGCCCTGCAACCTCGTCTTCCTGATCGACGTGTCCGGCTCCATGGACGAACCCAACAAGTTGCCGCTGGTGAAGAAATCCATCCAGCTGCTGGCCCGCCAGCTCGACGCGCGGGACCGCGTGACGCTGGCCGTCTACGCGGGCGCCGCCGGACTCGTGCTGCCGCCCACGCCCGCCAGCGACCTCGCGACGATCGACGCCGCCGTCGAAAACCTGCGGGCCGGCGGCAGCACCGCCGGCGGCGCCGGCATCCGCCTGGCCTACGACGCGGCGCGCCAAAGCTTCCTGCCCGACGGCAACAACCGCGTCGTGCTGTGCACCGACGGCGATTTCAACGTCGGCATCGTGGACTCGGAAGAACTGGCCGGGTTCATCGCCGACCGCGCCAAGCAAGGCATCTTCCTCACCGTGCTCGGCTTCGGCATGGGGAACTACAAGGACGACCGCCTCGAAACCCTTTCCAACAAAGGCAACGGCAACTACGCCTACGTCGACAGCTTCTCCGAAGCGCGCAAGGTCCTCGCCGAACAGGCCGCCGGCACGCTCTTCGCCATCGCCAAGGACGTAAAGCTCCAGATCGAGTTCAATCCCGCCCAGGTTTCGTCCTATCGCCTCGTCGGCTACGAGAACCGCCTGCTGGCCAAGGAAGACTTCAACGACGACAAGAAGGACGCCGGCGAACTCGGCGCGGGTCACGCCGTCACCGCCTTCTACGAGGTCGTGCCCGTGGGCGCCGAATCCGCGCCCGGCGTCGACCCGCTCAAATACCAGCCCGCCGCGAAAGAGCCGACGGCCCCGCGGGAACGCGCGAACGACAATCCCGAATGGCTGACCGTCAAGTTGCGCTACAAGCTGCCCCAGGCGGATCGCAGCGAGAAGATCGAAGTGCCCTTCGTCGGTGCCGCCCGGCCCTTCGCGGACGCCTCGACCGATTTCCGCTTCGCCGCGGGCGTGGCCACCGCGGGCTTGATGCTGCGCGGGGATCCGTCCGTCATGGACCTGGGCTTCGACGACGTCGCCGCCTGGGCGGCCGCCGCCGTCGGCGCGGATCCCGGCGGCCACCGCCGGGAATTCCTCGGCCTGCTGCGCGACGCCGCCGTCCTCTCGCCCTGAACCGCCCCATCGGGGTCAGACCTAGACACTAGACATTCGGTCGAATGTCTAGTGTCTAGGTCTGACCCCGATATGTGACGATGTTTCACATGCGCCAAACGCAGGACGCGCTTCCGCCTTCTTGACGATCCGGCCCGCGCGGCATAGGGTTGGGTTCCGAAAGGAAACTTGCCCCGCATGAAAAACCTCCTGTCGCCGATCGTCCGTTGGGTGCTGTGTGCGTGCGCGGGCGCCGTCCTGGCCGGCTGCGGCGGCGACGACGGCGGCGGAGCCGACGCGGACTACGCGGGCGTTTGGCGGGGCCGCACCTCCAACGGCGGCAGCATCGTCTTCACCGTGGAAGGCAGCTTGGTGGTTTCGCTGCGGCTGTCCGATCCCGGCGGGGAAATCTGGTTCCCGCAGCCGACGGAGATCCGCGGCGATTCTTTCTCCGCCGAATACGCCACCGACACCGCCGCGACCGACGACGTGTCCCTCCAGGGCACCTTCGTTTCGGAGTCCGACGCGACCGGCCGCTACGCGATGCGCAAGGGCGGCAACGTCCTGAGCGGCACCTTCGCGGCTGGGCGGCCATAGGCCGGCGATGAAGGCCGTCCGGACAGAGGCCGAGCCGCGCCGCGTGCGCGTGCTGGTCAATCCGAAGTCCGGCCTCGGAACGTCGTTCGACGTCCTGCGCGAGGCGGTCGAAACCCACTTCGGCCGCACGGCGGACGTCGCCTACCAGTTCAGCCGCGACGTGGACGACGGCCGCCGCAAGGCCGAGCGCGCCGCGCGCGACGGCGTGGACGCCGTGCTCGTCGCGGGCGGCGACGGCATGGTCAACAGCATCGGCGGGGCGCTGGTCGGCACGCCCGTCGCGCTCGGCGTGATTCCCACCGGCAGCGGCAACGGCTTCGCCCGCCATTTCGGCATTCCGCTGGACGTGGCCGGCGCCGTCGCGGCGCTCGCCCGCGCCCGCCGCCGCGCCATCGACGTGGGCACCGCCAACGGCCGGCCGTTCTTCGTCACCTGCAGCCTCGCCTGGGACGCGGCCATCGCCCGGCGCTTCGCCGCGTTTCCGTTCCGCGGCATCGCGCCCTACGTCTTCGCCGCCGCCGCCGAATTGATCACCTACGCGCCGCAGACCATCCACGCCGTCCTCGACGGCGCGCCCGCGCAGACGTTTTCCGATCCCATCCTGTTCACCGTCGCCAACCTCACCCAGTACGGCGGCGGCGCCCAGATCGCCCCCAGGGCCCGGCCCGACGACGGCCTGATGGAACTCGTCGTCGCCCTGCGCCCCGATCTGCCGCTGCTGCTGATCAACGTCGCCCGCTTGTTCAACGGCACGCTCGACGAACTGCCCCAGGTCGCCACGCGCCGGTTCCGGCAGATGGATCTGCACCGCGCGAAGGCCACGCCCATCCAGCTCGACGGCGAGCTCGTGGAGGCCGGCCGCGACGTCCAGATCCGCCTGCTGCCCCGGGCGCTCGTCGCGCTGGTGCCGCCGGCCGCCCGGTGACGGGCGGCAATCCGCGCGTGCATTTTTCCCGGGCCCGTGGTAGTTTGGGAACCAAGCAAAGAGACCGATGAACTCGCATCTCGTCCGCAAGACCGCTTTCGGCCCCGTCGCCATCGCTTGGCGGCCCTCCCCGCGCGGCGCCGTGGTGTGCCGGATCTTCCTGTCGGATTCCGCGTCCCCGGCCGAGGACAAGCTGCGCCGCGCCTATCCGGACGCGGCGGTGGCCAGTTGCCCGGACGTGCGCGCCATCGGCGCCGGCATCCGCGCGCTGCTCTCCGGCGCGAGCGTGGAGTTCGATCTCGATCTCGTCGACCTGGAGGCCTGTCCGCCGTTCCAGCGGGCCGTCCTGCGCGCCACGCACGGCATTCCCCGCGGCCGCGTGAGCACCTACGGGCTCGTGGCCGCGCAGCTGGACAAGCCCGGCGCCGCGCGCGCCGTCGGCAACGCCCTGGCGGACAATCCGTTTCCCCTGCTGGTCCCCTGCCACCGCGTCGTGCGCGGCGACGGCGCGCTGGGCGGCTTCGGCGGCGGACCGTTCCTGAAAAGCGCCCTGCTGACCCTCGAAAACGTCGCGGCGGACGACTTCGGCCGCATCCGCCGCGCGCGTTTCCACTACGCCGGCTGAGCGCGGCCGCGCCGGCGGCAAACGAAAACGGCATCCGTTTCCGGATGCCGTTTCGCGCAGGGAGCGAAGTCCGAACTACTTCTGCTCTTCGTCCTTCTTGGCCTTCTTGGCCGCGGGCTTCTTGGCGGGCTTTTCGGCCTTCTTCTCGGCCTTGGGCGCCGCTTCGGCCTTTTCGGCCTTGGCGACCTTGGCCTTGGGGACGAAATCGACCCACTCGAGGAGGCACATTTCGCTGCTGTCGCTCATGCGCTTGCCCAGCTTGAGGACGCGGGTGTAGCCGCCGGCGCGGTCCTTCATGGCCGGGGCGACGGCCGCGAACAGCTCCGCGACGGCCTTTTCCTGCTTGAGCAGGGAGAGCGCGCGGCGGCGGGCCGCCAGCGTGCCCTGCTTGCCCACGGTGACCAGCTTGTCGGCCATGCGCTTGGCGGCGCGGGCCTTGGGCAGCGTCGTCTTGACGCGCTTGGCCAGGATGAGGTTGCTGACCAGGCTCGCGAAGAGCGCCTCGCGCTGCGAGGACGTGCGGCCCAGTTTGACGGTGTTCTTGCGATGGCGCATGGGAAATCTCCTGTCTCGGTTATTCTTCGGCGGCCTTGGGCGACTTCAGCAGGTCGGCGTCGAAGCTCATGCCCAGCGACAGGCCGAGTTCCGCCAGCTTCTGCTTGATTTCGTTCAGCGACTTCTTGCCGAAATTGCGGTACTTGAGCATCTCGGCCTCGGTCTTCTGCGCCAGCTCGCCCACGGTGGTGATGTTGGCGTTGTTGAGGCAGTTGGCCGCGCGCACGCTCAGCTCGATCTCGTTGACGCTGATCGAGAGCTTCTTGGCCAGCTCTTCGCGGGCCGGATCCACGGCCTTCTCGCTCTCCTGGAACTCGACGATGTCCTTGTCGTAGTTGACGAAGACGTCGAGGTGGTGGCGCAGGATCGCGGCGGAAAGCGTCAGGGCCTCGTCGGGATTGATGCGGCCGTCGGTCCAGATCTCGAGCACGAGCTTGTCGTAGTCGGTGCGGCGGCCGACGCGGGTGTTGTCCACGGCGTACTTGACGCGGCGCACGGGGGAGAACAGCGAGTCGATGGGAATCAGGCCGATTTCCTGGTCGGGCTTCTTGTTCCATTCGGCGGGGCAGTAGCCGCGGCCGATCTTGACCTCGATCTCGGCGTCGAAGACGCCGTCGGCGTCCAGCGTGCAGATGTGCTGGTCGGGATTGAGCACTTCGACGGACTGGTCGAGCTGGATGTCGGCGGCGGTGACGTCGCCGGCGCCCTTGACCTTGATGCGCAGCATCTTCGGCGTGCGGACGTACATCTTGAAGAGGATCTTCTTGAGGTTCAGCACGATGTCCGTGACGTCTTCCACGCAGCCCTTCAGGTGGCAGAATTCGTGCTCGGCGCCCTGGATGCGGACGGACGCGATCGCGGCGCCTTCCAGCGACGACAGCAGCACGCGGCGCAGGGAATTGCCGATCGTGCGGCCGTAGCCGGCCTCGAAGGGCTCGGCGGTGAACTGGGCGTAGGTCGGGGTGGCCGTCTTTTCGTCTTTGACGACGAACTTGGGCATCTCGAACCGGTTCAGGCGGGTACTCATGGGGCTCTCCTTCCAGTTCCGGGCGTTGGCCGGAACGTATGGCGGGGGTTGCGGGTGGCGGAACTTACTTCGAATACAATTCGACGATCAGCTGCTCGTTGACGATCGGCGCGATTTCCTCGCGGGTCGGCACGTGGTCGATGGTCGCCTTGTGCTCGGCCTTGTCCACGCTCATCCAGGACGGCCAGCCGCGGCTTTCGGCCGCGTCGAGGTGCGCCTTGGAATAGTCGCGGCTGCGCTTGGCGTCGCGCGCCTGGACGACGTCGCCGGGCTTCGTCTTGTAGGAGGGCACGTTGACCTTGCGGCCGTTGACGCGCACGTGGCCGTGCAGCACGAACTGGCGGGCGGAGCGGCGCGACGGGGCGAGGCCCATGCGGTAGACGACGTTGTCGAGGCGCATCTCGAGCGCCTGCAGCAGCAGTTCGCCGGTGACGCCGCGGGCGCGCAGCGCGCGCTGGAAGAACAGCCGGAACTGGCCTTCCTGCATGCCGTACATGTTGCGCAGGCGCTGCTTTTCCTGCAGCTGGACGCCGTAGTCCTTCAGGCGCGGGCGGCGGCCGCCGTGCATGCCCGGAATGGAGTGGCCCTGTTCGATCGGGCACTTGGCCATGTAGCAACGGTCGCCCTTCAGAAAGAGCTTGATTCCCTGACGGCGGCAGCGCTTGCACGCCGGTCCAATGTATCTGCCCATGAGTGGTTCCTTCCTCTTGAATCGGTTAGACGCGGCGCGCCTTGCGGGGGCGGCAGCCGTTGTGCGGGATCGGCGTGATGTCCCGGATGCCCGTGATGGTCAGCCCGGCGGCCTGCACGGCGCGGATGGCGGATTCGCGGCCCGAGCCCGGTCCCTGCACGAGGATCTCGACTTCGTGCAGGCCGTGGCCGAGCGCCGCCTTGCAGGCTTCCTGCGAGACGACCGTGCCGGCATAGGCCGTGCTCTTGCGCGAGCCCTTGAAGCCGCAGCGGCCGCCGCTGCTCCAGGCGATCACGTTGCCGCGCGGATCGGTGATGCTGACGGTGGTGTTGTTGAACGAAGCCAGGATGTGGACCACGCCCACGGGCACGTTCTTGGAGCCCTTGGCGCGGCGGCGGACGGCCTTGCCTTCGCCTTCGGCGGCGGGGGCTTCGGCGGACGCGGGGGCGGCTTCGGCGGCGGCCGGCGCGGCGGCGGCCTTCAATTCGTCTTTTTTCTCTTCGGCCATGTCGGATTTCCTCGATTACTTGCTGGCGGGGGCGGCGGCGGGCGCGGCGCTCTTGGCGGCCGAGCGGGCTTCCTTGCCGCGGACGGCGCCGACGGTCTTGCGCGGCCCCTTGCGGGTGCGCGCGTTGGTGCTGGTGCGCTGGCCGCGGACGGGCAGGCCCTTGCGGTGGCGGATGCCCCGGTAGCAGTTCACGGCGATCAGGCGGCGGATGTTGCCGGACACTTCGCGGCGCAAATCGCCTTCCACCACGTATTCTTCCTGCAGCATCTTCGACAGCGCGGCGATTTCTTCGCCGGACAGATCGTCCGCCTTCTTGGCCGGATCGATCTTCAGCCGTTCGACCAGTTCCTGCGCGCGGGCCGGACCCACGCCGTAGATGTACCGCAGCGCGTACGCGACGCGCTTCTTACCGGGAATATCGACACCAATCACTCTGGGCATTGCTTTGCTTCTCCGTTAACCTTGGCGCTGCTTGTGACGCAGATTGGTGCAGATGACCCGCACCACGCCCTTGCGACGCACGATCTTGCAGCGCTCGCAAATCCGTTTCACCGACGTTCTGACTTTCATGTTCCAACCTCTTCTTCCAAGATTTCCAAAATTTCTCCGCGCGACAGGTCGAACGGCGACAGCGCCACGCGCAAGCGCGCGCCCGGAGCGCAAGCCACCCCGGACGCGGGAGTTTTCTCCCGCGGCACGAACGCCGTAAACTCGTGTCCGTTGCCCAGTCGGGCACGGAAAGCGCGATGTTCTATCACACCCACCACGACCGCGTCCAGCTCAATTATTTCTTTTCCGCGCACGTCAGGATCTCCGCCGGCCCGTCCGGCACCACCAGCACCGTGTGCTCGAAGTGGGCCGACCGTTTCCGGTCGCAGGTCCGCACCGTCCAGCGGTTCGGCAGGACCTCCACCCGGTGCGTGCCCTGGTTGACCATCGGCTCGATCGCCAGCGTCATCCCGGGCCGCAGCACGGGGCCCTGGCCGGGCAGACCGTAGTTGGGGATCTGCGGCTCTTCGTGGAGCTTGCGCCCCACCCCGTGCCCGCAGTAGTCCCGCACCACGGAAAATCCGGCGGCCTCGGCCACCGCCTGCACCGCGTGGCCGACGTCGCCCAAACGGCTTCCGGCCCGCGCCGCGGCGATGCCCGCCGCCAGCGCCGCGGCCGTGACGTCGCACAAGCGCGCCGACTCGGCGTCCACCGCGCCCACGCGCACCGTCGTCGCGTTGTCGCCGATGAACCCGTCGGCCACCACGCCGAGATCCACGCTGACCAGGTCGCCCGCGTTGATCGCGCGCGGCCCGGGAATCCCGTGCACCACCTCCTCGTTGAGGGAGATGCACGTGTGGCCCGGAAATCCGCCATATCCAAAGAACGCGCTTTTGACTCCGAGCGCCCGCATCCGCGCCGCCGCGAACGCGTCCAGCTCGCCGGTGGTCGTGCCCGGCCGCACCTGCGCCGCGACTTCCGCCAGGAGCTGCGCGGAGAGACGGCAGGCGACCCGCATGCGCGCCACTTCCGCCGCCGTCTTGATCGGAATCATCGGCCGGGCCGGCTCACGCCAGCTTGGAAAGCAATTCCGCCGTGGCCGCCTGCGGATTCGTCCCGGCGTTCACGCGGACCAGAACGCCTTTCCGTTCGTAGAAATCGATGAGGCTGGCCGTCTGCCGCTGGTAGACTTCCAGCCGGTTCAGGACGGTCGCCTCGCTGTCGTCGGGCCGCTGGTAGAGCGCGCCGCCGCACTGGTCGCAAATCCCCTCCACCTTGGACGGGATGTTCGTCACGTGGTAGACCGCGCCGCAGCCCTTGCAGATCCGCCGGCCGCTCAGGCGGCTGACGATGACGGGCGTGGGCACTTCGAGCAAAAAGACCTGGTTGACGGCGCCGCCGAGACCGGCCAGCACGTCGTCGAGCCGCCGCGCCTGCTCCAGCGTGCGCGGGAAGCCGTCGAACATGTATTGGTCGTCCGGGCGCCCCTGCGCGAGGCGCTCGCCCACGATGCGCAGGATGACCTCGTCCGGCACCAGCTCGCCCTTCTCCATGAAGGCCTTCGCCTCGAGCCCGGTCGGGCTGCCGGCCTTGATCGCCGCGCGCAGCATGTCGCCGGTGGACACGTGGATGAAGGCGGTGGCGTTCTTGACGCCTTCGGCCAAGGTGCCCTTGCCCGCGCCGGGCGCGCCGAGGAGGATGATGGCTTTCATGCGGCGGTCTCCCGTGTTCGCGGCCTAGCGGCGCCCGCGCAGATGGCCCTTGCGGAGGAACCCGTCGTAGTGGCGGGTGACCAGGTGCGATTCCACCTGCCGCATGGTGTCGAGCATGACGCCCACGATGATCAGCAAGCTCGTCCCGCCGAAGAACTGGGCCACCATGCCCGGAATGTGGAACGAGCTGGCCAGGATCATCGGCAGCACCGCGATCACCGTCAGGAACACCGCGCCGGCCAGCGTGATGCGCGTCATCACGCGGTCGAGGAACTCCGCCGTCGGCTTGCCGGGGCGGATGCCGGGCACGTAGCCGCCGTACTTCTTCAGGTCGTCGGCGATCTGCACCGGGTGGAACTGGGTCGCGACCCAGAAGTAGGAGAAGAAGAGGATCATCAGCGAGTACAGCGTCAGGTAGACCGGCCCGCCGTAGCGCAGGTGGACCTGCGCGAAGGCCTTGACCGCGTCGACCGGCACCATCAGCAGGATGCGCTGCGGGAACATCAGGATGGCCTGGGCGAAGATGATGGGCATGACGCCCGAGTAGTTCACGCGCAGGGGCATGTAGGTGCTCTGCCCGCCGTAGGTCTTGCGGCCCACGACGCGCTTGGCGTACTGCACCGGGATCTTGCGCTGCGCCTGCGTCACCGCGATCACCCCGCCGATCACCAGGAACGCCAGCACCAGCATCGCCACCAGCATGAAGACGTTGGCCGAGCCGCCCCGGAACATGTTGGCCGTCTGCTGGACCGCGCCCGGCAGCCGGCTGACGATGCTGATCGTGATGATCAGCGAGATGCCGTTGCCGATGCCGCGCGCCGTGATCTGCTCGCCCAGCCACATCAGCAGCATCGTGCCGGTCGTCATCGCCAGGATCGCCAGCAGCAGGAACGGCACGCGGGCCATGGTGACGATCGCCTCGCCTTCGAGCACCTGCAGGCCGAGCGCCTCGGGGCGCAGCAGCACGGAGGCCATCGCGTAGCCCTGCACGACGCACAGCGCCACCGTCAGGTAGCGGCCGTACTGGATGATCTGCTGGCGGCCGGCGTCGCCTTCGCGCGCCAGCTTCTCCAGCGACGGGATCACCGCCGTCAGCAGCTGCAGGATGATCGAGGCGCTGATGCTGGGCATGATGCCCAGCGCGCCGATCGCCGCCTGCGTCAGGGCGCCGCCGCTGAACAGGTCCAGCAGCCCCATGAAGCCGATGTCGCCGCCCTGCGCCGCCATCCGGTCCATGATGGCCCGCAGCGTTTCCGCATCCACGCCCGGCACCGGAATCACGGACACCAGGCGGCAGACGAAAATCAGCGCCGCCGTGAAGAAGATGCGCTGGCGCAGCTCCGGGATCTTGAGGCTGTTGGTGAAGGCGGAAAGCATCGGGAGGCCCCTTTCGGTTCAGGACGGTCAGGAGAGCAGTTCGCAGGAGCCGCCGGCCTGCTCGATCTTGGCCTTGGCCGCCGCGCTGAACGCGTGGGCCGCGACCTTCCGCGCGCCGGCGATTTCGCCGCCGCCGAGGATCTTGATCCGGCTCTTGGGCCCCACGCGGCCGGCCGCGACCAGCGCCGCCGGCGTGACGTCGCCCGGCAGGATCTTGGCCAGCTCGCCGACGTTCAGCGCCGCGTATGCCACGCGGTTGGGGCTGGTGAAGCCGCGCTTGGGAATGCGGCGGATCAGCTTCATCTGGCCGCCTTCGAACAGGGGTTTGTGCTTGTGGCCCGTGCGGCTCATCTGGCCCTTGTTGCCCTTGCCGGACGTCCGGCCCTTGCCGGAGGACTCGCCCCGGCCGACGCGCATGCGGCGCTTCTTGGCGCCGCGGGTATTCTTCAGCGAATGCAGATTCATGATGGGGACCCTTTCGGTGCTATTGCCGCAGCGCGGCGATTTCCTCGCGGGACCGCAGCTGCGCGAGGCCGTCCATGGTGGCCTTGACGACGTTGAGCGCGCTGGAGGCGCCGAGCGACTTCGCGAGCACGTCGCGGACGCCGGCGAGATCCAGCACCGCGCGGGCGCCGCCGCCGGCGATGACGCCGGTGCCCTTCGAGGCGGGCTTGAGCATGACGCGCGAGGCGCCGCAGCGGCCGGTCACTTCGTGCGGGATCGTGCGGTCGCTCATCGTCACCTTGATCATGGCGCGGCGCGCCATTTCGGTGGCCTTGCGGATGGCGTCGGCGTTTTCGCGGGCCTTGCCCAGCGCATAGCCCACCTGCCCGTTGCGGTCGCCCACGACCACGAGGGCCGAGAAGCTGAAGCGCCGGCCGCCCTTGACGACCTTCGCGCAGCGGTTCACCTCGACCACGCGCTCCAGCGCTTCGCCGGGGCTTTTGGGTTCTTCGTTCTTCTTGAATTCGCGTTTCATCCGTTTTCCTCGGGTTGGGAAGCTCTAGAACTGCAGGCCGCCGGCGCGGGCGGCGTCGGCCAGCGCGCGCAGGCGCCCGCCGTAGCCGAACCCGCCGCGGTCGAACACGACCGCGACGATGCCCTTGGCCTTCGCGGCCTGGGCGGCCAGCTCCCCGAGCTGCTTCGCCGTGGCGACGTTCAGCGGCTGGCCCTTGAGGGGGCCGGCCAGCGTGGAGACCGCCGCCAGCGTCTTGGCCGCGGCGTCGTCCACGAACTGGACGTAGAGATGCTGGTTGGACACGAACACGCTCATGCGCGGCCGCTCCGCCGTGCCTTGCACCTTCTGGCGCAGGCGCAGATGCCGGCGGACTCGATAATCTTTCTGGTTTTTCGTCTTCATGGTTACGCCACCGTCTTGCCCGCTTTCCGGCGCACGCGTTCGTCCTTGTAGCGCACGCCCTTGCCCTTGTAGGGCTCCGGCGGACGGAAGGAACGGATGCGGGCGCTCACTTGCCCCACCAGTTGCTTGTCGATCCCGCTGACCTTGAGGTTCGTGCCGTCGGCCACTTCGACCTTGATGCCGTCGGGCACGACGTACTCGACCGGGTGGGAATAGCCCACGTTCAGCGTCAGCACGTTGCCGGCGATGCTGGCCTTGAAGCCCACGCCCTGGATTTCCAGGGCCCGGCTGTAGCCGTCCTTGACGCCGACGACCATGTTCTGCAGCAGCGCCCGGGTCGTCCCGTGGTCGGCGCGGCTCTGCTTGTCGTCGCCCGTGCGGGAGACGGCCAGCGCGTTGCCTTCGACGGCGACGGAAACCGCGGCCGGCAGCTTGAGGGTCAGTTCGCCTTTGGGCCCCTTCAGGACGACGGTCCCGTCGGCCACCCGGGCGGTGATGCCGGCGGGCAGCGCCACCGGCTGTTTGCCAATTCTCGACATGATGTTACCTCGCCTCCCGGTTACCAGATCTGGCAAAGCACTTCGCCGCCCACGTGGGCCGCGCGGGCTTCGCGATCGCTCATGATGCCCCGGCTGGTGCTCAGGACCGCGGTGCCCAGGCCGCCGCGCACGCGCGGGACGTCGGCCGCCGCCACGTAGCGGCGCAGGCCCGGCCGGCTCACGCGGCGGATCTGCTGGATGATGGGCTTCTCGTCGTAGCCGTATTTCAGGACCACGCGCAGGCGCTTCTTGCCGGCGTCGTCGCTCTCGGCCACGTCGGCGACGTAGCCTTCCTTCTTGAGGATCCGGGCGATTTCCGCCTTCAGGCGGGAATGGCCCATTTCCGCGGCCGGCAACCCGGCGCGGCTCGCGTTGCGGATGCGGGTCAGCATGTCCGCGATGGGATCGGTGCAGCTCATGGTTTTCCTCCCGTCCTACCAGCTGGCCTTCACGACGCCGGGGATCTTGCCCTCCGACGCCAGCTCGCGGAAACATATGCGGCAGAGCTGGAACTTCCGAATATAGGCGCGCGAACGCCCGCACCGCCGGCACCGGCGGTAGCCGCGCACGGCGAACTTGGGTTCGCGCGCCGCCTTCACCATCCAAGAAATCTTAGCCAAGGTCTTCCTCCTGTTCCAAACGTTATGCGGTGGCGAACGGCACGCCCAGCAGCTTCAGCAGCTCCTTGGCGTCCGCGTCGGTCTTCGCGGTGGTCACGATCGTGATGTCCATGCCCTGGACGCGCTTGACCTTGTCCGACTCGATCTCGGGGAACAAGGTCTGTTCCTTGAGGCCCAGCGTGTAGTTGCCGCGGCCGTCGAAGGCCTTCGGCGACACGCCGCGGAAGTCGCGGATGCGCGGCAGGGTCGCGTGGATCAGCCGCTCGAGGAACTCGTACATCCGCGCGCCGCGCAGCGTCACTTTCGCGCCGATGGGCATGCCCTCGCGGAGCTTGAAGTTCGAGATGCTCTTCGTGGCCTTGCGGATCGACGGCCGCTGGCCGGTGATCTTCGCGAGGTCGTCGGCGACGAGCTTGAGCGTGTCGCGGTCCACCTGCGCGTTGACGGACATGTTGACGACCACTTTCGTCAGCCGCGGCACGTCCATCGCGGACGGGAACCGCCCGGTGTCCTTCAGCGCCTTGACGACTTGTTTCTGGTATTTTTCTTTCAGAAGCGACATGGGCCTATTCCTTCTCCGTCTTCTTCTCGGCGCGGGTCACCACCGCGAGCTTGGAAACGGCCAGGGGCGCTTCCTTCTCGACGATGCCGCCGTTGGGATTGTCCTGCGACTTGCGCAGGTGCTTCTTCACGAAGTTGAAGCCCTCGACCAGCGCGCGGCCGGTCTTGGGATACACCTTCAGGACCTTGCCGGTCTTTTTGCCGGCGGCGTCCTCGCCGGAGATCGCCCGGACGACGTCGCCGCGGCGCACGTGCAGCTTGGCCTTGTTCATCACAGCACCTCGGGGGCCAGGGAAATGACCTTCATGTAGTTCAGCTCGCGCAGCTCGCGGGCCACGGGGCCGAAGATGCGGCTGCCGCGCGGGTTCTTCTGGTCGTCGATCAGCACCACGGCGTTGTGGTCGAAGCTGAGCGTCGAGCCGTCCTTGCGGCGGATCGGCGCGGCCGTGCGCACGATCAGCGCGCGGGCCACTTCGCCCTTCTTGACCATGCCGAGCGGCTGCGCCTCGCGGATGGACACCCGGATGATGTCCCCGACGTGCGCGACCGTCTTGCGCTGGCCGAGCACCTTGATGCACTTGGCCAGGCGGGCGCCGGTGTTGTCGGCGACCGGCAGTTCGGTTTCCATCTGGATCATGCTACACCTCGTTTCCGCCGGCGCGGATGGAGATTTCCACCAGGCGCCAGCGCTTGGTCTTGCTCAGCGGGCGCGTCTCGGCGATGACCACGCGGTCGCCCTTCTTCGCCTCGTTCTTTTCGTCGTGCGCGTAGTACTTCTTCGTCCGCCGCAGCACCTTGCCGTAGACGGGGTGCGCGTAGCGCTGTTCGGCCTGCACGACCACCGTCTTGTCCATCGCGTCGCTCACCACGACGCCTGCGCGTTCCTTGCGCATGTTTCGCTTTTCCGTCGCCATTTCGCTTACCTCGCGGCTTTCGCCTGGTTCATGACCGTCTTGACGCGCGCGATTTCGCGCCGGACCGCGCGCAGGCGGTCGGGCTTTTCCAGCTGGCCGGCGGTCTGCTGGATGCGCAGGTTGAACAGTTCCTTTTCCAATTCCGCCAGCTTGGCCGCCTGTTCGTCGGGCGTCAGGTCGCGGACGTCTTTTGCCTTCATCGGTCGCTCTCCTCGGGCCTACAGGGTGACGCCGCGCCGCACGAACACGGTGCGGATCGGCAGCTTGGTCGCGGCCAGCCGCAGGCATTCCATCGCCAGCTTCTCCGGCACGCCGTCCATTTCGAAGAGGATCCGGCCCGGGCGCACCACGGCCACCCAGCCTTCGATCGCGCCCTTGCCCTTGCCCATGCGGACTTCGAGGGGCTTCTTCGAATAGGACTTGTCCGGGAACACCCGGATCCACAGCTTGCCCTTGCGCTTCATCTCGCGGTTCATCGCCACGCGGCAGGCCTCGATCTGGATGTTGGTCATCCAGAAGCGCTCCATGGCGCGCAGCCCGTATTCGCCGAACGCCAGGGCGTTGCCCGACTGGGCGGTGCCCTTGCGCGAGCCGCGCTGGCTCTGGCGGTACTTCACACGTTTAGGCATGAGGGGCATACGACTTCTCCTTGCTCGGGGCCTTCGCCTCTTCGGGCTTCTGGCAGATCCAGCACTTGATGCCGATCTTGCCGGCCATCGTGTTCGCTTCCGCGAACCCGTACTGCACGTCCGCCCGCAGCGTCTGCAGGGGCACCTTGCCGACCATGTAGTGCTCGACGCGCGCCAGTTCCGCGCCGCCGAGGCGGCCGCAGGCCTGCACGCGGATGCCCAGCGCGCCCATGTCCATCGTCAGCTGCAGCGCGCGCTTCATCGCGCGGCGGAAGGCCACGCGCCGCTCCAGCTGCAGGGCGATGCTTTCCGCCACCAGCTGCGCGTTCGTGTCCGGGCTGCGGACTTCCTTGATCTCGACGTAGATTTCCTTGCCGGTCTTCGCGCTGAGCTCCTCGCGGAGCTTGTCGATGCCCTCGCCCTTGCGGCCGATCACCACGCCCGGCCGGGCCGTGAAGACCGTCACGCGGGCGCGCTGCGCGTACCGCTCGATCACGATGTCCGCGACCGCCGCGTCCTTCAGCTTGGCCTGCACCATCTCGCGGATCACCAGATCCTCGTTCAGCAGGTCGCCGAATTCTTTCCTCTCCGCGAACCAGCGGCTCTTCCACTGCTTGTGGACCGCCGTGCGGAACCCGATCGGATTGACTTTCTGGCCCAAAACGTGCCTCCTTCTTTCTCTCTACGTCCCGCCGCTATTTCCGCGCCGGCTTCTCGTCCGTCAAGACGATGCGGACGTGCGCCGTCTTCTTGCGGATCGGCGCCGCCGAACCGCGCGCCCGCGGCCAATACCGGGGAATCGTCGGCCCGTTCTCCACGACCGCCTGCGCCACGTACAGCTTGTCCGCCGACAGCTCCGCGTTGTTCTCCGCGTTGGCGATCGCCGACTTCAGCGTCTTGCCGATGCAGACGGCCGCCTTGCGCTTGTTCAGCTCCACCGCCCGCAGGGCTTCGCCCACGCTCTTGCCGACGATGGCCCGCGTCAGGTCCCGCGCCTTGGTCGGCGTCATTCTCACGTACTTCGATGTTGCTTTGATTTCCATGTCTCGTTCCTCACGGACCGTCCGGCCGCATCAGCGCCGCGCGGTCCCCGGTTTGGGGATACTCGCCGCGCGCCGTCTCCTCGACCGCCGCTCCGGCGATGTTCTCTCTCACGTCCACGACCCGGATCCGCGCCACGCGCCGCCGGTCCCGCAGGACCGTCAGCGCCAGCCCGTACCGCACGCCCTGCCGGGCGCCCTGGTCCAGGATCACCAGGCCCAGGTCCGCGTCCACGCCCGCGATCCGGGCTTCGACGGGCGCGTCCGCCGGCGTTTCCGCCGCCGCTCCGGCCGCCTGCGCCCGCCGCGCTTCGTTCACGTCCAGCGCGGCTTGCGCCTCGGCCAAGGCCTCGCTCAGCTTCCGGATCCGCGCCGCGCGGTCGTCCAGGTCCGCCCGCAGCCGCCGGTTTTCCTCCGCCAGCCGGGCCGTCACCAGGCGCGACTCGCTCGTCACCAGGTCCAGCAATTCGTCGTTCAGGCCATCCGCCGCGCCGCCCACGGCCCGAGGGTCGGGCCCGTCCACGCGGATGGGTTTCGTTTCCTCATCCATCGCGGACTGCGCCGAACGTTCGGCCGTCTCCGCCTCAACCAGGGTTTCCGGAACGGGTCCGGTCCCTTCTTCAAGACGCGCCGGCGCGGTCGCCGGCCCGGTCGTCAAAGAACCGTTTTCTGCCGCCGGCCGCGCGCCGATGAACCAGCCCGCCGCCAGCGCGGCTCCCACCACCGGAACGGCCCACAGCGGCCGCATTCCCAGACGGAAGCCCATCTTCAAAATCTCTACTTCAGCGCGATCGTCTTGTCCGTCGCCGCGCCGTGCTTGCGGAACGTCCGCGTCGGCGCGAATTCGCCCAACCGGTGTCCCACCATGTTTTCCGTCACGAACACGCTCGTGAAGACCTTGCCGTTGTGGACCGAGAACGTGTGGCCCACGAATTCCGGCAGGATCATGCTCCGGCGCGACCAGGTCTTGATCGGCCGCTTGGCCCCGCTGGCCGCCAGCGCCTCCACCTTCTTCAGCAGGTGGGCTTCGACGTACGGTCCCTTTTTGATTGAGCGCGTCATGTTACTTCTTTCTCCGTTGCACGATGAACCGGCCCGAAGGCTTGCGGCCGCTGCGGGTCTTCTTGCCCTTGGTCAGCTGGCCCCACGGCGTCACCGGGTGGCCGCCGCCGGAGGTGCGGCCTTCACCGCCGCCCATCGGATGGTCCACCGGGTTCATCGCCACGCCGCGCACGGTCGGGCGGATGCCCTTCCAGCGCTTGCGGCCGGCCTTGCCCAGCGAGACGTTTTCATGTTCGAGGTTGCCGACCTGGCCGATCGTCGCGTAGCAGCCGGCGCGGACCTTGCGGATCTCGCCCGACGGCAGGCGGACCTGCGCGAAGGCGTCGTCGCGCGCCGCGATGCGGGCGACCATGCCCGCGCTGCGGACCAGCTGGGCGCCCGAACCGGGGTTCAGCTCGATCGCGTGGATGTCCATGCCCAGCGGAATCGCGGAGAGGGGCAGCGCGTTGCCGCAGACCGGCTCCGCCTTGGGGCCCGCCAGCAGCTTCGCGCCCACCTGCAGCCCGTTCGGGGCCAGGATGTAGCGCTTCTCGCCGTCCGCGTACGCCAGCAGCGCGATGCGCGCCGTGCGGTTCGGATCGTACTCGATCGCCTGCACCTTCGCCGGCACGTCGAGCTTGTCGTGGCGGCGGAAGTCCACCGCGCGCAGGAACTTCTTGTGGCCGCCGCCGCGGTGGCGGACCGTGATCCGCCCCTGCGCGTTGCGCCCGGCCTTGCTCTTCTTGATGCGCACGAGCTTGCGCTCGGGCCGCTTCTTGCTGACGCCCGCGAAATCCGACAGCGTCGTGAAACGCAGCGCCGCGGTTTTCGGCTTGTATGTCTTGAGACCCATGTCCGTTCCTCGCTTACGCCATTTCGATGGTTTGGCCGGCCTGGAGCGTCACCACCGCGCGCTTCCAGTCCGGGGTGCGGCCGTAGGACGCCGTGCGCAGCCGCTTGGCCTTGCCGCGGCGCGCCATCGTGTTCACGTCCTGGACCTTGACGTTGAAGCGGCGCTCCACCTCGCGGCGGATTTCCAGCTTGTTCGCGGCGCGGTCCACTTCAAAGACGTACTGGTTCCCGGCCTCCTTGAGGCGGGTGCCCTTTTCCGTCACCAGCAGCTTCTTGACGATCAGGTTCTTCATGTCACTCCGCCCCTTCCGCCAGGCGCTTCGCCAGGCCGTCCAGGCCCGCCGCGTCGGCCACGATCGCCGGATAGCGCAGGATCTGGTAGACGCTCGCCTGCGCCGCCGTGGTCACTTCCGTCTTCGGCACGTTGCGCACCGCCCGGTTCAGGTTCGCGTTCGCCGCGCCCGTCACGAACAGCGCCGCCTTGCCGCCGGCCACCTTCTTGAGGAGCCCCGCCAGCGCCTTGGTCTTCGGCGCGACCGTTTCGAGGCCGGCCGCCACGCACACCGCGCCCGCCGCGAGCTTGTCGCTCAGGACCCGCCGGAACGCCAGGGCCGCCGTCTTCTTGTTGAGTTTCTTGGAGAAATCGCGCGGATGCGGGCCGAACACCACGCCGCCGCCCCGCAGGATCGGCGACCGGATGGAGCCCTGGCGGGCCCGGCCGGTGCCCTTCTGCTTGTAGGGCTTGCGGCCGCCGCCGCTCACGTCGGCGCGCGTCTTGGTGGACGCCGTGCCCGCGCGGATCCCCGCCCGGTACGCCGTCACCGCGTCCGCCACGGCCTGGGCACCGCGCTTCGTTTCCAGCAGCGCGTCGGCGATTTCCTTTTCGCCGGCCGCTTCGCCGTTCAGATTGTAGATGGCAATTTTGCTCATGGTCCGACTACGCCTTCTTGATCGCTTTGCGCACCAGCACGATCCCGCCCACGGGACCGGGCACCGCGCCTTCCAGCAGCAGCGCGTGGTCGTCGGCCAACACCTGGACCACCCGCAGGTTCTGCGTCGTGACGTCCGCCGAACCCATGTGGCCCGGCAGGCGCTTGTTCTTGAAAATGCGCGCGGGCCATTCGCGGTTGCCGATGGACCCCGGCTTGCGGTTCCAGCCGCCGCCGTGGCTCGCCCGGCCGCCCGCGAATCCGAAGCGCTTGACGACGCCCTGGAAGCCGCGGCCCTTGGTGCGCCCCAGCACGTCCACGAACTTGACGCCCTCGAAGACCTTCGCGGTGACCACGTCGCCGGGCTTCGCGCCCTCGGCCGCGTCCACGCGCACTTCGCGCAGCACCTTCGCCGGCGCCGCGCCCGCCTTCTTGAAATGGCCCTGCAGGGGCTTGCCCAGGCGGGATTCCTTCTGCGCGCCGAAGCCCAGCTGGACCGCCTCGTAGCCGTCGGCGTCCTTGGACTTGCGCTGCACCACCGTGCACGGCCCGACCTGGACCACCGTCACGGGCACCTGGACGCCGTCCGCGTCGTAGACGCGCGTCATGCCGATTTTCTTGCCGATCAACGTTTGCATGGACTCCTCCCCCTTAGATCTTGATTTGGATGTCCACGCCGGCGGGCAGGTTCAGCTTCTTCAGCTCGTCCACCGTCTTCGCCGTCGGATCGATGATGTCCAGGAGCCGCTTGTGGGTGCGGATCTCGAACTGTTCCATGGATTTCTTGTCCGCGTGGACGCTGCGGTTCACCGTGTAGCGCTCGACGCGCGTGGGCATCGGGATCGGTCCCGCCACCCGGGCGCCCGTGCGCTTCGTCGTTTCCACGATCTCGCCTGCCGACTGGTCCAGCATCCGGTGGTCGAACGCCCTCAACCGTATTCTGATTCGTTGTCCGCTCATGTTCTCTTCTCTGTCAACGGTTCATCAACTCCTGGCCCAGGGTGTCCGGCACCACATCAAACCGGGTCGGCTCCATCGTGTACCCGGCGCGTCCACGTGTCAAAGAACGCAATGTGGTTGCGTA
>ERZ795051.2062-NODE-2062-length-23285-cov-5.458803_pt1 | contig 23285 bp, 18 predicted proteins | sample MGYA00375135_ERZ795051 | MGnify/ENA primary metagenome ERZ795051 (study PRJEB30180, sample SAMN05720222) | activated sludge metagenome | isolation source: Anaerobic digester | place: Japan | collected 2015-05-26 ... | reverse complement strand
CATCCAGTTCACCACCATGCTCGGTTTGTTGCGGGACGAACTGGCCGCGCGAAGCATCCCCTTCTGTTACCTGGACGGCGCGACCCGGGACCGCGCGGAAGTCGTCGGCCGTTTTCAGCGCGACCCGGGCATTCCCGTGTTTCTCATCAGTCTGAAAGCGGGTGGCGTGGGGTTGAATCTGACCGCGGCGGACACGGTGATTCACTTCGACCCGTGGTGGAATCCGGCTGTGGAGGCCCAGGCCACCGATCGCGCCCACCGCCTGGGTCAGCGGCGGGTCGTCACCAGCTACAAGCTCATCACCCGCGGCACGGTCGAGGAAAAGATTCTCCATCTGCAAACCCGGAAGCGCGCGCTGGTCCGGACCCTGCTCGCCGAAGACCAATTGGCCGAGGCCCTGGACTGGGAGGATATCAAGGAACTGCTTTCGGATTAAGGCCGGCGGGCAGCGGGGTTTGCGGCCGGAGCGGCAGAGACGCGAAACGGGCGCGGAATTTGCGCTTTTGCTCGGGGTGCGCCTCTGCTTCAATTATGCGGCAAGAATTGAGTTATGGCTGGACATAGCAAATGGGCAAAGGTCAAGCACTTCAAAGGCGCGATTGACGCCAAGCGCGGGAAGATTTTCTCGAAGCTGAGCAAAGAGATTTCGATCGCGGCCAAGCTGGGCGGGGGCGACCCGGACATGAACCCGCGGCTGCGGATGGTGTTGTTGAAGTGCCGGGCGGCGAACATGCCCAACGACAACATCGAGCGCGCCATCAAGAAGGGCACGGGCGGCGGGGAGGCCGTCACTTATGAGGACCTGACTTACGAGATTTACGCTCCGCACGGCGTGGCCATCCTGGCGGAAATCAGCACCGACAACCGGAATCGCACGGCGTCGGAAATTCGCAGCCTCGTGACCAAGCACGGCGGCTCCATTGCCACCCAGGGTTCCGTCAGCCGCCTGTTTCACCGCAAAGGCCAGCTCATCGTGCCGCGGGAGGCCGCCGACGAGGACACGCTCATGGAGGTCGCCCTCGAGGCCGGGGCCGAGGATTTCAAGGCCGACCCCCAGGGTTATGAGATCATTACCGAACCGGCCCGGTTCGAGCCGGTGCTCAAAGCGCTGGAAGCCCGCGGCATCAAGCCGGCGGTGGCCGAAGTGACCGAATTGCCCACCGTGACCGTGCCGCTGCAAGACCCGGCGGCCCTGGCCGCCGTCGAGCGGCTCATTGAGGCCCTCGAAGACCACGATGATGTCAAGGAGGTCTATTCCAACGAGGAGTCCCCTGACGACGCCGCGCCGGCCGCCGCTTGAGGCCCGGCTGCCGCGGGGGCCGGCCCCGGCTTCGCCCACCCAACGCCGCTCGCGTTTCGGATGAACATCAAGCCGCTGAACGAGTCGGGGTTGCTGGCGCGCTGGCTCAACTGGCTGGCAAGGCAGGTGATCCGTTACCGTCGCTGGCTGGTGGCGCCGCAGGTCTGTCTGTTTGTCCTCTGCGTCCTCTATACCGTCAGGCACCTCGAGTTTGACAACAAACGGAGCAGCCTGGTTGGCCGCGACCAGCGTTATCACCGCCTCTATCAGGAATTCAAGGAGGAGTTCCCCACCCAGGACGACCTGGTCGTCGTGGTGGAGAGCGAGGAGGCGGAGAAGAACCGGCAATTTGTCGAGCGGCTGGGCGCCAAGCTCGAGCGGGAGACCAACACCTTCAACCACGTGCTCTACAAGGGGGACCTCAAAATGCTCGGGGCCAAGGCCCTCCTGTTTGTGCCGGAGGGGGACTTGGCGCAGCTCAAGGCCACGCTGCACGATTACCGCCCGTTCATCCAGAAGTTCAGCCAGTCCACCAACCTGGTTTCGCTGTTCCAAATGCTCAACACCCAGTTTCGCACCGCGCGAAAACAGGAGCAGTCGGAAAGCGAATCGCTCGTCAAGGCCCTGCCCGCCCTCGAGCGGATTGTGCGGCAGACCACCAGCAGCCTGCGCCGCAGCGGCACCCCGCCCTCCCCCGGCATCACCGCTCTGTTCAACCCCGAGCGCGGGGCGGAACAGAAGCTCTACCTGACTTCCGCCGACGGGCGCATCTACCTGGTCACGGTCCAGGCGCCGCGGGCGGAGTTGAACGACCGGGCCATCCAACGCCTGCGCGAACTGGTCCAGGAAACGCGCATGGAAGTGCCGGGCTTGAACGTCGGCCTCACCGGCGAGCCGGTCCTCGAGCTGGATGAAATGAACCAGTCCCGCCGGGACACCACGGTTGCCAGCCTGGTGGCGCTGATTCTCTGCGCCTTTATTTTCATCTACGGCTACCAGGAAACCGGGCGGCCCATCAAAGCCACCCTCTGCTTGATCCTCGGCCTGGGCTACACGATGGGCTTCACCACGCTGGTCATCGGCCACCTGAACATCCTCACCATCACGTTCGTTCCCATCCTCATCGGCCTGGCCATTGACTATGGCGTCCACCTGATCTCCCGCTACGAGGAGGAGCTGCGTCATGGCAAGAGCGAGGAAGCCGCCCTGACCCGGGCCATGGTGTACACCGGGCAGGGCATCTTCACCGGCGCCTTCACCACGGCCGGCGCCTTCCTGGCCATGGCCCTGACCAATTTCCGCGGCATCCAGGAAATGGGAATCATTTGCGGCGGCGGCCTGCTCATCTGCCTGGTTCCCATGATGACCGTGCTGCCCGCGCTGCTGTTGCGCGGGCGCCAGAATGTGATGGATCACGAGGCCGGCAGCCGCCTGGACCACCGCGCCCGCATCGAAAACCTCTGGCTCCAGCGGCCCGTGGCGGTCGTCGTCATCACCCTCGCCCTCTGCGCGCTGAGCGCCTCGCAATTGCGGAAAGTGACGTTCGACTACAACCTGCTCCACATGCAGAGCAAGGGGCTGGCCGCCGTTCAGTTCGAGCACAAGCTCATCGAGTCTTCCTCCAAGTCGGTCCTCTACGCCGCGGTGGTGACCACCAATCTGCAGCAGGCCCTGGCCCTGGAACACCAGATCACCAACCTCACCAGCGTGGCCAGCGTGAATTCCATCACCCAGTTCCTCGCCGAGGACCAGCGCCGGAAACTGGAAACCGTGTCCGAGCTCAAGCGCGACCTGGCCTCGCTGGAGTTTGCGCCCCTGGACCCCCGGCCGGTCAACGTGCCCGAGCTCAGCGCCACCCTCTATTCCTTCTACGGTTACCTCGGCGCGGCTCGTGAAGTGGTGCAGACCAATGACCCCCCGCTGGCGGATCAGCTTTTTTCCTTGCGCGAAGCCGTGGGCGAACTTCGCAAGGAAATGCAGCCCGGAGAAACCAACGCGGTGATCGAAGCCAGGCTCAGTGAATTTCAGCGCGCGCTGTTTCGCGACCTTCACGACACGTTTGCCGCGCTCAAGCACCAGGATGACACCGGCCCGCTTCGCATCGAAGACCTCCCCCCCGTTCTGCGCGACCGCTTTATCGGCGTCACCGGCAAATACCTCATCATGGTTTACCCCCGCCACGACGTCTGGCAGCGCGAGCATCAACAGGAATTCATTCGCCAGCTCCAGACGCTCGACCCCGAGGTGACCGGCACGCCCGTGCAACTCTATTATTACACGGAATTGCTCAAGACCAGTTACGAGGACGCGGCGCGTTACGCCCTGCTTGCCATCGCCCTGCTGGTGTTCTTCCACTTTCGCAGTCCCCTTTCGGTCGCTCTGGCGCTCACGCCGGTGATTGTTGGCTTTCTCTGGCTCGGCGGAATCATGGGCTATTTCGGCATTCCGCTAAACCCGGCCAACATCATGATGCTGCCGCTGGTGATCGGCATCGGGGTCACCAATGGCATCCAGGTCCTGAACCGCTACGCCGAAGAGCAGCACCCCGCCATGCTGGCCCGCAGCACGGGAAAGGCCGTGCTGGTCAGCGGGCTGACCTCCATCGCCGGTTTCGGCAGCCTGATCCTCGCCCAGCACCGGGGCATTCAAAGCCTCGGGCAGGTCATGGCCATCGGCCTTTCCACCTGCATGATTGCCGGTCTGACGTTCCTGCCGGCCTTGCTCAACCTCCTTGGACACATCCGCGTGCGCCCCTATGTAAAACGACCCAGCGCCGACAATGCACGATCGGCACTGGGCCGGGAGGAACCGAGGTAAACACCCTCTGCTCTATGAATAGAATAGGAAGGCGGATGGATAAAGTCAACAGAACAATGAGGGAAAAAGGCATGAATGAGACTCCAATAACGTTAACGCCAGACCGGTTGGCCCAAACCGTCACCAGCCTCCTCCTCGTGCTCTTTTCATCCTCACCCCTTGCCCAGCCCCTCGACACCCACGGTGACGACCTCTGGAACTGCGGTCCGCTGGTTGACAGGTTCTCCCTCACGCTGACAAGCGGGCAGCGAACTGAAGTGCTCGGCCCTTTTTACTATTACGAGGCTCAGCCTGAGCAAACAACCTGGGCGGTGCCTCCTCTGTTTTCGTCCAGCCGGAATCCAGGCTTGGAAACACGGGAGTACGATTTCCTTTATCCCTTGCTAACCTATGACCGTTTTGGAGACCAATATCGCTGGCAGTTGATCCAACTGCTGAGTTTTGCGGGCGGTCCGACACAGACGGAAACGAATCGCGATCGTTTCACGGTGTTTCCTTTCTATTTTCAGCAGCGCTCATCCGATCCCGGCGAGAACTACACGGCCTTGTTTCCGATTTACGGCAATCTCAAGCACCGGCTGATGCGCGACGAGATTCATTTCGTCCTGTTTCCCGCCTACAGCCGGACGAAAAAACGCGACGTGGTGACGCACAACTATCTGTACCCGGTTTTTCACCGTCGCAGCGGCGACGGGCTGACCGGGTGGCAGGTCTGGCCGTTGGTGGGTCATGAAGTCAAGCGGGAGACAACGCGCACCAACGATTTTGGCGAGACCGAAAAGGTGGGCGGACACGAACGGTGGATGGCCCTTTGGCCGATTTTCTCGGAACAGCGGCTGGGGTCGGGAACCACCAACCCGGTCTGGCACCAGGCGTTATTGCCCGCCTACTACCTGAGCCGCTCACCCGCGCGGGACCAGACCACCGTCCTCTGGCCCTTCTTTTCACGGATTGAGGACCGGGAGAAGAAGTATGTCGAGTGGCAGGCGCCGTGGCCTATTGTGGCGGTGGCGCGCGGGGAAGGAAAGACGGCGACGCGGGTGTGGCCGCTGTTCAGCCGCAGCCAATCCGAGGTCATAAGCAGCGAAACCTACCTTTGGCCACTGTACCGCCACAAGCGGGTGCAGGCAGACCCGCTGGACCGGGAACGGACCCGCATTCTCTACTTTCTTTTTTCGGACGTGAACGAGAAGAACACCGAGACCGGCAGGAGCCGCGAATGGCAGGCGCTTTGGCCCTTTTACTTTCACCGGCAGGAAGCGGATGGCAGCCGGCGGCTGCAGGTGTTGGCGCTGCTCGAGCCCATCCTGGCCAACAACGAAAACATCGAGCGCAACTACTCGCCGCTCTGGGCGTTGTGGCGGTCCGAGCACCGCCCCGAAACGGGCCGGTCGAGCCAGTCGCTGCTGTGGAATCTCTACCGCCGGGAAACCTCGCCGGAGGAAAAGAAATGGTCCGCGCTTTTTGGATTGTTCCAGTATCGCTCGGGGACTCAAGGGAAGCGGGTGCGCCTGTTTTTCCTTCCCTTCAGCGGCCCCCGGAAGACCGCGGAGGGAGCGCCGCCAGCGGGCGCGCCGGCGCGGTCTGAAAATTGACTGTGCCACCTTTTCAGATACAGTCGGGAAGCCCGGGCAACGAACCGGGCGCCCGGCCGGGCGAAGTTGACGGCGGACGCCTGAAGCAGGGCGGTTCGGGAAGACGACGCTGCCGGGGTGAACAGGTATGTTTCAAAATATCGGAGAAATGGTGATTTTGTTCTGGCGCACGCTGCTGGCCCTGCCGCAGACGTGGCGCCAGCGGCAAAAGGTGTTCGACCAGTTTTTCGAGATCGGCAACGCCAGCCTGCTGATGGTCTGCATCCTGTCGTTTTTCATCGGCGGCGTCATCGCCCTCCAAACGGGACCGGTGCTGGTCGAACGCGGCCTGGCCAGCGCCGTCGGCGGCGTGGTCGGCATCGCCATCTGCAAGGAGCTGGCGCCGGTCATGATGTCCATCCTGATTGCCGGCCGGATTGGTTCGGCCATGGCCGCCGAGATCGGCTCGATGCGGGTGTACCAGGAGATTGACGCGCTGCGGACGATGAATATCAACCCCATTACGTACCTGGTGCTGCCGCGGCTGGTGGCCATCGCGGTGGCGCTCCCCTTGCTGGTCATTTTTTCGATCCTGGTGGGCTGGCTGGGCGGCGCCCTGGTCTCGGTCGCCAACACCCGGATTGACATCCCTTTCGAGTCGTTCTTCACCACCCTCGACGATGTGGTGGCACTGAAGGATGTGGTCAACGGCGTGTTCAAGAGCTTCATTTTTGCGCTGGTGGTGGGCACCGTCTGCTGTCACCAGGGCCTGATCACGCGGGGCGGGCCGCGCGGCATCGGCCGGTCCGTCACCAAAGCGGTGGTCAACTCGATCGTGCTGATTGTGCTCTTTGACTACATCCTCACCCGCATCCTGTTGCGCTGATGAACCAGGCCAATTCCAACCTTCACGGGGTCGGCGTCCAGGTTCGGGGGCTGCAAAAGAGCTTCGGCGGCCAGCGGGTGCTCAAGGGGCTGGATTTCGACGTCCAACCGGGAGAGATCTTTGTGATCATGGGGCCCAGCGGCAGCGGCAAGTCGGTGCTGTTGAAACACCTGGTGGGGTTGGAGGAACCGGACGCCGGCGACATCCTCATCCAGGGGGAATCCATCCGCTCCGGCGACGTGCTGAGCAAATACCGCCTGGCGATGGTGTTTCAATCCGGCGGGCTGCTGAACTCGCTGACCGTGGGCGAAAATGTCGGGCTCTACCTGAGCGAACATCGGCTCAAGCCGCCCGAGGAAATTGCGCGCATCGTGAACGAGAAGCTCGAGGTGGTCGGGCTGGCGGGCACGCAGGAGAAAATGCCTTCGGAACTCTCCGGCGGCATGCGCAAGCGCGCCGCCATTGCCCGGGCCTTGGTCATCGAACCGCAGTTGATCCTTTACGACGAACCGACCAGCGAGCTGGACCCGCTGTCGGCCGTGATCATCGCCGAGGAAATCGTCAGCCTTAACCAGCGAACGGGGGTGACCTCGCTGGTGGTGTCGCACGATCGCGAGCTGGCCTTCGGGGTGGCCGACCGCGTCGCCGTGATTCACGAAGGCCGCATCCTGACAATCGGCACCCCCGAGCAGGTCCGCCAATGCGCCGAACCCCTCGTGCGGGAATTCCTCAGCGCTGGATTTAAACGCAACTCCTCCTAGCTGTCTGGTTATGAAAAACACGCTTGAAACTCGACTCGGCATTTTCGTGGCCCTGGTGGTGATCGCCGCCGTGTTGATCCTGGAAACCCTCGGCGGCATTGACCTGTTCCAGCGCGGCTATTATGTCGCCGCGCTCTTCGACAACGTCCAGGACCTCAAGGTGGGCGACCGCGTCAAGATGGCCGGCGTCGAAATCGGCCGCGTCCACGGCATCGAACTGACCAACAACAAGGTGCTGGTGAACATGAAGCTCAAGGAAGGCGCGCAGGTGAGAACCGACAGCATTGCCCGGGTCCAATTCACCGGCTTGATGGGACAGAATTACGTGGCCATCAGCTTCGGCTCGCCCGGCGCCCCCCTGGCCGCGCGGGAAAACACCTACCTGGCCACCGCGGAGCAGCCCGACCTGGCCGCCATCATGCAAAAGATGGACAACGTGGCCTCCGGGGTGGAAAACCTCACGCGCAGCTTTACCGGCGAAAAGATTGACAATCTGCTCGGTCCGTTCACGGATTTCATCAAGGCCAATCAAGTGCCCCTGACCACTACCATTGCCAACCTCCAGAAGATTTCCTCCCAGATCACACGCGGGGAGGGGACGATCGGCAAGTTGATTTACGACGACGCCCTGTACCAGTCCACGCATGCCGCCATCACCAACATTCAGGAGCTGAGCGCGGACGTGAAGCTGGGGTTGGCCGATGCCCGGCAGGCCATGAGCGACGCCCGCCTGGCCATTGGCGATGCCCGCGAGCTCATGGCCAACGCCAAAGCCGGCCAGGGCACCGTCGGCAAGCTGCTCACCGACGAGGCGCTCTACCGCGAAACCACCAATGCCATGACCCAGCTCCGTGAGATTCTCCAGAAGATGAATCAGGGCCAGGGCACCGTCGGAAAACTCATCAACGACCAGGAATTCTACAAGAACGCCAAACTGAGCCTGCAAAAAGTGGATAAAGCCACCGAAAGCCTGGAAGACCAGGGCCCGCTGAGCGTCATCGGCCTGGTGTTCGGGAACCTCTTTTAGCTCCGCTGGCGCGGAGCTCAGGAGGTGACCTGGCGCGCGCGGTAAAACCGGCGGGGTTGGCTGGTTGCGGCGGTGTCTGTGAACTGGGCGGCGCCGGCGGAGTTGGCTGTCACCGTTCCCAGCGCCTGCCACTGGCCGAGGGCCCCCGCTCCTTGGATTTCATAGGTGAAGCCTGGCGCGCCGGCCAGGCTCACCACGGCCTGTTTCTGCGCGTTGAGCCGGAGGAAAAGCCTGGCGGTTTGCGGAGCGCTGAGGAGCCGCAAACGATAGAAGCGCGCGGGGTAAGCCGCGGCGTTGGTGTCGGTGAACTGCGCCGAACCGGCCGCGTTGAGTGTCACAGTGCCCAGCGAAAGCCATTTGCTGAAGGTCTGGCTGCCCTGCACTTCGTAGGTGTAACCCGCCGGCCCGGTGACGAAGAGCACAGCTTCTTTTTGCGGAGTGATGCGCACGACGAGGCTGGGCTGGGTGGGGCTCGGGACCAACTGGCTGACCTCGGTCGAAAAGGCGCTTTCCAAGCCGCTGCTGGAGAGGGCGGTGGCGGCAAAATAGTATCGCACGCCCGCACTCAGACCGGTCACGGTGGCCCGGTTGGTGTTGCCCACCGCCAGGAATTGGGTGTAGGTGCCGGGGGCGGTGCCATAATAAATCCGGTAGCCGGTCACCGTGGTTGAAGGGCTGGGGTCCCAAGCCAGGGTCACGCTGCCGGCGCGGGCAGTCCCCACAGTCAGAACCGCGATCAGGAGGTTCACAAAAACGCGCCGGCGACAAACCGCCCCGCGCGGGCGGGGGCCTCCCGCAGCGGCCGGTTCGATGCCAGGGTCAGCAGAAAAAATCGGTTGCTTCAGCATGTACTAATGGGAACAGGGAGAGGTCGCGCTGTGAACTTGGGACCTTTCCGGTTGGCCCCTAGGCAAATCCTTGGGCGATTTTTTTGAACGCTGGCGCGCAGGGTGCCGGCGCCCTTCGGCATCTCGCTGGGCTGGGCGTGCCGCGGGCAGAGCCCGCCAGTGCCGGCCACGACTGGCGTGGCTGCCAGAAGCGCTCGATTCCTGGCAGCCGTTACGGGAAATTCCCATGGTGAAGAGGTTGAAGGTGGATGCCTGCAAACGCATCCGGTCGTTTGGACTTCGCCGCCGGACCGCTGTGCCAGGGTGGGAATCGTCAACGTGCTGTTCGGTGCCAGCCAACGCCAAAGTCGCATGCCCCATCCCTTTGAAGTGGGGCTGAAAGGCGCCGGGGGGATGGACTGGGAGACGTTTTCCGACTGCTCCATGCTCCATGCCCTCGAATCGGGAAAGCTCACGTGCCGCCGAGGCCGCGTCAGCCGGGACCGGCGAAACGCAATTCGCGCCACGATTCGCGATGTGTTTCGCCTCGGAGGGGTGGGCTAAACCCTGATCCTCCCCCTCGGCGCCCCCCCACGGTCCGGCTTCCGTGCCACCCAAGACCGGGCCGGCAGGCCCCGCGCGGGCAAGAGTGGCCGGCCGGGACTTGGGCCGGCTTGCGTTTACTGCTGAAATCGGCCAAAATTGTAAGATGAAGACAGTCTCCGTGCGTGATTTCACGACCCGCTTTGCGACGTTGAGCCATTCCCCGCTGAAAGTCCGGCGCCGGGGCAAGATTCTCGGGACCTGGACCCCGGAACCCAAGGCTCCGCCGCCCCTGGATGTCATGAAACGGTTGAAGCAACACTTTAAGCAGCCGTTGCCATTCACGGGTTTGGAGGTCCTGAAGGAGGGCAAAAGGTGATCTACGCGGATTCGAGCTTCCTGTTTTCGTTCTATGCTCTGGATGCCAACTCGCCCGCCGCGGCCGCCGCTTATGCCACTGACGGCCGGCGGCCTCTTTTGCTCACTCCCTGGCAGCGGTTCGAGTTGAGAAACGCCGTTCGCCTGGCAGTCCATCGTCTAAAACGGGCGAGGCTCTCCATCCTCTTTCGTCCTGCCCACGTCTTCAAGCAGGTCCAGGAGGACCTGGATGCCGGCCGGTTGCGCCACGCCGAAGTGGATTGGCGCGAGAGCCTCCGCCTTGCCGAGGAGTTAAGCAGCCAGTACACCGAAACAACCGGACCTGGCGCGGTGGATGTATGGCACGTTGCCGCAGCCGTTCTGCTCGAAGCGGATACCTTTTGGACGTTCGATGATGAGCAACGGCTCCTGGCTGATCGGTGTGGGCGATTCCGCAAGGTTCCCAAACTAACACCCTGATCCTCCCCCTCGGCTCTACGCCGCTGTCCAATTGCCCGCCACCCAGGACCGGGCCGGCAGGCCGCGCAGCGCCGGCTGCCGGCGCACCTCCAGGAAGCCAATTCCTCTCAGTTCAAGTTCGACAACAGCGCGGCAACCCGCCACACTCCGCCCCCGTATGCGTTGGACCGAGACTCTGATACCCACGTTGAAGGAGACGCCGGCGGAGGCCGAGATCGTCTCCCACAAGCTGCTGTTGCGGGCGGGATTGATCCGGAAACTGACGGGAGGTTTGTACACGTTCCTGCCGCTGGGACTGCGGGCGTTGCGAAAGGTCGAACAGATCGTGCGCGAAGAGATGAACCGGGCCGGCGCTCTCGAGGTGCTCATGCCGGCGCTCCAGCCGCCCGACATCTGGCAGCAAAGCGGGCGCTACGAAGCCGCGCGTGACGTCCTGTTCAAGGTGCGGGACCGCGCCAAGAAGGAGTGGGTGCTGGGCCCCACGCACGAGGAAGTCATCACTTCCCTGGTCGCGGGGGAAATCAGCAGCTACCGGCAGATGCCCAAGAATTTTTACCAGATTCAGACCAAATTCCGCGACGAAATCCGCCCCCGCTTCGGCCTGATGCGGGCCAAGGAGTTTGTGATGAAAGACGCCTACAGTTTCGACGCGACGGACGAGGGGGCGCAGGCCAGTTACCGCAAAATGTACGACGCCTATGCCCGCATCTTCCAACGGTGCGGCTTGAAGGCCATTCCGGTGGAGGCGGACACCGGCGTCATGGGCGGCAAGTTTTCCCACGAATTCATGGTCCCGGCCGAAACAGGGGAAAATGAAGTCGTGTTCTGCGAGGGCTGCGGCTACGCCGCCAACGTCGAGAAAGCCTCGAGCAAATGGTCGGCGCCCAGCCCGCCCCAGGCCCCCTCAGGCGCGGTCGAGCGTTTCCCCACGCCGGGGGTCGCCACCATTGAAGACCTGGCCCGGCCGCCGTATGGCGTCCCCGCCAGCCGCCAGATCAAGACGCTGGTCTTTCTGGTGGAAAGCAAGCCGGTGTTGGTTCTGTTGCGCGGGGACGACCAACTCAACGAGGCCAAGCTGGCCGGCGTGCTCGGCACGATCACCTTCCGCGCCGCTGAATCCGAGGAAATCCATGCGGCGCTGGGGGCGCACCCGGGGAGCCTGGGCGCCGTGGGTGTCACGCAATACCCCGTTTACGCCGACGAACGGCTTCGGGATACCGCCGGCATGACGACCGGCGCCAATGCCGACGGCTACCACCTCCGCAACGTTGCCCTGGGGCGTGACATCGCCGTCACCCGCTTCGCCGACCTGCGCCTGGTTCGCGCCGGCGAGCCTTGCCCCCACTGCGGCCAGCCGCTGAAAGTCCAGCGCGCCATCGAAGTGGGCCACGTCTTCAAACTGGGAACGAAGTACTCGGAAGCCCTCAACGCCCTGTTCCTGGACGAAACCGGCAAACAGCAACCGGCGGTGATGGGCTGCTACGGAATCGGGGTCACTCGCACCCTCCAAGCCATCATCGAGCAAAGCCACGATGACTTTGGCATCATCTGGCCGATGAGTGTCGCCCCCTACACCGTCTGCGTCACTCCCCTGTCGGTCGTCCCCGGCAGCGACGTCCTCCGCCGCGCCGAGGAAATCTACGCCGCCCTCTCCGCGCAGCAGGTGGATGTGATTCTGGACGACCGCAACGAACGGCCGGGAGTGAAGTTCAAAGACTCCGAGCTGGTCGGGTTCCCGATCCGCGTTGCCATCGGCGAGAAGTCCCTCGCCAAAGGCGAGGTTGAAATCAAGCCAAGGGCTGGTGCGCTCCTGTCCGTTAAAGCCGATGAGGCGGTGGCCCGGGTCCTCGAACTCATTCGCCAGGCGGCCTGAGCCCCCCGGCCCGGCCGTGGCGGCATGGACAGGCGCAGCGGGGCTTTTTCGCGGAAGCGCCGCCAGGTTGGGCGGCCGTGCCGATGCCCACTCCGGGCCGTTGCCGGCTGATGGGCGGCCGACCCCGCCCAAGCCTCCTCGCTGAGCCATGCAGGATGCGCAACGGCCTGGCTTCAATCCCCCGTCGCGCTGCCCGGAACGCAATGCAGCAAGCCGGGCCGATTCAGCCGCTCGCGGTTGAATTTTTCGAAACTCACGTTCTCCACGTGCCCGCTGAAGCCCAGCAGAATGCCCCCCTTTCGGCCGTGCCGCCGCCCCAAGCCTTCCCCTTCGCTGGGGTAACTGCTGGCATCATTGTAGCAGCTTTGGCCCGGGAAATGTTGGTAGTAATTCGGTTCGTCGGGTTCCCAAACGAAATAAGCCGCCTGATTGAAGGCGCCGAGCCGGTAGGTGCGGCCGCCCAGGGCGCCGTAACCGCTCACCGCCCCGTTCCAGATATAAGTGGATTGCTTGTTCGGCCGAATCGTCCAGTAGGGGTTGGCCGACGCGTTGGTTTTGTCCGTGGGACACCAGTACACCTTCCGATTTTTCAGGTAGCTCCAAATCTGGCCGCCCTCGTAGGCCAGTTCGGGATTCACGTTGTAAGGCGCGGCGGTCATGTTCGGCGGGCTGTTGCCACTGGGGGTGTAGAGCCAGCCGGGGTGAACATTGCCCCAGTTGGGCGAAGCCATCCGGTCCAGGTTGTCGGCGGCGTACATGTGCGCCGCGGTCCCGATTTGCTTGTTGTTGCCGACGCAGGTGGTCCGCACCGCCTTGTCTTTGGCCATGGCCAAAGCCGGGAGCAACATCGCCGCCAGAATCGCGATGATGGCGATGACCACCAGCAATTCAATCAACGTGAAAGCCGCGACCGCCTCCGGGAGGCTGCTCGCATCGCGGTTCTGCCGCGGTGGCTTCACCCCTGGGAAACCGGATTCAGGGTTGCTGTCGGTATGGCTTGTGGGCACGGTAAAGCTCGAGAAATTGAGTGTTGGCTTCAGCTATTTGACCTTGGCCCGCCGCCCGGGCGCGGTCAAGCGCTTTCTCGGCGGCGGCGATCGCCTCGGGGAACCGCCCCACCTCGGCGTAGGCGGCCGCCAGGGTTCCGAGGAAGGCGGCCTGAGTGCCGTGGGTGAGTTTCACCGCCTTTTCCGCCAGGGTCACCGCCTCGGGGCCGTTGCGAAGGTCCGCGTCGGGATGGGTGGCCAGGAGCCAGGCCAGGTCGTTGAGATAGACGGCGGAGTTGGGGCTGAGTTGGACGGCCTGCCGATAATGCGGCACGGCGGCGGCAAGCTGTCCCTGGGCGTGCAGGCAAACCGCCAGGGAGTGATGGACCTGGGCGACGGCCTTGCCATCGGCGGCCCGGCTCTCCAAACCGCGCAGCAAGTCGGTGAAGACGGCCGCGGCCTCGGGGAGCTGTCCCTGGTTGAGCCGGGCCACGCCCAGCTTAAAGCGCGCCTCGAGGTCGTCGGGTTTCAAGCGGCTGGCGGTTTCATACGCGTTGGCCGCCGCCGCCCAGTCGCCCTTGGCTTCCAGCGCCGCAGCGAGATTGAAGCGCGCATCGGCGTTGTCGGGGCGCGCCCGAAGCACCGCCTCGAACTGGGCAATGGCCTCGTCAAACCGTTTCTGGCCCGCCAGCAGCGCGCCCAGGCTCAACCGCACCTCGGCATAGTCCGGCCGCAGGGCCAGCGCTGCCTCGTAATCCCGAATCGCCTCGTCGGTCCGGCCTTGTCTGGCCCGCGAGATGCCCAGGTTGTAGCGGGCTTCAACGAAGCCTGGTCTGAGCTCAAGCGCGGCCAGGTAATGCTTTTCCGCCTCGGCGAACTGGCCGGCCTCGGCGGCGAAGTTTCCCAAATTGTAATGGCCCGAGGGAGTCGGCCGAATATCCATGGCCCGGCGCATGAGCTCGACCGCCTCCGGTGTGCGCCCCTGCCGGGCGCGGCATAGCGCGAGATTGACCAGCGCCTCGGGGTAATTCGGACGAACCTCGAGCGCCTTTTCAAACTGCGCCTCGGCCTCGGCGGCTTTCCCGGCGTCCAGCAGGCTCGATCCCAGGTTGTTGTGCGCAATCGCGTTTCGCGAGGTGGAGGCGACCGCACGGGCAAACAACGTCGTGCTGTCCTTCCAATGGTGCACCTGTTTCCACGTCACGGCGGCCAGCGCCGCCAAGACCACGGCCGCGGCCACCCCCAGTGCCGCGGGCCCCACACGGATTTGCGGCCCAACAAACGTTTCCGGGGGCCGCGGGGCAGCCTGAGGCTGGACCGCCGGACCGGGGGCCGTCCATTCGGCAAGAGCCCATGAAATCATGATAAAAATGCCCAGCAGCGGGAGATACGTGTAGCGGTCGGCCATCGCCTGTTGACCGACCTGAACCAGGCCAATGACCGGAACCAGCATGCCGAGGTACCAAAACCAGCCGACGGCCAGATAGGGACGCCGGCGGATTTGCCACAACACCAGGGCGGTGACCCCCGTCAAGAGCACCCCCGCCCCCAGCACCCAAAGCGCCGGCCACTCCTTCGGCGTCGGCAGCGGATAAATCACGGCCAGGTCCGACGGCCAGACAGTCTTGCCAAGATACCGAACGCAGGAGACCAGCGCGTTCGAAACCCTGAAATCCAGCGGAAGAGCTTCCAGGGAAGCGACCGCTCCCCCCTGTTTTTGCGCGGAAAACGTGAGCAGGCTCGACCCCGCACTCAGCGCAAAAAACGCGGCCTTGTCGAGGAGGACGGACACCGGAAACGGGCGGCGCTCGATCGCAAACCGTTTCAGGGGCCAGAAATCCAGCAATAGCAGCACACAGGGGACCGTCACCAGCATCGGCTTGCTCATCAGCCCCAGCGCAAAGAATGCCAGCGCCAGCGTGTACCAACCCCACGTTCTTCGCGCGCCCCCACCCCGCGCCGGCGCCGTGCCGTCGGCCGCCTGGCGGTGGCGCGCATATTCGCCATAAGCCCACAACGTGAGGACAAAGAACAGGCCGCTCAGCACATCCTTGCGTTCCGCCACCCAGGCAACGGACTCGACATGGAGCGGGTGAAGGGCGAACAGGGCGGCAACGAAAGCAGCCGGCCAGAAGGCCCCGGTGAGTCGCGCCAGCACCAGCAGGAGCAACATGGCAGTTGCGGCATGAATCACCAGGCTGGTCGCGTGATGGCCTGCTGGATTCCGCCCAAACCATTCCACATCCAGCATGTGCGACAGCCAGGTCACGGGATGCCAGTTGCCCGCATGCCCGCCCTCGAACGCCCAGGCCACGTTGTCCCGGGACAACCCCTGCAGCACGCGGGGGTTTTCGGTCACATAATCCGGATCATCGTACGAGACAAAGCCATTCCGGAGTGAGGGAGAGTAAACGGCAAGGGTCAGCGCCCCCAGCAGCACGCACGCCAGCAGCCGGCGCTTTGCCTGAGCATTCCAGTCCATCAAGGACAGCCAATGTCGTCAAAGCGGGCCGCCAGTTCAATGCCGAAACGCGGTGGGGTGTTGAGACGCGCTGATACGCGAAAAACCCCGCGGCAATCCCTGGTTTCGCCTGGAACATCCCGCGAACCACCCCCCGGAGTTTCCCGTTCCGACGGGACGAAAAATCCCCGGCCGGGTCGCCCCGGACCGGGGAAGCGGAAGCGCGGCGAGGCAAATCAGAAGCTCAGCATGACTTCTCCCCGCAGGAAGCTCATCTGGTCCCGTTGGTTGTAGTAGTCACCCTCCCAAACGGATTCGGCCCAGAGATGAGCGTTCACGTACTTGTTAAACTGGTACTTCAGCACCAACTGCGCGTAGTGGCCACGGAAATTGCCATCGCCACTGAACAAGCCGGGCGCCACCGTGCGCGTCGGGACCTCCTGCGGCGCAAAAAGGGCATTGTACATGGCGCTGAAAGTCAGCTTCTTGACGGGGTTGACGCTCCAGGCAAGGCCGAAACGGCCGATATTGTTAATCTGCGCGATCTTGCCGCTGGTTTCCAACGGGTAGGAGTAGATATACAACTCGCTCCACCGCGGCCACCGGCCCCAGAGCAGATCGAACATCTCGTCCGTCCCCTCCGTGTCCGGATCGTCGCCCGACAGGAACTCGCCCACCAGGCTCAGTTCGTTGTTCATTTTGTCCTTGAACATGTAAGTGAGCTTGGCCTTGCCGCCGTAGGCATCAATGGTTCGCGGCCCGTACTCGGCGGCGGAAGCCAGGCTGGTCCGGATGGAATCGCCCTTGCTGCCGAATTGATACGCGCCTTCAACCGAATACTTCCAGTGTTCCGCCGGCGTGCCGGTGATCTTGGCCCCGACGGTGTAGATGTCGGCATTATCGCCTTTGTTGGCCCAGACTTGGTCGTCGTGCTTGTAGATAAAATAGCCATCAATCTGCATGTTCTCGATGGACTTGTTGGACCCGTATAAAACCAGACCCGACTCCCGCTGCTCGGTCAGCGAGTAATTCTTCGAGTAATCCAGGGTCGGCAGCCAGGCGTCCGGCTGAGGACTGTGGTAGATGCCAATTAGGTCCAGGCGCGTCTTGATGTCCTTCAACTCGTAAGTCACCCGCGCCGCATCCAGGAAGAAACTCCAGGAGCCGTCCCCTGGCGTGCCGTCAGCCACCAGCCACCAGTCGTAAAAATCCCCCAACAGGATGTCCTGGCGCCCCACCGTCAGGCTCAGGGGCTCGTGGCCAAAGGGCTGCTTCCACTGCACATTCAGGTTGTCCAGGATGCCGTAACGCCATTCCAACCCGGTGCCCCGCTGTACGCCCGACGAGTCCGCATTCTCCTTCCACGCCGCGAAGGAATTCTTCATCCACTGCCGCGGCTCGGCCGAGAGCCGGGCGTTGACCGACAGGTTGGTCATCACCCGCGCGTTGGCCCAAAGCCGCGCCCGAAAACGAATCACGTCCTGTTCGTTGAGGCTGGCCGCATCGTCTTGACTCAGAGTGAGGGCATTGTTGAAATACTCGTTCCGAGCCCGGAAATCACCGCCCCACGTCAGCCAATCCGTGGGATTCTTCACGTCTTTCACAAACTCGTCGAAGGCGGATGGGGGCGGCGGGGAGGCTGCTGCGGCTGACTGCGCTTGCGCCGCCAGGCCCGTCACAGCCAGAACGCCGATGATGAGGATCTTGGTTTTGGTTGTCATAGGATGGATTTGAACCGGGAGGGGCGAGTATCGCCCATGACCCGGGTTCGCTTGTTTCATAGGTTCGCTCTGCTCTCGCGGCGCTTCTGCCAAAAGCGCCGCCTGCTTTCGCCCGGCTTCCGCTCGGGTCCGGGCCAGGTTGTCCGCCCACCGCAAGACGGACACCTTTCCAGCCCGTCTTTTAGTGGGACGACCGAATCCTAGCGGGGAATGGCCCCAAGGTAAAGCGTAGAATAAGAGATTCTCCGCATTTTTCGAGGCGCTCTTAATGCTCATTTATTGTCCTGAAAACACCAATAAAAGACAACCTCGCGAAGGCTTGGCGGCCCGGGCTCCCGCAGGCTATGCTTGACCCCATCATGAGCCTCCTGTTGGACGTGATTGAGCTGCGGGTGCGCTACAGCGAGACGGACCAGATGGGCACCTTTTACAACGCGCGGGCGCTGGAGTGGTTTGAATGCGGCCGCAGCGAACTGATTCGCCACCGGATGAACATGTCCTATGCCGAAGTCGAGGCGCAGGGCGTGTTTCTGCCGCTGGTGGAGGCGCATCTGGAATTCCAGGGCGGCGCGCGATACGACGATCTGCTCCGAGTGGAATCGGCGCTGGATTTTCAGGGGCGGGCGCGGTTGCGTTTTGACGTTCAGATTACGCATGCCGGCAGCCGCCGGCCGGTCGTCCGCGGTTACACCGTGCATGCGTTTACCGACCGGCAGGCCCGTCCGGTTCGCCCGCCGCCCTGGTTTGTCACACGCTTGCGCGAGGCGGCCGGCGCGGCGGTTCCGGAACCGCGGTCCTGCTGAACGAGCCGGCCTGCAGAAATTCGGCGTTGCGCGCGGGGCGCCGCTTCGGTTAGAAACAGCCTGGTCATAACGCCGCAAGAACTATGAGCAAGAACCCGAATGCGCCGGCCGGAACGTTCCACCCCGTCAGTGCTCCCGATTTTCTTCCCCTGCCCCAGTTGCGCGCGCTTCAACTGCAGCGCTTGAAACAGATCGTCGAACGCGCCTATGAGCGCGTGGCGCTGTTTCGCCAGCGGATGAAGGAACGCGACCTGACGCCGGAGGACATCACCCGCCTGGAGGACATCAGCAAACTGCCGTTTACCGTCAAGACCGACCTGCGGGACACGTATCCCTTCGGCCTGTTTGCCAGTCCCATGAAGGAAATCGTGCGGTTGCACGCCTCGAGCGGCACCACCGGCAAACCCATTGTCGTGGCCTACACCCGCGAGGATGTTCAGGTCTGGACCAATGTGATGGTGCGCAGTTTCGCCGCCTGCGGACTGCACGAGGGCGACATCATCCAAAATGCGTACGGTTATGGTTTGTTCACCGGCGGCCTGGGGGCGCACTACGGCGCCGAGGCGCTGGGCGCCACCGTCATTCCCATTTCGGGCGGCAACACCCAGCGCCAGCTCATGGTCATGAAGGATTTTGGGACCACGGCCATTTGCTGCACCCCGAGCTACTTCCTCCATCTCATTGACCAGGCCGAGGAGGAAGGCATCCGGCTCAAACAACTCCCGCTGCGGGCCGGGGTCTTCGGCGCCGAACCCTGGACCGAATCCATGCGCCGCCGCATCGAGGCCGACAGCGGCATCAAGGCCTACGATATCTACGGCCTGTCCGAAATCGTCGGCCCCGGTGTCGCCATGGAGTGCGAGTGCCAGGCAGGGCCGCACATCTTCGAAGACTACTTTTACCCGGAAATCGTGGACCCCAAGACCGGCAAACCCCTGCCCGACGGCGAGGAGGGCGAACTGGTGCTCACCACGCTGGGCAAGCAGGCCATGCCCATGATTCGCTACCGCACCCGCGACATCACCGCCCTGGCCTCCGACACCTGCGACTGCGGGCGCACCCTCCGCCGCATCAAGCGCATCTCCCGCCGCAGCGACGACATGTTCATCATCCGCGGCGTCAACGTTTATCCCTCGCAGGTCGAAACCGCCCTCCTCAAGGTCGAGGGCGCGCTGCCGCACTACCAGATCGTGCTCACCCGGGAGCGGGACCTGGATGTGATGGAGGTGCAGGTCGAGGTCACCCCCGAGGTGTTCGGCGACACCGTGGGGGCGCTGGAGCAGTTGCAGCAGAAGCTCAGCCGCTCCATTGAATCCACCGTCGGCGTGCGCGCCAATGTGCGGCTGGTGCAACCCCGCACCTTGCAGCGCAGCGAGGGCAAGGCCAAACGCGTCATTGACCAGCGCAAACTGTAACCCCGCGAAACCCTTATGAAAGTAAAACAATTGTCGCTGTTTCTGGAAAACAAGCCGGGCGCCCTCAGCCACCCCATCAAACTCCTGGCCAAGGCCGGCTTCAACCTCCTGACCCTCTCGCTGGCGGACACCCAGCAGTTCGGCATTCTCCGCCTGGTGGTCCGGGACTGGCAGAAGGCCAAGAAACGGCTGGAGTCGGCCGGGTTCGTGGTCAAGGTGACGGACCTGGTCGCGCTGGAGGTGGCCGATGAGCCGGGCGGGCTGGCGCGGGTCCTGGCCTGCCTCGAAAAGGCCGGCGTGAATGTCGAGTACATGTACGGCTTCACCCTCAAGCACGAAGGCAAGGGCCTGCTGGCGTTCCGCTTTGACGACCCCGACCAGGCCATCGCGGCCCTGCAGCGCAAAGGCATGAAGCCGGTCAGCTCCGCCGAACTGTTCAAACGCCTCGAAGACTGACGTCCGCCCGCCGGGCGCCAGACCGGCCGGCACTCCTTCCGCAGCCCAAAACAAAACCACTATGCCCCCTTTGGTCTCCCGCCTTGTCCCCCGTTTTTCCGCCGGCGCCTGGCTGCCGGGCGGTCTGGTGATAATAGCCGCCCTGGCGGTGAGCGGCTGCCGCCACGGCCGCGCCCCGGCCCCCTGCTGCGCCTCGGCGGCGATGGCGGATGCCCCCGCTCTGGCCGCCCGCTCGAACGCCGTGGCGGCGGCCGGCACGAACCGCGCCGTGCGGCTTCCCAAACGGCTGACCTACACCCCGCGGCCCTATCCCGTGGACGAGCGGGGGTTCTCGCCCGTGGACAAGGCGCTGGCGAAGGCTTATGCGCGCGAGGAGATGATCGCGGATGACGACGAGGGTTCGCTGAACCCGTACATCCTGCGCGTGGTCGCGGCTTACCCGCTGGACGGGTCGTATCCCTATCATTGCAGTTGGGAACCGCGGGAGTATGACATCTACAACGGGGTGACCCAGGACCTGTGGTACCAGGGCATGGTCGTGGCCAAGGCGTACCCGGACGGCTCGCGCTGCAGTTACTGCTGCGGCTTCACCTTCGAGGTGTTCGTGCGCGCCATGAAGCTGCGGAACATCCAGAAAGGACTGGACCCGGACGACTTCAACGGCATGACCTTTCACGACCTGTTCAACCTCCTGCAAATCTGGTATATCGAGGGCAAAGGCGATTCCGAACAGCGGGGGATTGTCGCCTACGGCCTGGGCCGGGCCATCACGGACTTCGAGCAGGCGCGGCCCGGCGACATCCTGAGTTACAGCACCACGCCGCCAGGAGGACATTCAACCATTTTCATTGATTGGCTGCGCGACGAACAGAATCGCATCATCGGCTTGAAGTACTTTTCCTCGAACCTGTCCGGCACCCGCGGCGTCGGCTACGGCTCGGGCAAGTTCAGCGATGCCAACAACGGCCGCGGGATTCTGCGCAACTCGGTGAAAATCGCGCGCGTCGGGGCCATCAAGGACTACCGGCCGTTCAACCGGGCGGAGATTCCCTGGCGCAACGCTTACGCTCCCACCCAGCCGGACCGCGTTCTTTATCTGCCCGCTCCCACCGCCACGCCGGCGGGAGCGGCTGACCCCAAGCCTTGAACTGCGGGCCGGCGAGACTCCAGGTCAACCCCTTCGCCGCGAGGCGCCGGGGTGCGCGCGCCTGGCAGGGCTGGGCAGCGGCTTTCCTTTTCCTCCTGATTTCAGCCGCCGGCGCTGCGCCGGCGACCGGCGCCCGCGGCATGGTCGCCTCCGGCCATCCGCTGGCCACGCACGCCGGCCTGGCCGTGCTCCAGGCCGGCGGCAACGCGATTGATGCGGCCGTCGCGGTTGGACTCACCCTCGGCGTGGTGGACTCGCACAATTCCGGCATCGGCGGCGGCTGTTTCCTGCTGATTCGCCTGCCCGGCGGGCAGGTGGTTGCGATTGACGGACGGGAGACCGCCCCCGCCGCCGCCACGCGTGACCTGTTCATCCGAAACGGCAAACCGGCGCCCGAGTTGAGCCAGACCGGGCCGCTGGCCAGCGGCGTGCCCGGCGAACTCGCCGCGTTTGACCATGCGCTGCGCCACTACGGCCGCAAATCGCTCGCCGACCTCTTGCTGCCCGCGGCGAACCTGGCGGAACAAGGGTTCACGCTCGATGCCACCGATGAGGCGCGCCTTCAGTCCGTGGCGAAGGACCTCGCGCGGTTCAAAGCCGCGCGCCGGGTCTTTTTTTCGGGCGCCCGCCCCCTCGCCCAAGGCCAGCGGCTCAAGCAGCCGGACCTCGCGGCCACCTACCGGCAAATTGCCAGGCACGGCGTGGATTGGTTCTATCGCGGTCCCTTTGCCAAGAAGACCGCCCGCTGGATGAAGGCCAACGGCGGGCTGCTCACCGCCGCGGATTTCGCGAATTATTCCGTCGTTTGCCGCGAGCCGGTTTCCACCACCTACCGCGGCTGTCAAATCGTGGCCTTTCCCCCGCCCGGCTCGGGCGGGGTTCACCTGCTCCAGATGCTCAACATCCTGGAAAACTTTGACCTGCGGGCCATGGACGACGCCGACCGCTGGCAGGTCATGGTTGAAACGATGAAACTGGCCTTTGCGGATCGCGCCTTCTGGCTCGGAGACCCCGACTTTGCCAGGGTGCCCCGCGGGCTGGTCTCCAAGTCGTATGCCGCGGCGCTGGCCCAACAAATCCGCCTGGACCGGGCGGCCCCAGTGCCGGCGCACGGCCAGCCGCCGGGCGGCCTCGAGGACGCGTTCGAAAAACACACCACCCACTTCTCGGTGGCCGATGCGGAGGGCAATTGGGTCGCCTGCACCGCCACGATCAACACCACCTTCGGTTCCAAGGTCGTCATTCCCGGAACCGGCGTGGTGTTGAACAACCAGATGGATGACTTTTCCATCCAGCCGGGCGTTCCCAATTACTTCGGCCTGGTCGGAGCCGAGGCCAACGCCATCGAGCCCCGCAAACGCCCCCTCTCAAGCATGTGCCCCACCCTGGTTCTGCGCGACGGCCAGCCCGTTCTCGCCCTCGGCGCCGCCGGCGGCCCAAAGATCATCTCCGCCGTCCTCCTCAGCCTCGTGGCGTGCCTGGACCTCGGCCTCTCCCCCGCCGACGCCCTGGCGGCCCCCCGCCTCCACCACCAATGGTCCCCGGACGAGCTGTTGGTCGAGAAAGACTTTCCGGCGCCTCTCCGCGAGGCGTTGCGCGGCCGCGGCCATGCCGTGGGTGAATTGCGCTCGCACTCGATCGCCCAACTGGTGGCGTATGACCCGGCGGCGAAGCGCTTTACCGGTGTCGCGGACCCGCGGTCCCGGGGCCTCGCCGCGGGCTGGTAAGGGCGGGGGGCGCGGCTGTAAATCACGCGCGCTAATAACGTAAGTGAGCATAGCTTAAAAGTGCTTGCACGCTTATGTCCCGGGTGCTACCTTTCCCCCGACTTTTTCTGAACATAACCAAAAC
>ERZ795051.2056-NODE-2056-length-23356-cov-21.899489_pt1 | contig 23356 bp, 26 predicted proteins | sample MGYA00375135_ERZ795051 | MGnify/ENA primary metagenome ERZ795051 (study PRJEB30180, sample SAMN05720222) | activated sludge metagenome | isolation source: Anaerobic digester | place: Japan | collected 2015-05-26 ... | reverse complement strand
TCCGGTTTACACCTGGTTTGGTTCTTTGTAGCGGTCGTTACGTTATCTAGCCTGCCTATGTTCGTGGCGTTAATTGAAGACGTGTGTGTGTGGCGTTACCGTGCGTTATATTTAGTCATCTGACCAAGGTGTAACGTTCCGTAACGAAGTGTAATGATTCACATGTCAATTTTGCCCTAAAACCGTGACAATTTGTCAAACCGTGACAATTTGTCCTTATTTTACCGGCCTCCCGTGGCTGTGTGTTTTAGTACCGACGATATTTTTCTATGAGCAATATCAGAGCACTACAGTGTGTTTGGGGGGGTTTTACAAAACTTTTACACTAAACCATGAATCCTTAACTTAGTTCAATGCATCACAAGTTACAAAAACCATGTAACTTGTGACATGGTGGTCTAAACCATGTCAAAGCAAGATAGAGACAGTGCTATCACCATATAGCTTATACTTTAGACTATAATATAATAGTATGACTTATACCCTGGACTATAGTATTGTGGTACTTGGTTATAGCATTGTCTCTTTGTTACGTAGTTGAGCGCCGCTTAGAGGCGGCGCTCAACGAGGATAGGGTGCTATTGAGTGAGGTTGTGTATGGGGAAGTCAGCCAAGAGGAAGTGGATCCCCAGGGATTTAGACAAAGGTGCTTTTACTAGGAAGGCCAAGGCTGCAGGCATGTCTGTACAGGAGTATGCTGACTATGTCTTGCGTAAGGGGAGCAGGGCTAGTACGAAGACCAAGAGGCAAGCGGCCTTAGCCAAGACGTTTAGTAAGATGAGTCGGAAGAGGGGTCGAGCACGTTAGTGGTGGGGTGCGTGTGAGTTGGTTGGCCCTTCCGACAGGTATCCTGGTTGTAGGCCGTGGCGAGTGCCTCTTTTGAGGCTTGCCGAAGGGTGTCGCGGAGAAGGGTTAGGGGATGGAGAGGATGCCTGACGGGGTGACGTTTGTGCCGGAGGATCTTGTCGCGTGTTCTTGGCGCATTAGTACGCTGATGGAGCGTGTCATCGCTGGGAGGAACGCGTTGGTCTCTTTGGAGAACGAGCTGATCGAGGAGCTTCTCAGGTTCGTCAAGTTGGCGCTGCGGGAGTGTGCTTGTGAACGGAGTGAACATTGATCGCATCAAAGGGGTGCTCCGGTCCGATGAGGGGCTTTCCCTGAAGCCTTACCGGTGTCCTACCGGCCACCGGACAATAGGCTATGGTTGGAACCTTGATGCGCGTAAGCTCCCCAACTTTATAGACTTCTATCTGGCACAGCATGGGTGTATCACCGAGGAGATGGCTGAGTGGCTCTTGGATAGGGCTGTTCTCGACGCAACGGAGGGCGCGAAGAGCATCCTCGGTGAGGCATGGTCGAGGCTCTCTGAGGAGAGAAGAGAGGTGCTCGTACAGATGGTCTTTCAGTTAGGGAAGGCGTCTGTGAGCAAGTTTACCACAACGCTCGAGTGCATTCGTAATGGGGAGTATCGTAGGGCCGCTGAAGCGATGAGACAGAGTCTGTGGCATAAGCAGACGCCAGCGCGGTGCGAGAGACTTGCCCGTGTAATGGAGATTGGTCGTTATGACAGAGCCGCAGTTTGAGACTCGCCTCAGCATCCTGGAGCATGATATGTCCCAAATCAAAGAAAGTTTATCTCGTATAGAGTGCGCCATTGTGGGCAATGGCGCGCCAGGCATAAAGATCGAGCTTGACCGGTTGAAGCGGCAGCAGTCTCTTCTCTGGTGGGCAATCTCGACCGTTGGGTCAGGCGTTATGGGACTGGCGGGGTACATAGTGCGAGGGCTCTTGTAGCCCGGGAGGATTTATGGATAAGGCTGATCGGGAAGCATTAAGGCTCTTTTATCAAACATTAGCGAAAGGTGCTTTTACGGACGCGCAGGTGGCCCTCTACTGGGCGCTCTTGAAGGGTCGTGAAGCGCGGGCGGAGTGGGTGCGTAAGTACGGCGAAACTGTTGGTGTGCCTCGGGAGATCGTCAACCTCCTGAACTCCGGCATTACCTTTACGAAGCAGGATATCGCCTACATCGCCGCTGCTGAGATCGCCGCTCAAGCCCAGCCTGTCGCGTCGTCTCTGATCGATCGCATCCTTGGCTACATCACGGCGCCGTTCAGGTGGCTGTTCGGAGCGAGGAAGTGAGCGACCTGGGGCACGAGAAAGGGCGAGGCTGATCCTCGTGCAGGCTACGATGACGCCAGAGTTCATAACGCCGCTGGAGTGCGAGGCGTGCTCCGATACCGTGTGGCGCCTGACTAAGCCCCTGGTGTACTACTCGGCTCTGGCTGGTGTAGTGTTCGTGCCGACTGGCTTCGAGACGGACTTCGCCAGTGTGCCCAGGCTGCCTATAGTGTATGCACTGTACGGCAACAGAGCTCATCACGAGGGTGTTATCCATGACTACTTATTCAGAAAGGGGTGCGAACCCCTCGTCAGCTTCGATGTCGCGAATAAAGTGTTCCTGGAGGCTATGGAAGTGCGCGGGAAGTCCGCTCTCGTCAGGTACCCAATGTACTGGGCAGTGTGCCTCTTCTCTCGACCGTTCTTCAAGCAGCTGGGGGTGCTCGATCGGCTATGAGCGACAAACGTGACAACACCACGGCAGCCGAGAAGCCCGCGAAGGGCCCCCGTAAGACAACCTATCGCAAGCTCCAGAAGCTGAAGATCGACATCTTCGACCTCAACCCCCCTCCCATGCATACAGCCGACACACCCTGGACGGAGGATGAGGCTATAGCCGAGATGGAGTTCCTGTGCCGGTACGTCGGGTGTTCCGACCCGACAAAAATATTCTTCAACCAGGCTTTGTTCTGCCGCGGCTACAAAGAGCCCGAACTGCATGCGCGCCTCGCCCGTGAGTTCGGAGGAAAAGTGCTGGAACTGTACGAACTCGCTCAGCGCCTTCGGGCTGAAAAAGTCGCGATGCTCTGCCTGAATAAGCAGATGGACCCAAAGTTCGGCATTTTCGCTATGCAGAACATCAGTAAGTGGCGGCAAACTCAGACCGTGGACGTCGCGACTAACGTCATGATCCGAACCAAAGACTACAAGGGAACCCAGGAAATTATCACCGAGCGCATGAATAAGGCAAAGAAAGAGAAATGAACGCGCTGCCGACCATAGACGACTCCTACCCGATAGAGTACTCGATCAAAGGCGAGGCTTCTATCGAAATAGAGTACTACCCTGCGCCAACTATCGAGAGGTTCCACGCAAGCCAAGCTACTATACGCTCTCTCGTCGGGCCGGTTGGCTCCGGTAAATCTACGGCAGGCGTTATGGAAATCTGCCACTTTTTGCCGAATATGTTGTTCACCGTGTACGGAATAAAGAACACACGGTGGCTTGTTTTACGTAATACGAATGATATGCTATGGACAACTACCATGCGCACGTTCTTTGAGTGGTTTCCACCCTCTGTTTTCGGAAGATTCCACAAACAAGAGAAAACTTACGTTATAACCGCATATAGACCATTGACCGTAGAGATCATGTTCAGATCTTGTGACAGGCCGGAAGATGTCGATAAGTTCCGATCGTTGGAAATTACCGGCTACCTGATCGATGAGTCTTCCGAGGTGCATCACTCGATCAAGAACATTCTCCGACAGCGTATCGGTAGATACCCCCCGGCCAAGGATTGGCCAAAGGACGATAATGGCAGACCTATCGTGAGAAAGTTCGGCATCGAGGTCACGAACCCACCCGATATCGAGAGCCCAGACTACTATGAGTTCTACGGCCCGGACGATAAACGTCTGGAAATGGGGGAGGGCTTCTGGCAGAAACCAGGTGAAAACGCAGAAAACCTGGATCCGAATTACTACGAGGACTTAAAAAAACTCTACGCGAACGACCCTGAGTGGGTTGAGCGCTATATCGAGGGTAAGCCTGGCGCTATGCGCGTTGGAAAGAATGTCTACACGGCATTCAGCCACGCGTTCCACGTAGCGAAACAGACCCTCGTGTGGCCAGGCGTGCAGTTCACCCTCTATCGAGGCTGGGATAACACAGGCAACTGTCCGGCATGCGTTGTGTGCTACATGCCTTCACCAGGTGTTATCCACGTGCTCCGAGAGTTCTGGGACGATAGAAGCGGCATCATCGAGTTTGCGGAAAGAGTCCAGAAGGAGTGCAACGCCCTTTACCCGAACGCGTCTTATGTGGATTGGGGTGACCCGGCAGGCGAGACAAAGTTCTCGACACGGTCAGGGGGCTTGACATCGAACGCACAGCTCATGCGTGAGGTTGGCATCAACGTGATGCCTTCAGTGAAGGAGTGGGAACCTCGACGAGAGGCGGTCAATTCCATTTTGACGGCTACTTACCGGGGCGAGCCCGCGTTCCTGATAGACCCCTCTTGTAACCGACTCATTCAGGGCTTCCTTGGAGGGTACGGCTACAAGGAGGTGCAGAACGGTGTGTTCTCGGATAGGCCACTGAAGAACCGGTACTCCCATATCCATGACGCGCTCCAGTACGTCTGCGCCAAGCTCGCCGGTCGCTCCTGGTCAGAGCGTCGTCCCAAGATCAGGAGCCGAGACAGACGAGTGGTTGGCTACGGAGGATAAAGGTGCCCAAGGATAGCGACTCCTACACTGTCGAGCTACTTACCACAAACGAGTCCAAAGGCGCTCGTACCGACATCGTGTCCTACCTCATGTCGCTGTATGAGGAGTACAGCTCTTCTACGTATAGACAGAAGAAGCTGGAAGAGGTCGAGGATAACTGGAAGCGGTACCGAGGTGAACGCTCGACAAAATCCTTCCCATGGGAGGGGTGTTCGAACATCTCCATGATGCTCGAGGCGATCGTTGTGGATAACATCGAACCTCGCCTCGTGGCCGCTGTCGCCGGTAAGGACCGCGATATCATCGAGGTGATTCCCAATACGCCTGATGGCGTTCAGTACACCCAGGAGGTTGAGAGGTTCGCAGAGTGGGCGCTAGCCCACAACATCGAGTGGCAAAAGTGCGTCCCATCCTGGGTCCATAGGGTGCTCATCGAGGGCACTGGCTACATCTTCCCCTACTACACCGAAAAGGTGCTGAAACGAGGCCGCAGGTTCGTCGGCCATGTGCCATACGATCTCATCACCGGCGAGCGTATCCAGGACGAGGCCGTCCCATCCTACGCCGCGAACGGCGTGCCTGTGGAACAGAGATACGTTGACGAGATTAGACAGGAAGACGTGAAAGTCTTTCGCGTTGTGAACGACTTCGCTGGCATCGAGGATGTGTACGGGCCAGATGTCTGTGAGGATTGGGACGAGACGCCAACTATCCGCAGACAGTACGTGAAATACGACGATCTGGTCGAGCAAAGTATCGAAAACGGCGGCGTGTATGATGTTTCGCCTGAGCTCAAACAGGCCGCGAGACAACGCATTCTTGAGTCTTCCGACCTAGATGATGCCCAGGGTGAACTCAATAACCCGGACATTGAAATCCTCACGTTCTACTTGAAGTATGAGCTCGAGCCCGGCGATCGGGACTGGTGCATCATCGCTATCGCTAAAGACACCGAGACAATCATCCGCAAGCAGTACGTGCGGGATGTGTTCTACGGCCTTCGAGGTAAGCCAGTCAAGCGCCTGATCCTGTTCCCCGACCACGGCAAACAGTACGGAACGGGCGTACCGCAGAAGGTGCGTCACCTTTCTCAGGCTATCAACGACTGCGCCAACCAGATGATTGACTCCGCCACAGTCGAAATCAACCCGTGGTTCTTCTACGGAGCCGACGCGGGCCTGCCCGACGAGATCGACATCAGCCCTGGCGGTGCGAACCCCGTCAGCGGCAACCCACAGTCAATCAGCTTTCCCAAGCTCGGCATTAACTACTCGGCAAATATCGAGTTCATTAATCTCATCACTGCCTACCTCGAGCGTCTGATCGCCGTCTCATCCTATCAGAGCGGCGTCGAGGATATCCAGATGGGCCAGGGTGCCGGTACCGCGTCCGGCATGAAGATGATCCTGCAGGAGGCGCAGGTGCGACACTCCTATATGGCCAGGCCACTCAAGGAGCAGCTCGCTGACGTCATTAAGCTCGATATGCTCCTGTACGCCTGGTACATGCCAACTGACGTCGACCTCGTTCTCCCCGGGGGCGACGTTCTGCGTAAGGTTGACGTCGACGCTCTGCAGCAGGATTATGACTTCTCCATCCGGATCTCTGATAGCGTGTATAACCAGATGATGGAACGTGCGGAGGCTCAAGAACTCGCTACTCTCGCTTCCGCGTTCCCATTCGCGAACCAGATGCAGCTATTCAAAGACCTGCTGGACGCCTACGAGCGAAAGAACCCGGACGCGTATATAGACCAGTCCTTCGCGTTTATCGTGCAAGCGGCACAACAGAATCCAGAGATCGTACAGGTCATACAGCAGTACCTGCAGCAGAAGCTCAGCGACCTGCACCAGCAGGACATCCAGGCTGTGGCCGCTGACAACGATGCGCTATCCCAGGCGCGTCGACAACTCCAAGACCAGAGAATGGAGGCTGATATAGCACGGCAGGCCGCGAGACAGCTCGCGAAGCGCCGCATCCAGGACTCGATGGAGATGGACGCAGCGTTGCAGCATAAGAGCATGGTCACCCCGAAGGACATCGAGGACGCTAAGGCGACAGTTCGTAGGAGACTGGCTCAGCAGATCGTCGAGGGAGGTGTCTTGTGAGTCTGCGAGACCTTGCCACAAACCCTGACTTCATTGAGTACCAGAAGGTGCTCGAGCGCAGGCTTGTCTCACATCTCATCTCACTGCACCACCTGTTGGCGTCACCGACAGGTACTCAGGACGACGAGGTCTGGCTGGCAGCGCGACTGAATACAGCACGGGCCCTGATACAGGAGCTCGAGATAATCTTATCGATACCACTCACACACTCGAAAGAGACTGTCACGGAAGAGCGGAAGAAACGTACATCATCGCTGCTGGCAATGCTCCGTAGAGTGTTTGGTGTGAGCGACAATGCCGGGCATAGCCCGAGTACCCAGCCCTAAGAGGAGGCCATTATGCCGGTTGACTATGAAGAGGTAGCGACAGAGCGGATCGATCTTCCCGAAGACGTACCGGTGGAACATGACGACGTCAACGAGGACCCCGAAGCCTTACAGGTCGAGCAGGAGGCGCCGGAGGCGGAGGAGCAGCGACGACACCTTGAGCGTCGCGTAGATCAGGAACGACGGGATGCTGTCACGGAAGACCCCGTCAAGCTCAAGAAGGACCGTGACGCGCTCGGCTACAAGCTGCGGAAGCTCGAGGAGGAATACTCGACCCAGATCAAGTTCTTGGAAAAGCAGCTCGCGGAGGTGCGGGAACAGACAAAAGCCAGCCGGGCCGAGGAGGAACGGAAGCGGGCGCTTGAGTCGATCAGCCATCTGAAAGAGCTTGACCCAGAGCTCTACGCTCATGAGGTCAGCCGTATCACGGAGGCTGATCTTAGGAGACGCTCCGAAGAGGAGAAGGCGGCCCTGGAGGCGTCACGTGCAGCCGCTGAGCACCAGATGCGGCAGCGTATGGTCGAGGAAAGGCTTGTGCGCGACTTCCCCGATATCGCCGACGAGGGCAGCGAGTTGTACAAGGAGGCCCAGTCTATCATTATGACCAGGTACGGCCCCGAGCAGAGCACAAAGATGCTCCTGCATGCCCCTGAAGCGTTCTACAGCATCGTCGCCGAGGCCAACGCGAATGTGCAGCTCCGTAAGGTGCACGCGCAATCAGCGGACGAGTCACGACGCCGTCGTGTCGCTTCACAGGGGGCCGTAGAGGCTCAGCCACGATCGGAATCATCCACGACACCCCGTCTTACGCGGGAGCAGTATGAGTTTTGCAAGCGGACGTGGGATTCCTATGCATATCCGAAGTTTGAGGACTACTGCCGCGCGTACTTGGCGTTCGCGCAGAGGAGGAGCTAATCATGGCAAAAGAATCGAAACCCGTCGATACGGAGAACACTCAACCCGCTGTGCTGGTCTCGACAGATCGTTCTGACACAGTTATCAAACAGGTCGTCAACCAGCACGAGGAGCCCGCGGAATGGTACGCGGACACCATCCAGTTCGATGAGGCTTATAGGTCTATGTTCGAGCTGCCGGATCCTCTGAAACCCGGAGCGTCCCAGCACGTGCGTGCGAAGGAGTACACATATTGCTGGGTCGAGGTGGACGATGAGCGCATGTTGAACCTTTATCTGAAGGAGGGCTGGCGTCCGGTCAACCGGACGAACCATAGCTTTCTGCCGAATCGTCTGTTCTCGACAAACGGGGCCATTGAACGGCGCGGGTACACGACGCACGTCCTGTTCTACCAGCCACGGTCGTTCAATGAGCAGAAAAAACTCGCTGCCATCAGGTCGTCAGAGCGGCGACTTGAAACCGCGAAGGCACAGCTAGACAAGAGCGAAGGGCCTATACGGTTTGAGGAGGTAACTACATCCGGGGGGTACGGTCGGACTCCCGACGAGGCTCCAGTCGAGACAGACTGGCAGGGAAATGTCGTGTCCCCATCCGATACAGACTGAAACAGGAAGGAGGTAACATACTATGGGTACCGCTAGATATGGCTTGAAGCCGGTCGGGCCTCAGAACCCCGGCGCGCTTCTCTACTTTGACGTTGACCCGTCCTCCACGGCAATCTACATCGGCGATGCCGTGGAGCTCGTGGCGGACAAGGGTATCGCACAGGCTGCCGCTGGAAACACGGACAACCTCGGCGTCCTGGTCGCCGTCTTCGATAGTGGCGGGTCCCCGGCTCTTTACTACCCTGGAGGCAATGCGACGGGGTACACCGCGGTTGTGAACACCGACCCCCATCAGGTGTACATGATCCATTACTACCACGCAACTACCGCTCTCGCAGCGGCTGACGTGGGTCTGTGCGCGGATTGGGTGGTCGGCACAGGTAACACCACGACCGGCATATCCGGCAACTACATTACGAGCGGAAGCACGAGTGCGGCGAATCTCAGGATCCTCGGTCTTGCCTTGGTCGAGGGCAACACCTGGAGTAAGGACTGTGAGGTGCTTGTGAGGTTCTGTGAGCACATCGACCTGCCCGGTAGCGCCGGTATCTAAGGAGGTATGAGAGATGGCTACTGAAGCAAGATCGCGGTTTAACAAGCTCTACGTTCCGGGCTTGTTCCTTGTGGCAACTGACAGTTATAAGCGCTACTCCGAGGACTGGCGTGAGTTTATCCTGGTCCAGAAGACCTCCAGGTCCTACGAGGAGATCGCTACTGTGTCGGGCCTCGGCCTCATGGCGAAGAAGCCTGAAGGTACAGCTATCTTCTACGATGCGAGGATTCAAGGCCCCTCTAAGAAGTTTGTCGTTGAGACCTGGGGCCTCGGCGTCAGGATCACCGAGGAGGCTATCGAGGACGACCTCTACGGCGTCATGAAGCAGGCAATGAAGGAGCTCGGCATCTCTGCTGCCGAGACGATCAATTGCGAGGCTTACAACGGGTTCAACCTTGGCGCGTCGTCAAAGACGTCGGCCGACGGTGACTACATCTTCTCTTCGTCCCACTCGAAGCTGGACGGCTCCACTTACTCCAACTACTATACCGCTACGTCTCTGTCGCTCGACGCGCTCCAGGACGACATCCTGGCGTTCGAGTCCTTGACCGACCACACCGGTAAGAAGATCAACCGGACGGCTGGCGTGCGCTACATCCTCGCCAACCCGGCGCTCGAGTGGAAGCTGACTGAGCTCCTTGGCAGCCAGATGAACCCCGAGACCGGCAACAACGCCGTCAACGCCCTGGTGAAGGCGCGACCGAAAATCAAGTTCCACTGCACGCCGTACATCACCTCCACGACCGCTCGCTACTACATCGGCGAGTTGGATGAGGCGCGTGGTATGGTCTGGTTCAACCGGAAGGCCCCTACTTTCGCCAGGGAAGGCGACTTCGACACCGGTGATGTCCGGTTCAAGGTTACCGCTAGGTTCGCTGGAGCGGGATCTGTTGACCCGATGAATATCGCGTGCAACCCCGGCGCGTGACAGGGGGTGTTCTATGAGGTTCACTAACTTCACAAACCTCGCGCTCAATGGGTGGCTGGGCTTCGGCCCGGCCACCAAGGAACACGCCGGGCTCGCTATCGTGAAGCTCCCCGTGTCAGCGGCAGACGCCGCAAACACTACAGCGACGGAGAAGACCACTGGCTTTACTCTGCAGGCGGGGTGGGTCGTGCTCGATGCCTGGCTGTACGTGAATGTAGCCGATGCCACCGAGACAGTCAGTGTCGGGACCAACAGTCATGACTCTGGCACTGCTAATGGGTTTATCGCTGACGCTAGCCTGGGGTCGACGGGGTATGTGTTCCCGGGTCCAACGACCACGGCTGGAGGTAATGAGACGTACCTCTCAGCGAACACGTGCGGGTCACTGCTCTCGACATATGTTGCCGGGACGAACACCTCGGGCGACCATGGCATCTTTATTCGGAAGCCCTACCCGGTGACCGCTGACATCGAAGTCACGTTCACAACGTCTAACGGAACCGATACCGGCGCGTTCGATATCTACCTGCTTGTCCTGACAGCGGGAATGTCCAGCGATAGCATCACGACATACAACACTGGTACGATCTCAACCGCATCCTGATATGAGACCCCTCTGGGGTCTACCTAGAGGGGTCGCTTTTTAAGAGCATGATAGAGACGTATTCAGAAACGATTGAGGATCTGTTCACGGGAGAGGGGTCCGAAGCGGAGAGCTCGGTCCTCGTGTGTGACCGGTGCGGCTTCGCTACTCCGCGAGATAGACTGACTCTTGTCGATGGTCTGGAGCTGTGTGAGCGGTGCGTAGATGAGGAGGATGGATGACCGTCCAGGGACTGATCGATTCCTTAAGTGTTAGATTCGCCGACCCCGATAAGACGATGTGGTCTGACCAGGAGCTGCTGGTCTACGTCAACCAAGGAACACGGTGCGTCCACCAGTTGCTTGTCGCCAGGAACGACCCCCTGGTGCTTAGCGTGGGGGAGCTCTCTACTGTTGAAGGCGTCAGCTCCTATGAACTGCCCGCTGGTTTTCTGGCAATGTATACTGGCTCCGGTGTGGATCGCACCGGTGTGTGGATAGGGTCGTCATATCTACAGCCATGTAAACCAGATAGGAGCGCAGACCACTCCCTAAGCTCGGGCGGTGAGCCAAAAGAGTATTATCTCACACCGACCAGCATCGTGTTGCTTCCTACGCCCGATGACACGTATACTGTGAGCTACGCGTACTTCACAGCCCTGGATGCTCTGGCTCTCACCGATAACATGCCGTTTCAGGATCTATTCAATGACGCGGTCGGAGAGTATGTCTGTGCTAAGGCTCGGCTGCGGGGAGAAATGGATGCTACGGCGGCAATGCAGGTATATAACGAGCTGGAGCGAAGGGCGCTCAACATGGTCGCCGTTAGGACGCCTGTACGCCCGAGAATGAGGCTGCGGAGGAGATAATGCCGTTCCCAGTCTCCCTCAACAACTCACAGCGTAAGCAGAGGCTTCAGGAACTTGTCACGAGCGACTTCAGCCTCGGCCTGAATCGCTCTGTCGACTCTAAGGCTCTGCTCCCTGGCGAGCTGGCGGAGTGTCTCAACTTTATCTTCACACCTGACGGTAAGCTGATGTCGAGGCCTGGGCTCAGGAGATTTTCGCTTACACAGATGGAAGGCTCTGTCGTGAGCATCATGCCGTATATCAAGGGAACTGCCAGTTCATTGTTTGACTTGGCAAGATTCGACGAGACTACTTTTGAGAGCACCGACCTCGCGTGGACACAGTCATTCTTGGCGGTGGATTCCGAGAAGAACCTCTACGACGTGTCGGCAGACGGCACCGTGACTCTCATCGGGAATCTATCCGAGGCGTCCGGCGAGGTACGCCTAGTGCCGTTCTCTGACTACGTTATTGTCTGCGACGGGAGCTACTTGAAGCACTACGACGGCTCGTCTCTGCGGCTGTGTTATGATGATGGCGATCTGGGAAGCATGTACTCCTCGCTGACGCTGACGTCCAGCGGCTCACGTTCACTCTACTCAGGCGGCACTACGATGGCTGGGTCGAAGTTTACCACCCCGGAGTGGCCTGCCGGGTTCACGTTACCGCTCACTTCGGTTTCGTTCATGTTGAGTAAGACAGGCTCTCCTACCGGTAGCGTGACAGCGCGTCTGTATGATTCGACACTGAGCAGACTTTTATCCACATCGTCTTCCGTGTCCGCCGAAACCCTCAGCACAAGCGCTACAGCGGTTGAGTTCACGTTCACTTCGTCATATGACATCGATCCAGACACAGACTATGTGGTTGTAGTCCATTACGCGGGTGGGTCAAGCTCAGCCACAGTGAATGTGCATTACAACACGTCGGCCAAGCTTGGTGGGGAGTACTACTACACAGGAAGCTCGTGGACAGGCCCGAGCTCGAGTATACACACATTGATGCTCATAAAGCCTGGTCTGCCGCCGACAGCGACAATGGGCATTGCCTGGGGCTCTAGATTGTGGATCGTTAGTAGTGAGACCCCGGGGTGGGTTAGATATTCCAACGTCAACACACCATTCGACTGGTCTACCGCTGACGGTGGTGGTTACGTTGGCATTGTGGATGATGGCGCGTCATCCTATCCAGTGGGAGCTCTGATCACCGTGTACGGGAATCTGTTCGTTCTAGGCACCGAAGCTGCACCGTATCTGGTGAGGTTGACAGGGACCTCACCGGAGGACTTCACGCAGGAGCCTATGATGCAGCAGATCTCGTGTGCTCCATCTCATTATGTTGTGACACCTAATGACGCGTGGATTCTGAATGGCGATGGTGTGTTTTCGCTGCACGGTGTAACTGAGTATGGTGATGTGAGAACGGCTAATATTGGCTATCCTGTCATGCCAGCTATAGATGATTACTATTCACCCGAGGCTTTTACAGGGTACGACCCATGGACGGGTTGCGTGTTGATAAAGTTTCCTGGGTATGACCGTGTGCTCGTGGGGCACCCGAGGTGTGCACGACAGGTTGGTGGAACAGTACGGTATCCGTGGACTGAGTTTTTGTTCAATGTGACACCTACATCCTTTGGCCTTGCGGGCGACAGGTTGTGCGTGGGGGCGTCGGATGGGTACGTCTATATTATGGACACAGACTACCTCGATGGCACCTCTCAACCGACATACGCGATTCTGTCAGGTATTACCGAGATGCGCTTCACCGATGTCGTTGTGTCCAGGTATCAGGCGCACTTCGCTGGGACAGCCCCAGCCACGTGTACACTGAGCCTTTATCGCAACGACGCGGCAACGCCGGTTACGACGAGGACGCTAACGTCAGGGTCTGGCGCTATCTCTGGATTCTTGATGTTCACCGCGAGGTCAATCCAGTTCGGCCTGAGCGACTTCTCAGTCACGAGCGGTTTTGGGGTACATGATGTCGGGTTCCAGGTGTCTCCAATTGAAGCGATGAGGTGACTATGGCTATAGTATTCCCAACTGCCTTAGATACATTTGACGATGTCGAACCTAGCGATATTGTCTCGTCCTCCCGGTGGAACGATCTATGTGACGCTGTCGAGGCGCTCGAAGAGAAGGTCGGGGTTACAGGCTCTTCCGATACGTCATCTGTAGACTACCGTATCTCGGCTGCAGAAGACAGCATCGATGAGATTGAGTCCGACATTGCGACGATCGAAGAGGAGCTCGAGTCCGCGCAGCCTCTCCTACGTGTGTCTAGGATAACGATCACCGGCATCTCCTCCTCTCAGGCGACTATCGTCATGGAGTCGCTCTCGAATGGTGACGATGTGTCCACGGCGACAATATATGCCTCATATAATGGAACATACTATCAGGTGTCAGCCTCGAGCTCATATTTCGCGCTCAGCATTAAGCAAGCGGCATTCGCGTCTACTGTCACCCATCTATTCGGCGCTTTGGTGGTGGTGCCGAGCACGGTCCTGACTTCGCTCTCTAACTGTATCGTTGGGGGATGGTATAGCTCTATGCCTACGATCTATACTCCTAGCTATACCTCTGCTTTCTTCTCAGAGTTGAATGGGAAGACAATCGTACTCGATCTCTTATATGCGAGGGCGTGATGGCGTACCCAGACTCCATTGTCTACTTCACGCAAGCAGCATACAGGTCGCCGATCAATGTAGATACCTGGAACCTGCTCCAGGATACTATCAGTGGCCTAGAGTCTGTTGTCGGGATTGATTCATCCAACGTCCCGGAGTCGGTCGACTATCGACTCTCTCAGATCGAACAGCGCGTTGCCGCTATCGACACCTACGAGGGCGTCTACCACGTGGAGAGTCGGCCATTAAAGGGAGCGTGCATCTCTCTGTATAGGTCGACTGGTGGTAGTACGATCTCTCTACAGAGATCAGCAATATTAACGGTTCAGCTAGAAGGTTCTATTAGCAGAGCTGATTATTCCGCCCGGATCGATATCTCCTCGATGCCTTCCCCGTATAAAACTATCTCCAAGGTGCTATCGGCTCGTATGGTCTTTAACGAGGATGGTACGTGGAACACTATTCGTGTCGTGCCGGTTGTGACGAACAATCATCAGCTACATCTCTACTTCTACCAGGGAGACTCGGGTTATGACATCTTTCACGAGTGCTATCGGAATAGGCACTACATATGGGTACTGTATGCAACGTGAGGAGGTATAAGATGGCGCTACAGTCTTTTCTCGTTCCACAGACGGCATTCCCGACATCGTCCGGGTATTCTGGCCTGGGGCAGGCGTGGACCGGCTTCTCACAGAACCAGGTCATGCCTATCCTATCCCGCCTAGTAGGATCGTTCGGTGCATACGCTGCGCCGTACAACCAGGCTGGCCAAATGACTGCCCAGTATATGACCAACCAGCTCCTCCCATCCATCCAGGGCGTACTGAATAGACTCGCTGGGAGGGGAATGCTCCAATCGTCTGTGGCGTCTGACGCTTTAGCTAAGACGGCGGCGACGCTCGGCGGCCAGGCGCTCGGTGCCCAGGCGGGGCTACTGGGGTCGGCGGCGCAGAACTACGGGGAATCGCTTTTTAAGGCGGCGGAGCTGGGTAGATACTCAACGCAGTCCTCCCAGGACCCATCAGCGCCGTACCGCGTCATCGCGGACCTGCTAAACTCGTTGCTGTGAGGAGGTCACGTCATGAGCATTGCATCACGTCTGGGTGATATCCTTGGCAAGACCTCGGCCCAGTCACAGCGCCCTGGGTATGAGCAGATGCTGGAGGAGCGCGAAAAGTGGCTCAACGAGCGCTTCGGCGACTACCTGGATAGTCTTACTGGGGCATCGTCGCAGTACAGTTCGTTATTGAACAGGCTCATTGGTGACGCGCTAAGCGGCTCTCAGTTCAGTATAGGCGTGTCGGGCGGCCCTACGTTGTCATTTGTGCCTGGACGTATTCTCGAACGACTCGCCTCGCTTGGCAACACACAGATGCAGACAGCCATGCTGCCCGCCGCGACGACGTGGGCATGGCAACAGCAGCAGCCGATTTACTCGGCGGCGGAGCAGTTTTTGAATTACCTCGGCAACGTCGCCGGTCAGTCGGAAGGTCGGCGGTACGGTGTGCAAAGTGAGACTGTGACGTCGTCAGGTCGGGCGAACCCGCTGACCGTGCTTGGAACGATCGGTAAGCTCGCGTCTACCGGTATGGACATCTACGGGAGTGGGAAGACTTTTGGCTGGTGGGGGTGACAAGCTATGAGTCTCGGGTTAGCGGCAGTGGGTATCGGCAGTCTTCTCGGCGGTCTCCTTGGCAGCAAAAAACAGACGGTCAGCCAGTCATCGATGAGACAGATTCTACCACGTGACTATTCAGCGAGTCTGTTGTGGGACACGTACATGAACAGATTACTCGGTGACGCCGCGTATCCACTGATCCAGTTTAACGCCGGTGGTTATCCGGCGCAGGTATCTGTCGCTTCGCTCCTGGATAGGCTTGCTGGAGTAAGGCAGGTTGATCCGACCGTGACTCTGTATACGAACTATTACGCTCAGCCGCTTCTCCTGCGCAACCTGGCTGGTAGTTCAGCCCTGGATCTGATGGATGCTCCAATAAACACAGGGGGGTGACGTATGCTGAACCCAGATTGGCCGGATCAGGTCTTACGTGGCGCGACGGAGTATGCCGCGAATGCATGGTCATCATTCATGAATGGGCTCGTGATGCGCCAGGCTGGCAGTGAGCTGTTGGGTCTCATGGCGTCCAAACCCGAAGGTGTTACCTCCGCTGATGTCGCTGAGCTAGCCAAGAAGTACAGGCTCTCACCTACTCAACTGTCTGAGCTGGTAGCTCACCTCAAAGACTCGCAGGCCCTGGACGTTGCCCTGGCGCAAAGAGATGCGCATAAGGCACAGCAAAAGCTTTTTGAAGAGGAGCTCCAGCAGAAACAACAGTTGTTCCCGTCTCACAAGGAGGAGGCCGAGGCCAAGGCGACGAGTAGTAAGGCTAAGGCTCGTACGGACACCATAACTGCTCAAATCGCGGAAAAGTATGGTCTACCCGAGGCTGAGCTAAGGTTCGGACTGCTAAAGCATGGTGTCGCCGCTAGTGGTAGCCCCCGGGCCACCGCGCCCAAAGAGGGGAAAGATCTTGGCAACGAGATTTTCCTTAAGGCTGCGCAACAGCTCTTCTCCAACCCTGACGTAACCACGCAAGATGCGCTCGGTCGGCTGTCTGCGCTAGCGCGGGTGCTCCGACCCGGTCAGGGTGGTCAGGCCGGTGGGCCGAAGAAGCAGAGCGAGCTTCCTGGTGAGTACCTTGTGGCACCCGATACTGCCAAGCTGGTTGAGGACGTACTTACCCTGATACGCAAGGGGAAGAAGGGCGATGAGATCGAGGCGTATCTTCGCAGGAACGCCAAGACAATGGACCAGGTGGAGACCGTGCGAGAAATAGTGCTGTCCAGGGTGAAGGGGGGAGCCGGTGCCAGGTGATACCGCACTTGACCGCTTCGTCGCCGCGCTGAACGACGACCCGTCAGCGGACGAGGATCTCGTGAGCCTGCTACGCGGGCGGGAATCAGTGAGTCGGTGGCCAACTGCCGAGGAGCTCGACCTTCAGCCTCCTAGAGGGCCTGGTTTATTGGGCGCTCTCGGTAAGGGTTTTGGCGAGGAGCTGACGCTGGGCTATGGCCTGCCCGCAAGGCTTGCGCAGAATGTACCCGAGCCGCAGACTATCTCCGAGCGTGCCGCATATGCGGCTGGCGCATTAGCTGGGTCTCTACCGGCTTTCGCGGCGGCTGAAGCCACAGTGGGTGCGGCTGCCGCTGGCCTAGCGCGTGAGGCGCTTCTGTTCAAGCGCCTGTATAACGCGCTGAACAAGGTCGGCAAGGTGCACGAGATCACCCGAGAGGCGAAGGTTGGCGATAAGGTAGCCAGGTTCATCGTTGGTGAGACTCGTGCCGCGTCAGCGCTGAATCATGCTGTACGTGATATCCCAGCGTTCGCCGCTGTGGGTGGACTACATGCTCTCCCCGACACACCAGAGACGAGTGACGATGCCATCCAGCAGCGGGCCATGAGCGCTCTCAAGGGGGCTCTAACAGGTGGTGTCTTTGGTGCCGCAGGTGGCGCTGCTACAGGTCTCGGTAGGGCCGCTAGGGCTGGACTCATGGGCGGTGTTGGAGCGGCGCTGTCCGTCGCCGAGGGCGGCTCCGTGGAGGACGCCCTAATACAAGGTGGTCTATTCTCGGTGCTGTCTGCTGTGATGCCTACAGACCGCGCCTACAAGACGCTCCGTGAAGTCGCGAAGTCAATCGACGACCTACCGGACTCCGTGAAGCCTGACGCTACTCTCCGTGTCGTCAGCTCTATCGTGCCTGACTTCTATGCGGAGTCCGCGGAGACGCTCAGGTCGGTCCAACGCCCCATGGAGGCTGGCGCGGACCTAGCTGTCCTGCAAGAGGGGCGCTACGAGACCCCTCCTGGACCGTCGGACACTACGCCTGGGACTCCAGCGCAGATACAGGAGCGTATCTCTGTCCCACTCGAGACTCCCAGGTTCCTGCGTGGGATGGGCGATGCTTTATACGCCAAGTACATACAGAGGGCGCACGAGGTGCTGCCGGAGGCCCCTCCTGTTGTAGAGGAGAGGCCCGCGTCCGTTGAGCCTCGTGGTATGGGCCTGACACTGCAGGGTGAGTCGGTCGGCCCGTTGTTCAGCGAAGAGGGTGTCAGAGTGTTTCGCCCGCTCGCGGAGCTCGATACTGAGGGACTACGCCAGGAGGCTCGTGCCAAGGTGGCCAGTATAGGGGCGCGCGGGACGCCACCGAAGGTCGAGACGATCGAGGAGTACCTGGCTCGCGGCGGTAAGGTACAGCAGGCCCCCCCCTTGACAGAGCGCGATATCGAGGCTGCACGGGCTCTGGAGCGCTTCGAAGAGCGGACAGGGCTCCCTGTCACATCCTTTGAGGATGAGCTCTTACGTGTCAAGCGCTTGTCTGTAGAGGAGCTAAAAGACGCGCTGACGGGCCGTGTTAGGGAAGCACCTAAACCACAGAAACGTGCCGAGCACCCCATCGTTGACACTATAGTTTCTAGTGAGCTAGGTGGACGGGAAATCTCTGTTGACGTTGTGTCCGACCCTGGCTTCGTTTCTGAGGGCGGGAGGCTCATCCGGGGCGCATACCACCCTGAGACGGATACGATCACGCTGAACGTGGCCGATCTCGATTTGTCCTCTACCAAGGGACAGCGCGAATTGAGGCGTGTTTTGCGAGAGGAGCTCGCTCATAGGGTGTTGGTTTCCGATGAGGGTGAAGCCGCGATACGTCGTTACGCGAAAACGGCGATGACCGCTGAGGACATCAAGGCTCTGGCCGCTGCCGGGTACACCCGCCTTCCAAAGGAGTCTGCTGCTGACTACCGTCTCAGGCTGGCTGATGAGTTTGTGGCGAAGGCTGCCGGTGAGCGTGGTGGCGCCTACAATAGAATAGTCGATGGTGTCAGGAAGTTCCTTGCTACGAAGGGCTTGGTGCGGCTGACTAAGGCAGAGGCGGCACGGGCGCTGGTTCGGTCTCTGGAGAAGAAGACGCCAACCCTGCTACCGAAGCGGCCGGGCAAGGTGGCTAGGTATAGTCTGCGTCCAACGACTACGCTCGACGCGTTCTCCCGCCAACGGAGTGATACTGACGACCTCGCTAAAAGTGTGTTGAACTCTAAGGATCCTGTGTCTGTGATGTATAAGCGAGCGGACATCGCCCTGACCTGGGGTCACAGCCTGCAACGAAAGCTCAGGTTACTGGCCGAGGGGGCGGGCCGAGCGTTCGTCGATGTGAACTGGGTGCCTGAGCAGGCCCTGCGTTCGCACGGAAAATCAGGCGAACTGGCTCTGATGAAGCTGGACCTCGCGCGAGGGTCGTCAGCTCGTGTAGCGATGGCTGTCGATGACCTTGACAAGGCTGTCTATAATGGCCTGACTGACGCGGAGCGAGCTGTTTTGGACCGTGTGATACAGTCTACGCGTATTATAGAGATCTCTAAATATAAGCCGGACGTTGTCCATCCAGAGGGGCTCACTGGCAACGATCACGCCGCGTACCTCGCTAGTATCCCAGCGCCGCTCATGGCGAAGCTGGAGCCTAGAGTGCGGGAATACCGGAGGCTAATGCGCAAGCACACTCTGGATCCACTCTTCAGGAGCGGATGTATCGATGAGACACAGTACATGGCCTTAGCCTCGCGGTTCTACGAGCCAAGGAAGTTCCTCGAGTACATAGATCCTGATGAGACAGTGGTGTATGATTCGAGTGGGCACAAGGTTTCCGTCGGGTCCTCTGGGATTAGGAAGTTGGGGCCTGGGTCGACGTCGTATCTCGAGAATGACTCCAGGCTGTTGTTCATGGAGGCGGCAGCTAGGGCTGACGCCCGCGCGGCCAGGAATGAGGCGAACATCGAGCTCTACCGCATTGCCATGAGTCGCCCCGAAAATGAGGTAGTGCGTGTACTCAGGGGTAACGAGGAGCCTCCTTCAGGCTGGGAGAGCCTCTTTGTGATGGTTGATGGAGTAAAGAAGCGTCTCGCGGTGCCGAGGGACTTCGCGCGTGGGTGGCTGCTATACGACCCGATCCTGAACCACATGACGGCACGAGTGCTGGGCTATGTGTCGGGGGCGAAGTTCCTGAAAGCGATGGCTACTGGTTATAACCCGGCATTCGCTTTATCGAATATCCCACGCGACCTCGTTCACATTTGGCTCACAACGCAGGAATACTCGCCAGCTCTGCCTAAATACCTATTCCAAATAGCATCCGATATCAAGGCAGTGATCGGTGACGCGTGGAACAAGACGGGTTCATATCGTGAGTATATCCAGCAGGGCGGCGGGATGGAGCTCCTTTCCTTGCAGGGAAGGGAGTTTAAGAGCCTGGAGGGTATTGGCAAGGTTCTCGGTAAGCTCAATGAGTTCTCCGAGATCGTCACAAGGCTCGCGCTTAGGCGCAGAGCCATCTTAAACGGCAAGTCACCTTTGGAAGCGACGTACGTCGCCCGGAGCTACATGGACTTTGCGACTGGAGGCTCCGTCGTGAAGGCCGTCGATACGGTAGTGCCTTATTTGAACGCTGGTATCGTCGCCACGAGGGGTCTGTTCCGTGCTGCTCGCACAGACCCGAAGCTGTTCACGTGGAAAGTGGCCCAGGTCATGGGGACAGCGGCAACGCTGTACCTCATCAACTCACTATACTACCCCGATGTGATGAAGGAGGTACCAGACAGGGAAAAGGTCAACAACTTCATCATTGCGACTCCGTTCAAGTACGTCGATCGGGACGGCGAGACAAGGAGTGTTTACTTTAAGATCGCCAAGGACCAGTCACAACGCGTGTTCACGTCCGCCATCGAGGCGCTTCTCACACGTGTGTGTGAGGGGAGGCTGCCTTCCAATCAGCTCATCCAGGCAATCTCCGACTTCCTGCCAGCCGATGCCGACAGCTTCCTCCCTCCCACACTCAGCGCGTGGTTGACATACACGAAGAACAAAGACTTCTGGTTGAACGAGGATGTGTGGAAGGGGCCTGATGTTATCACGCGCGAGGAATACTACGCATCCACGCACCCGTTCTGGGTTTCTGTCGGTAAGCTCACTGGGCTGAGCCCTGTGAGAACTCAACGAGCCTTGCAAAAGATGCTCACGTATGGTAATGTGTACAGTGACCTTGCAGGGTGGGGAGCCAAGAGACTATTGGCGCTCGGTGACGACGGAAGCATCGAGAGGGACATCGTGGATGACCTCGTCACAAACGCGACCACCCGTAGGCTGGTTGCTCTCACGCCAAAGTATTCCGAGGATACCAGGCGGTATCTCAAGGGTGTGGCCGAGGAGGAGAACACTTTGAGATGGCGTCTCAGACGGGGGTTGGCAGAGGCGACCAGGGGTGCGGAGAGCGTGGAGGAGTATAGGCGCCTGGCTGCGGAGTATATCAACACTATCGAGAGCCCACGCACGCGGAAGTATCTGCGTCAGAAGGCCAGGCAGGAAGAGGCTCTCTTTGGGGTGCCTCAGCGCAGGCTATGGGAATCACTGGCGTCGCTTCCCCCGGAGGGCCGCGCGCGGGCGTTCTACGAGGAGTTGTACTCAGGCGCGTCGGAGGACGATAAGGCCGCTCTGATGGAGACGGCAGCACGGATACCAGGGTTTATGTCGAGGGAGTTCAAGAAATCGCTCAGGAAGATACTGGAGGAGGAGGGATATGAGACACGTTGAGCGGACCATCGCGGCTGTCGTGGCGTTTCTCGCTGCTGTGGTTGTTGTGAGCACCATCGGGTACACATTCTCGAGGGAGAATGCGCCTTACCCAGGGGAGGTGCTCGATACGCAGAACGACGCCACTACGCCGGTCTTGATGAAGGGCGTGTTTGCCGTCGAGGTGACGTCGACCGGAGTGGGGACCATCACGATCAAGCGGTCTGAGGATGGTACCAATTATATCACCGTCAAAACCTTGACGAACACCGCTGCAACAGAGCAGAGGAAGTATCTATATGAATCATTTGGCGATGTTGATAAAGGGAACGGTGCGTATTATAAGGCGGTTGTAACTACGTTAACCAGCGGCAGCTACAGAGTCCGTTTCGTGAGGTGACCTGTCATGAAGAAGCTGGTCCCATTCATCATCTACGTTCTTGTGGCGCCCAGTGTGTGGGCAGCCGGTGTCCCGTTCACCGGCGAAATCGACGCATCGGATGTTATCATCGACAACTCCTCCGCTGGGTGGACAGGCTCCACAGCACAGGCTGTGCTGGAGGAGCTCCAGGCAAACATGGTGGCCATCGCGACGACAGCAGGTGTCTCCGATGAGGCGTACAATGCCACGACGTGGAACGGGGTAACGACCGTGGCCCCATCGAAGAACGCGGTCAGGGACAAGTTCGAGTCGCTCTCCTCGGTCTATCAGCCGTTGAGCTCAAACCTGACATCGTTCGCAACCGTGACACCCTCCGCTAACGGCCTGAGTCTCGTTTCGGCGGCCAACTACGCCGCTATGCGAGCACTGCTCGACCTAGAGGTTGGATCTGACGTCCAGGCGTATGACGCGGACCTTACTACGTTCGCCGGGATCACCCCGTCTACAGATGTCGTGTCCTTACTGGGTGCAGCCAACTACGCTGCGGTACGCTCGCAGCTAGGGCTCGTGATAGGCACCAACGTCCAGGCTTATGATGCGGATCTCTCATCCCTTGCAGGCGGCATCTCCGGCCTGGTCAAGGGCCTGGGGAATGGTAGCGGCTTTACTGCGGCCACCCCGAATGTCGACTACCTCACCCCGACAGGCTCAGGTGCTAATTTGACTGGCATCACGTACTCTCAGGTAGGTGCTGCTGCAGCGTCTCACACTCACTCAGGGTCTGACATAACATCCGGGACTATCTCCTCCTCTCGACTCCCGGCGAACTCGTCCAGTAGCGCTGGTGTAGTTACTGCAGGAGCAGGCTATGCGAATAAGGTCTGGGCCACTGATGCCTCCGGTAACCCGGCCTGGCGTGACCCGTCCGGTAGCGGTACTGATACCCTCTCGGATCTGGCTCTGACGGCGTCTTCCGGTGGGATCGTTTACTATAATGGCTCCGCGTGGGCTAACCTTGCGCCCGGTTCCTCTGGACAGTATCTCAAGACGACCGGCACGTCCGTGATGTGGGACACACCGACCGGGTCAGGCGACATGCTGCGGTCTGTGTACGACACCGATTCTGATAACATCGTTGATAACGCGGAAACACTGCTGACTAAAACATGGTCAGCTCCAGCCGACATCGGTACGACGACGCCGGCTGCCGGAACGTTCACGAACCTGACAGCGACAGGGACGACTACTCTGGCTACCAGCCTGTCTGGCGTGTTGAAGGCGTC
>ERZ795051.2047-NODE-2047-length-23439-cov-5.575564_pt1 | contig 23439 bp, 22 predicted proteins | sample MGYA00375135_ERZ795051 | MGnify/ENA primary metagenome ERZ795051 (study PRJEB30180, sample SAMN05720222) | activated sludge metagenome | isolation source: Anaerobic digester | place: Japan | collected 2015-05-26 ... | reverse complement strand
CGACCAGTAAACCGCGGAAACCAGCATGCCGCACTGCGCGTCGGTGATTCCCCAGTCCGCCTTGATGAAGGGAAACAGAGACGTAACCACCATCCTGTCCACATAGTCAAAAAAGTAGAGCAGGAACAAAAGAATAAAGATATAGTTGGTGTAACCCTTGGACAGCTTGTATTCTTTGACCTCTTTCGGTTGATCCATTTTTACACTTCCCCTTTCTCTTTCCAAACGACGATCTGGGTTTCCGGATTACCCCACCTTGTATCCGCCGAGATTGGCCAGGGCTACGCTGCCGGGGCTGATGACGGAAGGATCTATCTTGACATTGATGCAGGCGGTTTTCCCGGAGGCAAAAGCCGCTTCCAGCGCGGGTTTGATTTCGTCCGGTTTTTCCACCATCGCGCCGAAGCCGCCCAGGACTTCCACCATTTTGTGGTAATCGACCCACCCCAGCTCCGTGCCGTTGGGGATATGATGTCCCATCCTGAGGGTCTGGCTGTGCGCGATCATTCCCCAGGACTGATCGTTGCCGATCACGACGACGATGGGCAGTTTCTTTCGGATCGCCGTGTGAAATTCCATGAAGTTGAAGCCGACCGATCCGTCGCCCATGATCAGCAGGACGCGCTTGTCCGGATTTTTGAGCTTGGCCGCGTTGGCGTAGGGAATGCCGACGGCCAGACAGCCGTAAAGGCCGTAGTCCAGATAGGTGCCGCCCTTTTTGACGGTTCTCGTCATGCCCATCCAGGTGGACGTGTCCCCGCCGTCCGCGACGACGATGTCGTCCTCCCGGTTCATGAATTCGTTGACCTCTTTGGCCAAGCGCATGGGATGCATGGGCAGGGTGTCGCTTTCCCACATCGCCTTGGCGTCTTTCTTGCCGGCATCATGCGCCGCACGGACGGTATCCACCCAGGGCGAATACTGTTTTTTCAGCGTGTCGCCGATTTTCTGTTCATCCAGAACTGCGTTGAGTTCTTTCAAGAACGCCTTGATGTCGCTGACGATGCCGAGATCGACCGTGCGGTTGCGCCCGATTTCGTCGGCGGCGATATCGACCTGAATAAATTTGGCCGTGGACGGGAAAATTTCACCGAAGATGTAGAAAAGACTCAACCGCCCGCCCAGGAAAAGCACCAGATCGGTGGTCATAAGCGTGATCATGGCCGAACCCGGCCGGATGGCCAGAGAGCCTTCAAAGCAAAGCGGATGGGTGTCCGGCACCACACCTCGCCCCGCGCCGCCCGTGTAAATCGGAATGCCGGTTTTTTCCACAAATTCGAGGATTTCCTTTTCCGCGTCCGAATACCAAAGGCCGCTGCCTCCGATGACGATCGGATTTTTGGCCGCTTTAAGCAAATCGACAACCTTTCGGGTGCTTTCGCGGTCAACCGGCTTGGATGAAAGGGTTGTGCTGGGCTTCTTGACCGCGGCCATATCCGCTTTGGCGTTGAGAATGTTGCAGGGGAATTCCAAATAAACCGGTCCGGGCCTTCCGCTCATGGCGGCTCGGAAAGCCATGTCCACGTATTCGGGAATGCGTTCCGGCATGTAGCAGACCAGCGCTTTTTTCACCATCGGTTCGATGACGGGAAGCTGGGTCATGTCCTGAAGGTCCAGCTTTTCGACGCTGTCGAGCCCCACGCATCCGGAAATCAAAATCACCGGCGCATTGGACAGCCTTGTGCTGGCGATGCCGGTGAGCGCGTTGGTGAATCCCGGGCCGGCCGTGACCATCGCCACCGCCGGTTTGCGGTTCATTCGGGCCCAGGCTTCGGCCATGAAGACCGCCGCCTGTTCGTGGCGTACGTCAAAGATGGTGACGGGCGAGTTTTCCAGAAACTGATAAATGGGCGTAATGTGCCCGCCGCTCAACGAAAAAATATAATCCACGCCCCGTTCGATCAGGGCATCCGCAACGAGCTTGCCGCCGATAATATGATCCATGATAAATCCTCCTTAACCCATAAGTTGTTCGGATACCGATTTAGGAATTGGTCCTACAATTCCATGCACTGGCCTCCGTCGATGTTGACGGCCTGTCCGGTAATGTAGCGCGACGCGTCGGATGCCAGAAAAGCGACCAGGTCGCCCGCGTCGCGCGGCAGGCCGATATATCCCAGCGGAATGGTCTTGCACATTTCCTTTTCCCGCTCTTCGATGGTGGAGCCGAAAAAGGAGGCCTCCAGACCGAATCGCCACTTTTCCAGGTCCGTGGCGATTTGCCCCGGACAGATGGCATTGACCCGAATCCCGCCCCCGCCCAGTTCTTTGGCCATGACTTTGGTGAGCATGATGACCCCCGCCTTGGCCACGGCGTACGCGCTGTTGAAAACGGGAGGCACCTTGCCGGCCCGTGAGGCCGTGTTGATAATCGAAGCCGGTTTGCCGGCCATCAAAGGAAGAACGGCCCTTGAGACGCGGAAGACGGAAAAGAGATTCACATCGATCGTTTTCATCCAGGCCGCCTCGTCGTAACCGAGCACCGTGTTGGGAACGCCGAAGGAAGCTCCCGCGTTGTTGCAGAGAATGTCGATGTGATCAAAGCTCTTTCGGATCGCCTCCACCAAGGCGCCGATGGACCGGTTGTCGGCCACGTCGACTGCGACGGCCAGGGTGCGAACAGCGTATGCCTTCGCCAGTTCGGAAGCGATGACTTCCATTTCTTCGCTGACGACCGGTTGCAGGGGGCCATCCGGCGAGGGCGGCACACCCAGGTCGGCAATAATCACATTGCAGCCGCAGGAGGCCAGCTTTTCGGAAATGGCGTAGCCGATGCCGGTCTTTTTGCCGGCCCCGGTGACCAGGGCCGTCTTGCCTTTCAAATCGTTATAAGTCATCGCTTCCTCCTTCATCAACCCAGCGGCGATGGTCCAGATGGGCATACTTGGACAAAAAGCGTGTGGGCAGGGCCAGTGCGTCCTTGCGGAAGGGCGGCGCGAGCTGCTTGCCGTCCACCAGGAATTCAAGCACGGTGGGTTTGCGGTTCTTCAGGCAGGACTGGAAGGCGTCCCGGATATCCTGCGGACGGCTGACCTGCATCGCATGGGCACCCAGCGCTTTCGCCGCCGGAACAAAGCTTTCCGGGTTGGGAATATCGACGCCGATAAAACGGTTATTGTAGAAGTCCACCTGATTTTTGGCCTCCGCGCCCCACCACATGTTGCGGAAGACGCAGGCGATCACGGGCAGATGATGCTCTACGGCGGTGCTCACTTCATGAAGGCTCATGCCCCACGCGCCGTCGCCGATGATGGCGATCACCGGTGCTTTGGGAAGGGCAATCTGCGCGCCCAGCGCCGCGGGGTAGGCAAAGCCCGTGTTGCCGAAGGTCAGCGCCGCGATATGCCGGCGCGGATGGTTGAATTTCAGATAGCTGTTTGCCGTTGAAGAGACGTTTCCGATGTCGGTGGTCACTATGGCGTCGTCCGGCAGCGCCCGCGATATTTCCAGAAGGACGCGGCGGGGATTGATGGGGTTGCCGTCCACCATTGCCAGATCAACAATTTCTTTTTCCCATTTTTTCTTTTCCCTGGCAACCGCCGCCAGGCGTTTGTCATCGGCTTTGCGCTTGCCGTCCGCCGCTTTCAGGCGCTTCAGGATTTCCACGGAGGCTTCCCTGGCGTCGCCGATGATGCCGACTTCGATGGGATGCGTCCGGGCGATGTGCTTGGGATTGATGTCCACCTGGATGATCTTCGCGTTTTCCGGGAAGTACTGGATGTCATACTGCGGAAGCGTTCCGAAGACGGAGAGCCGCGTGCCGACGGCCAGCATGACATCCGCTTTGGCAAGCGTCTTCATGGCCGCCTTGGAGCCCATGTAGCCGATGGGTCCGACAAACAGAGGATGGTTCCCGTAAAACGCGTCGTTGTGCAAGTACGTTACGGCCACCGGCGCCGTCAGATGTTCGGCGATGGCTTTGACGATCTTGAGCGCATCGGCATCGACCACGCCTCGGCCGGAGACAATGACGGGATTCTTCGCCTTCGACAGAAGTTCGGCTGCCCGGTCGAGCTGTTCGATGGAGCCGCAGCCCCGTGCGTCCACACGGTACTGTGAAGGTTTGAGGATTTTCTCCTCGAGTTCGCCGTAGAAGTAGTCTCGGGGAATGTCATAAAGGACGGCGCCCCGGTCGGCGTAGGCAATGCGGAAGGCGGTGCGCAGACAATCGGCCGCCCGTTTCGGATGCGGGACGCGAACGACGGCTTTGGTGACCGAGCGAAATACGGACATCTGATCGCATTCCTGGAAACCGTCCCAGCCGATGGTCGGCGTTCCCGCCGAAGGCGAGATGATCACCAGGGGAGTGTGGCCCATATTGGCCGCCGCCACGGACGTCACCATGTTGGTGATGCCGGGGCCGTTCTGGCCGGTCACGACGCCGCAGCGTCCCGATATGCGGCAGTAGGCGTCTTCCATGTGAGCCGCACTTTGTTCGTGGCGCACGGGAATGAATTTAATGCCCGCCGTCGGGAAAAGGTCCAGCATGTCCATAAAAGCCGAACCCACGATGCCGCAGACGTGGTCCACGCCTTCGGCCAGAAGGGTTTCGACGATTGCTTCGCTGGGTGTCATTTTCATTTTTTTCATCTTTTTACCTCCAAAGTTCTATTTTGACTCCTGCCGGAATTTTCATTTTTAATGGATCGTTTCGTCAACGGCCGGTTCGCAGGGGGAGCCTTCCCTGCCGCCGCGCACATGGACAAAAATTTTGTAAAAGACCGTGAGGAGAAGAAATCCCGCCGCCCAGACGCCAAGGGTGATCATGATTTCCGGTCCCGTCGGGTGGTATTCGGTGATCGTTCCCAGCGGAGACGGAATAAAGCCGGTGATCACCAGGCCCAGCCCCTTTTCGATCCAGAGTGAAACAAACACGGCCGCGCAGGCCAGGGCCAGCCAGCCGGCTTTCCGACGGACCCCGGGAAGGATCAGCATGACGAATGCGGCAATCGATAAAACGGCAAACGTCCACATCCAGGCAACAAGGTTGTGACGACCTTCCAGGCCCGCGAAGAGGTACTGAAAATGATGCATATGCTCCGGAATCTGGCTGTAAAACACCGTAAACAGTTCCACGCCGACAAAGAAGAGGCTCACGGCGAGCGCGTAGGCGACGATCTTCGCCAGCGCCTGGATCGCTTTTTCTCCTGCGTCGAATCGACCCCAGCGCTTGAGAATCAGGCAGACGAGAATCAGGAGCGCCGGACCGGATGCGAAAGCGGACGCCAGAAACCGGGGCGCCAGGATGGCGGTCAGCCAGAAGCTGCGGCCGGGCAGGCCGGCGTAAATGAAAGCGGTGACGGTATGAATGCTGATCGCCCAGGGGATCGACAGGTAGATGACCGGTTTGATCCAGGACGGCGGCGGAATTTCTTTTTTCGTGCAGGACAAAATCACCCAGCCGGTCAAGAGGTTGATGAGCAGGTAGCCGGAAAGGACGACCATGTCCCAGAAGAGAATGGACGCGGGCTGCGGATGCAGAAGCACGTTCATCACGCGGGCGGGACGGCCCAGATCGACGAAAACGAAAAGGATGCACATGGCGACGGCCGCCACGGCCAGAAATTCGCCCAGGACGGTGATTTTGCCGAACGCCTTGTAGTCGTGCAGATAGTAAGGCAGCACCAGCATGACCGCCGAGGCGGCGACGCCGACCAGAAAGGTGAACTGGGCGATGTAAAGCCCCCAGGAAACGTCGCGGCTCATCCCCGTGATGCCCAGGCCGTAATCGAGCTGGCGCAGGTAGAAGAAAAATCCGGCGCAGAAGACAAGGATCAGACCGGCGATCCAGATCCAGTACCTTAGGCTGCCGTGTAAAGCTTTTTCCAGCATATCGTCCTCATAACCAATAGTAAATCTGCGGGCCGGTGCCCAGGTGCGCACGCCTTTGCAGGCTGAAGCGCGTCTTCAAAAGACGCCGGATTTCCGAACGGGGGTCGTCCGCGTCGCCGAAGACGAGCGCTTTTTGCCGGCACGCCTCCACGCAGGCGGGCAGCATTCCTTTGGCGAGCCGCTCCTCGCAGAAATTGCACTTTTCCACGACGCCTTTGGTGCGCGTCGGAAAATCCGAATGAATATTGGAAATAAACGGCCGGGGATCCCGGTAGTTCATGCTCCGCGCGCCGTAGGGGCAGGCGGCCATGCACAGCCGGCAACCGATGCAGCGGTGGTAGTCCATCATCACGATCCCGTCGCTCCGCCGGAACGTGGCCCGGGTCGGGCACACACGGACGCAGGGCGGATTTTCGCAGTGGTTGCAGAAAACGGGCGGACGGAGCTTCTGCAGCTTCTCGCCGGAATAGGCGTGGGTTTCGCCGGGGAAGACCGAGGCAAAAGACTCCTTCCAGATCCATTTGATTTCGTCCTTGGAATTGCCGAAGGCCGGTACGTTGTGAATCGCGTGGCAGGCGGCGATGCAGTCGTTGCAGTCCGCCGCACATTTCGTCAGATCCACCGCCATGGCCCAGCGTCGGGCCGCCGGCGACTTTACAGGCGCAAGGCTCTGCCCCGGAGGAATCACGATGACATCTTTGGCCCAGGCCGGCAGAAAGATCGTCGGCGTTACCAGCGTCAGGGCGGAGGCTCCCGCGATCTTCAAAAAGTCTCTGCGGCTCGACGTCATTTTTTCACCTCCCCGGGAACGATGTGGCAGTCAAAGCAGGAGGGAGCCGCACCCGCGTAAGTGTGGCAGAGGTCGCAGAACTTATCCTTGTTGCTGTGGCAGCGCAGACAGCCGCCCGTGAGGCTCTTCTCGAACCTCCGCCCGTCTTTTGCCGTGTACGTGCGCTTTCCCTCGCGGACGGCTTCGTCGCGCCAGACGTTTAAAAGCTTCATGTGGTCGGCGCGCATGAAGGTTTTGTCTTCAACGCACTTCTTTTGGTCCAGCGCGGCGATTTCAGGCGTCTCCAGACTGAGCTCGGGCGGCGTCGACTTTCCCTTGCCGTACCAGAAGGGAAACGTGACCGTGACGGCAAAGATCGCCAGTCCCAGAAGGATCAAACCCCATTTGTTTTTATTCATCTTTCCACATTCCGCTATGAGCTACGAGCCATGAGCTACAATCATTTCCTTTTCCCCTATTGCCCATAGTCTCTTGCCTCTCGCCTGCCATTCACCATCCACTAACCGCCGATTTCCTCGCCTCGCAAATCCGTCGTTCTTTCCTTCTCCCCTTTCATCACCAAGGCGTTTCCCAGCAGTTCATGAACGCCCATGACGGCCACGCCCGGCGTCCAGTAGTCCATGAGCGTCGTCAGCGTCGCCCGGTCGATGGCGCAGATACAGCCCAGGCGGTTTACGCCGTGCTTTTGCACGACGTCCCGCACGGCCATCGCCCTCGGCATGCCGCCGCGCATCCGCATCTCCATGTTTTCGTCGTTGCCCAGCCCCGCGCCCGCGCCGCAGCAGAAGGTCTTTTCCCGGATCGTGTCTTCGGCCATTTCGTAAAAATGGTTGCAGGACTTTTGAATAATGTAGCGCGGCTCTTCAAAAAGACCCATGGCCCGGGCGGGGTTGCACGAATCGTGAAACGTTAGCCGAATGTGGTCGTTGCGCGACGGTTCGAGCTTCAATTTGCCGTTTTTGATCAGGTCCGCCGTGAACTCGGCGATATGCACCATCCTGGTCGAGCGTGCATTTTCAAAGCGCGTGCCCGTGATCGGGGAAACCGGCTCTTCGAGAAAGTCCGCCGGGCCGTTCATCGTGTCCATGTACTGATGAATTACCCGCCACATGTGGCCGCATTCGCCGCCCAGAATCCATTTGACGCCCAGGCGCCTGGCCTCCGCATAAATCTTGGCGTTGAGGCGCTTGATCATCTCGTGCGAGGTGAACAGGCCGAAGTTGCCGCCCTCCGAGGCATACGTGCTGAACGTGTAGTTGAGGCCGATTTCGTGGAAGAGCATCAGGTAACCCATACAGGTGTATGTGCCTGGATCGGCGAAGTAGTCGGCCGACGGCGTGACAAACAGGATGTCGGCGCCTTTTTTGTTGATCGGCACTTCCACGCGGACGCCGGTGCGGTCCTCGATATCGTCCGCCAGAAACTCCAGCATGTCCTTCATGCCGCCCGGCAAAATGCCCAGATGGTTTCCGGTGCGCAAGCAGTTGGCGGCAGGCTCTAAAACCCAGTTGATGTTGCAGCCGACCAGGTTGAGCAGTTCGCGGCCGATCATGGTGATTTCCGCCTGGTCGATGCCGTAGGGGCAGAACACCGAGCAGCGGCGGCACTCCGTGCATTGGTAAAAGTAGTAAAACCATTCCTTGAGGACATCTTCGGTCAGGTCCCGCGCGCCCGCGAGCTTGCCGAAGCAGCGCCCCGACGCCGTAAAGTAGCGCCGGTAAACTGACCGAATCAGCTCGGCGCGCAGAACCGGCATGTTTTTCGGGTCGCCCGAACCGATGTAGAAATGGCATTTGTCGGCGCACGCGCCGCAGCGCACGCAGATGTCCATGAAGAGGCGAAAGGAGCGGTATTTTTCCAGGCGCTCCTTCATGCCGTCGAGAATGATTCTCTTCCAGTTTTCGGGCAGCTTCCAGTCGGCGTCGCCCGGCTGCCAGGCCCGGGGATTGGGCATATCCAGGGCCGCCAGATTCTTTGCGGCGGCCGCATAGCTCCACGTTCCCGGACGGAAATCGACAGGCGTTTCCATCCAGGCGGTGGCCGGCGGTTTGTATCCGATCTTCATCAGTTCTTCCGGGGGGGGGATTTTCGCAAGTGACATGGCTACTCCTTCTCCACCGGCAGACCGGCCGCTTTCATTTTATCCCGGAATTCGTCTTCGTATTCTTCGTAGGAGTGCACTTTCACGGGAGCGTTCCAGGGATTGAGATGTCTTTGACTGCGGTTATTGTTGATGAGATTGCGCGTGGGGCTCATAAATATTCCGGCCATGTGCATGAGCTTGCTCCAGGGGAGCCAGGCGACGAGGACAAATACAAAGCAAAGATGTAGATAAAACAAAACATTCGCTTCCGCAGGCGCAACCGGCGCAAACGTCACCCAACCCATGGCCAGGGTTTTGACGGCGTTGAGATCGACGGGAAAGAAGTGGCGCATCAAAAGACCGGTTGCCGCAACGGCCGCAATCAAAATAAGTGCGAAATAATCCGTGAACAGCGAAATGTAGCGCACCCGCGTCAGGATCGCTCTGCGCAGGAAGAGAAACGCCAGCCCCGCAAGCAGCGTCATGTCGCTGATATATAGCGCGGGAACGCCGATTTCGAAAAAGCCGTCCAGCGCGGAAAGCCCCGTCACGGCGGGAAGAACCGGCTCGGTGAAAAAGCGCAGGTGCCGGAGCCCCACGATCAGCAGGGAAACATGGAACATCAGCCCGAAAAACCAGAGCCATTTGGCGCTGCCGTAAACCGGCCTTCCGTCCAAGATTTCCGTTTGCGAATTTCTGAAGAGCGACCGAAACAAAAAAACTTCGCCGGCCATCCGGCCGATTATGCCCCAGGTTCCTGCGGGATTTTCCACGGGATTGTTTTGAATCCAGGGCAGGCTTTTTTCCTGGCCGCAGGTGGTCGGAATGCGAAAAGGGACGGGGGCTTTTGCCCACTTGACTATCCGGTAGACAAAACCGCCTGTAAACAGAATGAAAACAACGTACGGCATGATCACCGTCAGGATATAAGCGGCAGCAGAGCTTGCCGCGGCGGCCGCCAAAAGAAGGGCGATGACGAAAACAGCAATGACGGATAACAGTAAATTCATAAAAACTTTATTCCGGTTCGATCTTCATTCCCAGGACGGTTTCTCGCCGAAGCGGATGATCGGTTTTTGCATGCCGTCGAGCGCGTTGACGATCAACTCGACCAGCCCGCCGTAATACAGGCCACTTCGTTCTTCGGCGTTATAATAATGAATCAGATCGCGGATCGCGCCTTTGCAGTTGGAGCAGGGGGCGCAGACGTATTTCGGTGCATCCTGCGGCTCGTTTTCAAAGGCATTGAGGATCTGCAAAAACTTTTTGCGCGAGCTGACCAGATTCCGCCAATCGGCAAAATTGTTACCCGACATGATGGCAAAACCCGACCCGCCGCCGCAACAATAATTGTTCACGCCGTGCGGCGTCATTTCACGGAATCCGGGCGCGATCTTTCTTAAGATTCTTCGCTGCGGCTCGACAATGCCCATGGAACGCACGACATTGCAGGGGTCGTGCAGAGTGACGGGGAAATTGTTCTTTTTCGAATTGAATTTTAACTTGCCGCTTTGCACAATACTTTCCAGCGTGACCATCGCGGACTCGCGCGGCACGTTCAGATCTCCGGTCAGCATCCGGTCGGCAACGACGGTCAGCGCCTTGTGCGCGTGTCCGCATTCGCCGAGGACGATCTTTTTCACCTTGAGCCTGCGGGCGATATCCGCATGCCGCAGGGCCACACGCGCAAATTGAACGTCGTCATACCACAGGCCGTAATTGACGGCGTCATACCCCACCGCTTCGGACGACATCGTCCACGAAAGGCCGGCGGCCTGAAAGATAATGGCGAAAGCACCGACATTTTCCGGCCAGGCGAGCATCTCTCCGGCGTTGTGAATCAGCAGGATATCCGCGCCTTCCACGTCCCACGGAATGGCCACGGGACGGCCCGTGATCTCTTCCATTTCTTCCCGGATGAATTCTACGCTGTCTTTGGCCGCGGCCGGATTCATTCCCGTCGAGGATCCGGAGCGCAGATGCAAAACGGTTCCTTTCTCGTGCAGCTCTTTCGGGGCAAATCCCAGTTCCTGCGAGAAAAGCTTGCGAATTTCATGGGCAATAAGGCCGTTGTCAACACCGATGGGACAAACCGACGCGCAGCGCCGGCACAGTGAACAGCGGTAGGAAAGCTCCGCCAGACGCGCAACAGCCGTCCAGTTGAGGTCGATGTCGCCCGTCCATTTGGCCGCAATCTTTCCTCCCCGACGAAGGTATTTTCTGTAAATGCGCCGCAAAACCTCCGAGCGGAAAATCGGACGGTAGATTTCCTGACGTCCGCTCATCTCGAAAACGGGACAGGCCTCCGAACAGGTCTGACAGCGCGCACAGTGTTCCATCGAAAGCGTCAGCTGCTGCAAAAACGTCCAGTTGTTTTCCTTTTCAAACAGCTTTTTGAGGCCGGAAAGAAATTTCACAACGAGCGCGTCTTCTTCCTCTTTTGTCGAAGGCCGGGGAATGCACACGGCCAGAGTGTCATCCAGCGACGTTTCCAGGTTTTTGACTTTATCGGCTTTCAGCGGCGTCGGAATCCGCAGATTAAAATCCTCATAAGGCGCAGGCAAAGGGGCAAGATCGCCCGGTTCAATACGGCACAGACAATCGCCTGGAACGGAAATATCGGCTGGTTTCAGGATGGGCTTCATTTCGTCTCCTTCGGCGCCGAAGACGCGATGTCTTTCCAGGATTTGCTGCCGTCGGCTTCAACATGCTTGGCGCTCCAGGACGGACGGTAATGTAAATTCCGTAAAACAGCCGCTTCGACGGCGTTGCCGGGCCGGTTGGGTTCATCGTCCCACTTGACCTGATGGTAAAGGAAATATTTCATGAACATGTGCGACATGTGCGTCAGCGGAATGTAGGCCGCCAGAAGCGAAGCCAGAAGAATTGTTAAGGCCCCGGAAAAGCTCTGCCCCGGCTCGCAGGCGGACATAAAGGTTCCCGCCGTCAATAGCCCGGCAAGATACGCTTTCGCGCCGTCGAAAAAGGGATCGGAAAATGCCGCCGAAATGGCAGCAAGAAAAAAAGCCAGGATAAAAAGGAGATTAAAATAATCGGCCGGCGTCGCATAACGTTTCAAGTCGGCGTCGGTCAAACGTCTGTATAAAAGACCCAGAGCGCCGATCAGGCCTGTGATCAGCCCGATCCAGCCCAGGGCGACAATCAGCCAGCCAATTCCCGTGCGCAACATGCCGCCGAAATCGGCCGGAGATGGCGCAACAAGCATGAAAGCGGCTTCCATCAGGAGCAAAACAGTCGTCGCCAGCATCAGATACAGACCCAGATGAAACGGAAAGGACACCAGCCAGAGACGTTTATTTTCCGCGAGGAGTCCGCGAAGAAGCAGGATTTCCGGCGCCATGTACTTCATCGCGTTACCCGCCGATGGTTCATAGGGACGCGTCCACCAGTCCGGCTCTTCCATATACGAACCACCGTAAGCGGATCGTACCGGTTTTTCGTGCCAAACCGGATAGAGCTCCCAGCGGACATGCACGGGAAGCGTCAACTGCCGGTAGACGCGGCAGGCAACAGCAGCCAGAAAAATCACCGCGCAAAAGTATGAAAAAATATAAAATCCCATTAAAATCACCGCTGCTTGTTTCTATGGTGACGCCGCCGAAGGCATATTATTAATACGTCGAGGACGCCGACGACGCTGCCGACAAAGGTAGCGCTTGATATCAAAAAGAAATCACACGCACCCTGTCGGTTTGGACAGCCCCGCCAGTTTGCACGCTCCCTTGGCCGGTCCGGTCGGGAAGAGCTCGTAGAGCTTCTTCATGTCGATCTTCAGATCTTTGCAGATCTTCCGGATCATCGGGGCGATGCCGAACTGCTGATAGTAATTGCGCAGGTAGTTGATGACTTTCCAGTGCTCTTCCGTCAGCTTGCCCTCAATTTCTTCGGCGTGAGCGTAGGCTTCGGCAAATTCCTCGCTCCATTTGTCGAGTTCCTGCAGAAACCCGTCTTCGTCCACTTCATACGTTTTGCCTGCCAATTCGATCTGCGGCATATTAAAACCTCCTCATGATATTGATCGTGTGTTCCTTATTTTGTTTTTCGTCGCGGTATTTTCCGGCGCCGGCGATCATGGCCTTTGCCCATTCGGGCGTGCCCAGCGCATGCACGTGGGTGAAGCCGGCCAGAATATTTTTCCGGCACAGTCCGTCGCGCAGGCCGTCGATCCCGGTCCCTTTCAGAACGCGGAAAGCGGTGTGCGTATCTTCATTACGGCGCGACAGAATCCGGCTGTAACGGAATTCGTGTCCGGTGATCGTCGTCCCGACGGGAAAGAAAGGATTTTCCGCGTCGGCGGCAAGCGTGGTGTATCCGTGCCCCTGCGGCTTTGTTTCCATGCCGAACGCCACCGGCAGAGCCCCGACCATCGGATAACGCCGATCACCGATCGTCAGGGATTCTCCGAGGTAGAGAAATCCGCCGCACTCCGCATAAATCGGCAGACCGGCTTCGGCCGCAGCGCGCAGGGACCGGCGGAAAGACTCGTTGGCGACCAAACGGTCGGCCTGGGTTTCGGGAAATCCGCCGCCGATGTACAGGGCGTCCACGGGCGGCAGCGCCTCGTCGTCTAGTGCGCTGATCGGGACCACCCCAGCGCCCCGGTTGACGAGCGCCTCGATATTTTCCGAATAATAAAACTGAAACGCCGCATCCTGGATCACGCCGATGGTCACGGTCCTACCGCCGTTTTGGCCGCAGGTCGTTTTCGGAAACGCACCAATTTTCCAGGGCGGCGCGCTCTGCGCAATCTTCACCAGAGACGGAATGTCCAGATAATCGCGGGCGATACGGCCCGCCGTCTCGAGCGCCTGCCGGACATCGGCATGCTCCGCGGGGGGAATCAGGCCCAGATGCCGCTGGACAAAGGGCGGATCCGGGAGACGCGGCACGGTCCCGTAAACCGGAAGCCCGGTGGTTTCTTCTATGGCTCTCCGAAGGACGGACGCATGGCGTTTCCCGTTCACCCGGCTTAAAATCGCGCCGCGGATGTCAACGGCGGGATCGAGATGCAGACAGCCCAGCACCATCGCCGCCGCCGTCCGGGTGACCTTGTCGCAGTCCACAATCAAGATCACCGGCGCGTGCAGCAGTTTGGCCAGTTCGGCGGTGCTGAAATCCCCGTCTGCGTTGACGCCGTCAAACAGGCCGCGGTTCCCTTCGATGATCGAAAAAGTTCCCGCCGCGGCATGTCGCGAAAAAGACCGGACCACCTGCCTGTCTCCCATGAGATACGTGTCCAGGTTATAGCAGGGGCCGGATGCCGCGCGGCCGAGCCAGGCGGCATCGATATAATCCGGTCCCTTTTTGAAAGGGGTGACGGTGAGGCCCTGCCGGCGCAGGGCTACCGTCACAGCCAGAGAAAGGGTGGTCTTTCCCGCGCCGCCCCGCAGGGCGGCCATTACAATGCGCGGGCAATGCCGGTTCATCATCCGACCTCGTCATTCCTTCGGGAAATATTCCGCCAGCATGAGGTACGTCGAACTGCCGCTCGACCAGTACTTCAGCACTTCCTCGTCGAGGAGTTCCTTCACGGCGTCCTGAATGGCGTGTCGGTCCTCGCCGGGCATCCATTTGGTGACGTCCCGGATGTAAAACATTTTTTTGTCGCCTTTGGACTTTTCACGAAACAGCTCCGTAATTTTCGCCTTCAGATCCTCGCTCATGCCTACCTCCATTTAAACTGGGCGGACGTCCGGAACGTCTCCGTCGCCATATCGAAATCGTCGATATGCTGATCCGTAAACGGAATGCCCGTGAGCGCAAAGAAGCGCTCCCAGCCGACCCGTTCGATCCATTCGCCGACGCGCTCGTGCTTCCGGGCGTGGCTCGCGTAAACCTCAATGATGTTTTTCACCGCGTCCACCACTTCCGGCCATCGCGGCGGATTGTTGGGCAGGAAGGGAATCGCCAGTTTGGAGAATTTGGGGGCGCTGCGGGCGTTGGACACTTTGCCGCCGACCCAGATGGAAATGCCGTCGTTGTCCGGATCGGCGATCGGCATGGCGGGACAGACGGTGTAGCAGTTGCCGCAGTACATGCACTTCTCCTCGTTGACGGTCAGGGTTTTGTTTTTCATGTCGCCCCGGATGGCGCCCGTCGGACAGGAGGCCACCGTCGAGGGAATTTCGCAGACGTTCGGAACGCGCGCATTGTCGGTTTTGGGAACCGTCCGGTGAATGCCCAGGATGGCGATGTCCGAACAGTGCACCGCACCGCACATGTTCAGGCAGCAGGCCAGGGCGATCCGGACGTGGTTCGGCAGTTTCATGGTCACGAAGTAGTCGTAGATTTCATCCATCAGGGCCTTGACCGGGCCGGAAGCGTCGGTCGCCGGCGTGTGGCAGTGCACCCAGCCCTGCGTATGAACGATGTTGGAAATGGAATGCCCCGTGCCGCCTACGGGGTAGCCGCGGTCCTTCAGCTCCGCAATCAGCGGTTCGACCCGATCCCGGTTGTCGAGCAGAAATTCGATGTTGTGGCGGCTGGTGAAGCGCAGGTAGCCGTTGCAGTATCGATCCGCGATGTCGCAGATTTCGCGGATGTGATCCGTGGAAACGAGACGGGGCGAACCGGCGCGAACGCTGTAGAGCGCATCTCCCGATTTGGAGACGTGCATCAGGACGCCGGGCTTCAGAATTTCATGGTAGAGCCAGTTTCCGTAATTTCTTTCAATCACGGGCGGCAGCATCGTTTTATAATTCGGGGGGCCGATATCGGTTTTTGCAGCCATTTTACTTCACCTCCTTGTTCAGATCTTCGGGCCAGAAGAACACGTAGGGGTTGGTCCTCGGCGCTTTGACCATCTGGGGCACGGCGGGAAGGTCCACGGCCTTCAAAAACACCCGCATGCCCAGGCGCTGGATCAATTCTCCCAGCCGTTCGCGCGATTTTCCGTTCTCATCCCACCAGTCCTGAATCCGCTCGATCAGGCTCTTCAATTCGTCGTAAGGCGGCTCCAGTTTCATGAACGGCACGATCACCCAGGAAAGCAGGGCGCCCCGGACAATCGGCGCTTTGCCGCCGACGAGAATGGAAGCGCCTCTTTCTTTTCCCGGCCGCAGGGCTTTCGGCATCAGGTTGATGCAGTGCATGCAGCGGGTGCAGTCTTCGTCGTATATTTTCAGTTTCTGATCGTTCCACTCCATGCATCGGGTGGGGCACAGATCGCAGACTTCCTTCTGGATGTTCATGCCCGCCGCCGCACAGGCGAGGACTTCCTTCTGATCGATCTCAATCGCGTCTTTCCAGGTGCCGATGACCGACAAGTCGGAACGGGCAATGGAGGCGACGCAGTCGTTGGCGCAGGCGGAAATCTTGATCTTGAATTTGTAGGGAAACATCGGCCGGTGCATCTGATCCTGATAGGTCATCGTGAGGTTGTAGCAGAGATCGAGGCTGTCGATACAGGCCCATTCGCAGCGCGCCGGTCCCACGCAGGCGCTGGGTGTGCGCAGCGCCGACCCGGAGCCGCCCAGATCGAAACCGGCCTCCGACAGATCGTCATAGCAGCTCTGGAGATGATCCGTCGTGGTGCCGAGCAGAATGGCGTCTCCCGTGGAGCCGTGCATGTTCGTAAGCCCGCTGCCGTGCTTGTCCCAGATGTCGCAAAGCTTCCGCAGCGTATCGGTTTTGTAGAACCAGCCGGTGGGGTGATTCACCCGCATGGTGTGAAACGCCTGCACGTTGGGAAACAAGTCCGGACGGTCCGAGTACCGCCCGATCACACCCGAACCGTAGCCCTTGACGCCGACAATGCCGCCATGCTTCCAGTGGCCGATTTTGTCCTTGTAAGACAATTCCAGCTGGTGGAGCAGATCTTTGGCCATGGGATTTTTCTCGGCGGCCTGTTTCAAATCCTTCACAAAGCTCGGCCACTTCCCTTTTTCCAGCTCATCCAGCAGGGGGGTGTTTGTATTTGCCATTGTATGCCTCCTTCATTAACCATGTTCTAAATCTTCCGGCATGTTGATCCTACTTATTAGAACACCATTCGCATGTTGAATAGTACTCTTTTTATGAAGTCTGTCAAGCTTTATTTCGCCCGGGCCGGGCGCCCGGTTGTTTGTTGATTTCAGTAAATTAATTCAACAACTTTTCCTTTTCTAAGGGATGCAATGGCGCATATTCCCCGCTTAAAAAAGGGCTGTCTTGCAAGATCCCTCTGCTTCCGCAGAAGCATTCATTTGATACGCTGTAAAATTCCGAGAAAACGGCATAGCGTTTCGGGCGGCGGCTTTGCGCGAAAGCCGCCGCCCGTTGAACGCTGCCTTGATCCGCCGAAAGGGCCGCTAGTGTCCCGCCGGGAAAAACGTATAACTGACCCACACCAGGACGCAAAGCAGCACGACTCCGAGAATAAGACTCCAGCCGATCAGTTTCTTTTCGATCGGCAGCAGGGGCTCATATTCCATCTTTTCCATTTCTTCTTTTATCTTTGTCTCTGTCATGATGCTCTCCTTATAGGATTCATGTTAAATTATTGAACCAGCGGCGGTACAACGCCCTGGAAGAAGATCCACGAGATGATCAACCCGACCCAGATGATGAAACCGAACAACGCGATGATATACACCAGCATCAGCTTGCCGATGCCTTCCTCCCAGAGCTTCTTGAAATTGGAAGCCAGCCCGATCGAGAAAAACGTCAGCGCGAAGAAAAGCTTCCGGAACACGTCGCTTTCCGCGGCCGAAATTTTCAGCTGCGACTTGATGTCCGGCCAGTTGAGCCCGACGATCAGCATGATCAGAAACGTCACGAAATAGCCGATCACGAATTTGGGGAAGCGGTCCCATATTTCTCCGGCTTTGGCCTCAACGCCCTGTTTGGGATTGATCTTTGTCGTCCAGATCACGGCCAGAATAAACGCCCAGATGCCGATGAAGATGTCGATGAAGATTTTCACGGTCGTGGCCGCGCCCACCACCCATCCGGGCTGGTAATGGATGCCCTGCGCCGCGTTGCGCGCGTAAATCAGCGATTCGACGATCTGGCCGCTCGCCACCGCCGCGCCGTCCGTCTTCACCGCCAGCCCCATCCAGGCGCCGGCCACCAGCGGCTGATTGGAGAGAAATTCCGTCGCGACAAAGGGAAGAATGATCAGTTCGACCACCGCAAAAATGACGACCAGCGACGAAACCATGATCGGCACGATCGGCCGGGCACGGATGGCGCCGCCCGTGGCAATCGAAGCGGATACGCCGCAGATGGAAATGCCGGAGGCCAGCGGCGCCGACCATTCGCGGCTGAACTTGAAGAATTTCCGGGCGATCAGATAAACCACGGCCCAGTAAATCAGGTAGGCTTCAATGATGGCACAAAGTCCCCGGAACATCATCGACGTCGCGAGCCCCAGTTGCTCGGCGGACTTCACGCCGAGGCCGACGCCCATGATCACGATGGCCGTTTTGATGAACCATTCCGGCCGGGCCGCCTCCTTGAGCGAATCGGCGAACTTCGGCATGAAGTTGCCGATGAAGAGGCCGACCAGCAGCGCCAGAATCAGCCCCGCCTCGCCGGTCAGCTTCAGCGACCACTCCAGTCCGAATTTTTTCATTTCCGCGGGCGTCTGCGCGGCGATGACGGCATAATGTCCGACCATCGTACAGATGTAGGTCAGCCAGAAAATCACCGTAAAACCGTAGATGAATTTTGACAGGTTGTAGCCCAGAGCCCTGGCGCCGACCAGAAGGACCGCCAGCACGGCCAGGTACGTTAAAATGATGGATATCAGAGGATGGAGCCCCGCGTAGGCCTTGGACGCAGGCGCAAGCGATTTGGAAAACTCCATCCACACCTTGGGGGTGACGGCCCACCCGAGCAGATCCAGCCCCACAAGCGAGCCAAGCGACAGGATAAAAATAAACAGCCCCAGCCACACCGACCACCAGTCTTCGGTCTTTAAAAGACCCTGATTGCTGCCCATAGCGACCTCCCTTGTCATCAACGGTTATTGCCATGATCGCGGGAAACATGATTCCCGCACCTTCCCCAATCAAACCATCCATTGGTCTTGATACGAAAAATACCAAGATTTCGTTTTGCACACGGTTTGTCCGTCATGTGCTGAAAATGCCCATAAATTTATTAGGCCGTATCCACCTGACCGTTAACCGTTGCCGGTTGTGTTCCGGGCGAAAACTTTGTGCAAGGCAATGTTTTGATGTAACGAATCTGAATTACGCGTTGGGAGATGGTGTAAAGCGTTTGAGAAATGGAGAAGAAAGAACGAGCCAAGAGAGGCCGGAGAATACCGTCTGATTTTCCTTGTCCCGGGGGGTGTTTCAAAAACCGTCATGGAGCTCTCCCGCTGGTTGAAAGTTCACATATCCGTTTCATCAACGAGGCATTCCAATGGCGATCTCTATACCAAAGTCTGCCTTGAATGTCAAAAAAGGGTTTTTGCCTGCCGGCCACACGCGGGGGACGGCTCCGGGCAATAGGCCTTGTTCGCGGCCTCCAATGCTCTGCCCCCCCGGCCCGGACCGATGAAATGGCCGTTTTCTTTTATTCGGCCGCGCCACCGCGCGACAACGGAGAAAAGCGCCCGTCCTCCCTTTGCAATATTTCACCTTGACTTTTTCTCTTCTGTCGATACATTCAACAAAAGAAAACTTTGGACAGCTAATGATCGAAAATCTAATCGGCAACTTATCCGCATACTTGCAGGGATCCGTTGGACTTGCCTTCGTGGCCGCTTACCTGGGCGGTGTGGTGATCAGTTTCACACCCTGTACCTATCCGCTCATTCCCGTAACGGTGGGAATCATCGGTGCCCAGGGGTCCGCATCGAAGTTGCGCGGATTTCTGCTGTCGCTGTTTTATGTTTTGGGGCTGTCGGTGACGTATGCCGCGCTCGGCGCTGCTGCGGCTCTTTCAGGCCGGCTTTTCGGTCAGATGCAGACGACGCCGCTGATTTATTTTCTCATGGCCAATATCTTTCTCATCATGGGACTGGCCATGCTGGATGTTTTCAAAATATCCATTCCGATTCCCAAAAGAATCATGAATTACTCCGGCGGCGGGAGAAAGGGCTTCATCCCCAGTTTCCTTTTGGGCGCCGCCTCCGGCTTCATCATCGGCCCCTGCACCGCGCCGGCGCTCGGCGTGCTTCTGGGATTTGTGGCCCTCAAAACCCACGTATACATGGGGATTGGCCTGTTGTTTGTGTTCGCCTTCGGCATGGGAACGCTATTGCTTCTGGTCGGGACGTTTGCCGGACTCATTGCCGCATTGCCGCGGTCCGGCGCCTGGATGACGGTTATCACAAGGATTTTCGGTATTATTTTAATTGGCGCGGCCGAATATTTTCTGTATACTGCCGGCACGCTGGCATTTTAAAAAGGAACTTCATGCAAAAGATCGTTCGCGTTTTTGTGGGTTTATTCTTGATTCTGGGCCTTTCCACCGTTCCGGCTTCGGGGCAGTTCATTCCCAATGCGCCTTTCAAGCCGCAATATCCCCCCGCACCGGATTTCACCCTGAAGGACCTGAAGGGGAAAACATTCCGCATGAGCGCCCAGCGAGGAAAACCCGTCCTGATTTTTTTCGGAACGACCTGGTGTCCCGGCTGCCGGGCGGAGATTCCGAAATACAAAAAGGTTTATGAAACGTATTCGCCGAAGGGGCTGGAAGTGATTTACATCAACATCATGGAACCGGCCAAAAAAGTGGCTCGGTTCGCCCAGGTCAACGCCCTGCCTTACCGGACGCTGCTCGATGAGGACGGCGCCGTCGGCACCGCGTACAATGCCGTCGGCGTGCCCATGATGATCCTGGTGGACAAAGAAGGCAATGTGATAAAAGTCGGTTTCAGCTCCTCTCAAATGCCGCTGGACAAAGTGACGCCGGTACAATAAAATGCTTCGCGTTTCGGATTCCGGACTGGCGCCGGGATCCGACGGCCCGACGTCATTTACCCCGGATCAAGGATGGACCCATGACCACCGACAACTGGTTTGCTGAATTTGCCAAGTCCGAAACCGATCGCTGGATCGGCGGCGTCTGCGGCGGTCTGGGAGAGCATACACCCATTCCTTCCTGGGTCTGGCGGTTGTTATTTACCCTGCTGGTGCTGTGTTTCGGTACGGGATTTCTTCTCTATATTCTGCTTTGGATTTTTGTTCCGCGACGGGCCGTGAACCGGCCGGGATGACGCTTGGGAAAAACGACTGCAATGAATTTACATAAAGGGGAACGGGTGTAAAATGAAGTACCGGGAAGACATTTATGTTTATGAATGGGCCAATTATTTCGACAACAACTGCAACAGTTATTATATCGGCGGCAATGTCAATGCCCTGATTGATCCGGGGCTCACGCGCTATCTGCCGGATCTGCTCAACCAGATGGCCAACGACGGTATTAAGAAAAAGGACATCCAATATGTCATCAACACGCATTCCCATCCCGACCACTTCCAGGGATCCGAGCTTTTCGACCAGGAAAAGGTGAAGATCGCCCTGCACCGCAAGGAGATGGATTTTCTCAAGGGCATCGGCGGCGAACTTTACGGCCTGTTCGGCATGACCGTCCCGCAGATGCAGATCAACATGCAGCTCGAGGACGGGCGGTTGGAACTGGGCAACGAAATCTTCAAGGTCATTTCCATTCCCGGACACACGCCCGGCTCCATCGGGCTTTACTGGCCGGCGAAAAAAGCCCTTTTTTGCGGCGATGTCATCTTTCAGCAGAACGTCGGACGGACCGATTTTCCGGGCGGCAACGGAGCGCATCTTAAAAAAAGCATCGTGACGCTTTCTGATCTGGACGTTGAAATGCTGTTCCCCGGACACATGGGCATCATCGAAGGCCACGATAGGATTCAGGACAATTTCAATATCATCATCCAGAACATATTCCCCTACATTTAGAAATCCGGAGTTCGCGGGAGGAACGGCGGCGCATGGCCAATGAAGGGAACAAAGTCATCTATTCCATGATCGGCGTGAGCAAGGTTTACGACAAGAAACCGGTGCTCAAGGACATTTACCTGTCCTATTTTTACGGCGCGAAAATCGGCGTGATCGGTCTCAACGGATCGGGGAAAAGCTCGCTTTTAAAAATCCTGGCGGGCGTCGATCCGGAGTTTCTGGGTAAAACCATTTTATCCGCGGGCTACACGGTGGGGTATCTGGAACAGGAACCCCGCCTGGATGAGACCAAAACCGTTCGTCAGATCGTGGAACAGGGCCTTCAGGCCACGATCGACGTGGTGAACGATTACAACGCGGTCAACGAAAAGTTCGCCCAGGAAATGTCGGACGAAGAGATGGCCAAGCTCTGCGACCGGCAGGCCGAACTGCAGGAAAAGATGGACGCGCTGGATGCCTGGGACATCGACTCGCGCCTGGAGATGGCCATGGATGCCCTGCGCTGCCCGCCGGGTGACACGCCCGTCAAAGTTCTCTCCGGCGGCGAGAAGCGCCGCGTCGCGCTCTGCCGCCTGCTTCTGCAGAAACCCGACATTCTGCTGCTGGACGAACCGACCAATCACCTGGACGCCGAATCCGTAGCCTGGCTGGAGCACCATCTGCAGAAATACGAGGGAACGATCATCGCCGTCACGCACGACCGCTATTTTCTGGACAATGTCGCGGGCTGGATCCTCGAGCTGGACCGCGGCCAGGGCATTCCCTGGCAGGGCAACTATTCTTCCTGGCTGGAGCAGAAGCAAAACCGGCTGAAGAACGAGGAAAAATCGGAAAGCGCCAGAATCAAAACCCTGGAACGGGAATTGGAGTGGATCCGCATGTCTCCCAAAGGCCGGCACGCCAAGTCCAAGGCGCGCATCAAGGCGTATGAAGAACTGCTGGGCAGAAATCTGGAAAGGGAATCCGGCACCCGCGAGATCTTTATCGCGCCCGGACCCCGCCTGGGCGACGTGGTCATCGAAGCCGAGGGGGTTTCCAAGGGCTACGGGGAGAAACTGCTGGTTGAAGGCATGACGTTTTCGCTGCCGCCCGGCGGAATCGTCGGCGTCATCGGCCCTAACGGCGCGGGCAAAACCACCCTGTTCCGAATGGTTACCGGCCAGGAGAAGCCGGATGCGGGCGTGATCCGCATCGGCGAGACCGTCAAACTGGCGTACGTCGATCAAAGCCGCGATGCGCTCGATCCGGACAAAAACATCTGGGAGATGATTTCCGACGGCCAGGACGTCATCGCGATCGGCGGCCGGCAGATCAATTCCCGCGCCTACGTGTCTCGCTTCAACTTTTCCGGGACGGACCAGCAAAAAAAAGTGGGAACGCTTTCCGGCGGCGAGCGAAACCGCGTTCATCTGGCGCGCATGCTCAAGGAAGGCGGAAATGTCTTGCTGCTGGATGAGCCGACCAACGACCTGGATGTGAACACGCTGCGTGCGCTGGAGGACGCGCTGGAGAACTTTGCCGGCTGTGTCGTTGTGATCAGCCACGACCGCTGGTTTCTGGACCGGATCTGCACGCACATCCTGGCCTTTGAAGGGGACAGCAAAGTGCTGTTTTTCGACGGCAACTATTCCGAATACGAAGAAGACCGCAAAAGCCGGCTGGGCGCGGCCGCCAGCCAGCCGCACCGGATCAAATACCGGCAGCTGACCAGGCGATAGACCCGGGCCGCGCGGCCCCGCGCCGTTTTTAGGGGCGGGTTCTTTGCGCCTTCTCTGCAAAGGAGATCGGTATGAAAAAAATATGGACGGTGTTGACGGCGGCGGTTCTGCTGATTTCTTTCTTGC
>ERZ795051.2042-NODE-2042-length-23492-cov-5.865042_pt1 | contig 23492 bp, 17 predicted proteins | sample MGYA00375135_ERZ795051 | MGnify/ENA primary metagenome ERZ795051 (study PRJEB30180, sample SAMN05720222) | activated sludge metagenome | isolation source: Anaerobic digester | place: Japan | collected 2015-05-26 ... | reverse complement strand
CTGTGAGACCGACGGGTCGAGCAGATGCGAAAGCAGGTCCTAGTGATCCGGTGGTTCTGTGTGGAAGGGCCATCGCTCAACGGATAAAAGGTACTCCGGGGATAACAGGCTGATCCTGCCCAAGAGTTCACATCGACGGCAGGGTTTGGCACCTCGATGTCGGCTCATCACATCCTGGGGCTGAAGAAGGTCCCAAGGGTTCGGCTGTTCGCCGATTAAAGTGGTACGCGAGCTGGGTTCAGACCGGCGTGAGCCAGGTCGGTCCCTATCTGCCGTGGGCGTATGAGACTTGAGAGGATGTCTTCCTAGTACGAGAGGATTGGAAGGCACCAGCCTCTGGTGTACCTGTTGTCGCGCTAGCGGCAGCGCAGGGTAGCTATGCTGGGAAAGGATAAACGCTGAATGCATCTAAGCGTGAAGCCCCCCTCAAGATGAGGTCTCGACGACTCTTCGGAGTCGGTAGGCCCCTGGAAGACTACCAGGTCGATAGGCCGGAAGTGTAAGGACAGAAATGTCTTAAGCCGACCGGTACTAATGGCCAATCGCTTGATCGTATGAATGATGTGCTGTTTTTAGGCCGTCATTCGCTGAGTACACCGCGAGGCTCGAAGATGGAGCGCGGTAATGCTGAAGTCGCTGCCTGCACACACCTATCCGACTGACGTTTCAAACCGCCGGCCAAGGCAAACGCGGCCGGCGGTTTTTTTTTGCGCCGCCTGCCGAAAGCAGGCACGTGATCACCCGTGGAAGGAACGTCCGCGACAACCGATGGGTGGGAAACGCTCGACCTAACTCGTTCGCGCCCGGTCCGTTCGTGCGCGGACACCAAGCGGGAAAAAGGGTGAGCGAGGGGACTCGAACCCCCGACCCCGAGGACCACAACCTCGTGCTCTAACCAACTGAGCTACGCTCACCATCAACGGCCCGAACCAGGCGTCGGCAACCCAAACCAATAGCCAAGTTTGGCGGACGCCTGCCACCTCCCCAACGGACTAGGATACCTTTGCGGGAGGCGCCGTTCAACGGGGCAAGCGGCCTTGGGTGCATGCCGAATCCATGACCGTTCAGGCGGCTCTTTCAGCACCCCGAGCGTAAGCGAGGGGCCAAGCCGCAGAGCGGCCAATGCCACATGGGGCCGCTCCCTCACGGTTGCGGTTCTGAAAAGCCATAGCGTCTCCCCGCCTGAGCTGTCACAGACCCGTGCATGCCGGGTGCGGACAGTCTGGGCGGGCATGCCGACCGGTCCAGGTTGGGCGATCAAGGCCGTTCAGCGGGTTTCCCCGCCAAAGGCGCTGCCAGTTCCTTAGATTCTGGCCACCTCCTTTCCGGAAATTCTGACCACATGTGAGGTTGTGATTTCCGGCAGTTTTGCCTCGCAATGGCCGGGGGCAATGGGGCTCCCCGCCGCGAGGAACGAGGAGGATGATCAGTATGTTGGACCGGGTAAAGATTTGGGCATTGCGGCAGGCGGGACACACGTTGGAGGAGATCGCGGCCGCGGTCAAAGTCGGGAAACGTTCGGTACAGCGGATCCTGAAGGAGCCGCCGATCACGAGCCTGGAGTCGGCCCCGACGCCGGGGTCCCGGCAGATCGGGCGTCCGAGCCGGGTGGAGGCCTTCTAGGGCGACGCCGAACGGATCCTGGAAGCCGAGCCGTTGCTGCCGACAGTGGAAGTGTTCAGCCGCCTGCGATCGCTAGGTTACACCGGGGGCAAGTCGGCGGTGTACGAGTTGGTCAGGTCCGTTCGTCCCCGGAAGAACCAGGGGCCTGAGGTGCGGTTCGAGGGGGTGCCGGGCGAGTTCAGCCAACATGATTTCGGCAGTGTGAACGTCACCTATGCCGACGGCACGAGCGAGAAGATCCACTTCTTCGCTTCTCGTCTGAAGTACTCGCGATGGACGCACGTGGTCATCGTCCCGGATGAGCGAGTCGAGTCGCTCATCCGGGCGTTGCTGAAGGCCTTCGAGTCCTTCGGCGGTGTGCCCCTGCGGGCGGTTTTCGACAATCCCAAGACGATCGTTCTCAGCCGTGCCCAGGGGTTCATCAACTGGAACCCGGTTTTCGTCCACGTCCCCGTGGACTACAGTTTCGGGGTGGAGTTGTGCCGGCCTCGGCGGGCCAACCAGAAAGGATCCGTCGAGAACCTGGTGGGCTGGGTCAAGGGCAGCTTCTTCAAGGTCCGCCGGTTCCACGACCGCGCGGACCTGGAGCAGCAGCTCATCGCCTGGCTGGAAGAGGTCAACCTGCAGCGCCCCAGCCGGGCCACCAACCAGATCCCGGCCGAGCGGATGAAGGCGGAGCGGGAACGCCTCACGCCCCTGGCGACCCCGGCGGATGACTATCCCCTGCGGGTGGCAGTGACCGTCGGCACCACCGGCTTCGTGGAGTACGAGCGTATCCGCTATTCCATGCCCCCGACCGCCATCGGCATTCCCGGCACGCTCTTCCTGTATCCCGACCGGGTCCGGATCGTGACCCGCAGCGGGATCGAGGTCGAGCATCCGCGGCGTCCGGCCGTGGGCAACACTTCATATTGCAGCGAGCACCGGGTTGCCCGGCTGGCCGCGGTGCACGGGCAGCGGGCCAAACTCTATCAGAAACGCCAGGAAATCCTCGAATTGGGGCCGCCGGCGGAAGGCCTGCTGACCTGTGGGGGACTGGCCTCCAGCCGGTCGGTTTTCGGGGTTTCGGAATAGGTTTTTTGGCCTGTTCTTGTCGAAGCAGCCGTTGACGTGGAGACCGCCGCAAGGCACACTATGGTCCGTCAGCTTGGAAGCGGGCCCTCGCGTCAAGGAGTGACCTTCATGTCTCGAAGACACCGGCACGTGTCATCAAGAAGACTTCGAAGAAGGCTTCGATCACAGCGTCCGCCTTCTCCTTCCGGACTGCGTCTGATCGCCACCGGCGGGCACAAAGGCGAGCCTGTTGTCCTGGAAATGCTCAGTTTCGAAATCACCGAAGACCCGATACCTGACCCGACATTGGATCGTCTCCGTCCCGAGGATCGGGAGATGATCCTGGAGGTCGGCTCAAGAGTGATGGAAGGGGCCACGGACCAGGTGCCGATTCTCGAACGGCTGGCCCGGGAGTTTCCGCAGGTGCCGAAAGTCTACAATTACTTGACGATAGCCTATTCCAATGCCGGTCTGTACGCCAAGGCCGAGGAAATGGCTGAGGAGGCGTACAGCCGGTTCCCGAACTATCTCTTTGCGATGATCAACTATGCCCATGCGCTGCTTCGTCGGTGGCATATCCGCCGAGTGGAGCAGATACTGGACAATCGCTTTTCGATTCACCTCTGGATCACCGATCGAAAGCGATATCACGTAAGCGAATATGTGGCCTTTAACGGTCTCATGGCCAGGTATTTTTCGGCCATCGGTGAAGATGAGATTGCAGAGCGATACTATAAGATGCTGTTGGAGGTGGCTCCGGACCATCCCGGAACAAAGACAATCGACCGCGTCATCCATCCCACGCCTATGGGTTCGCTCTTGAAGCGTCTGACCAGATGGGCTCATGCCAAAGAAGCCGATCAGGAGCCGGTCCGCGCCGGCGGCAAGTAGTAGAGGCGGCACGGGTGCGCAAACACAGCCCATTGCGTGGTTCCCAAGGCGGACCGCCTTTTTGCGGGTCACAACCCAAGCGCACTTGTGATCCAGAAGCATGCGCGCAAGCCGCACAGATATCCGGCCGCAAGGTTCTGAAGGCCACGCGGCCGGTTCATCGGTCGTGGCCGTCACTTGAGCGCCGCGAAAATCTTCTCATGGGCGACAAAGCCGCGCTCGGCCAGGGCAACCTTGCCATCTTTACGAATGGCGTAGACCGTGCGCTGCGTTCTATCCGGTCCCCTGGCGCCATAAGCAGCGGTGATGCTTGAACCCTCGTCGACAATAAGCGAGAAGGGGAACCGGTTTTCGCCGACGAAGCGGGCGTGCTGCACGGCGTCGGCCGGATTGACGCCAAGAACCGTGATCCCGTGCTTTTCAAACTGCGACCAGTCGTCACGAACCGCACAAAGCTGTCTCGTGCAGCCCGGCGTGAAATCACCGGGATAGAAAATCAGCACGACGCTGCTCTTCTTGAGCAGCTCGGCCAGGCGGATGCGTTTGCCCGATTGGTCGGCAGCGTCGAAATCAGGAGCCTTCTGCCCGACGGGAATCAGATCGGTACGTGCTTCCAGCGAGGCAGCGGGCCCGACCGTCTCCGTCGACGCGCAACCGGCCGGCAGCAACCCGACGACAATCGCAATGAGCAGCGGACCCAGCTTGCGGCTGACGTATCTCATCGAAGTGACCTCCTCGGAGAGTCCCGGGACTTGAACCGTCGTGATCGACCACGACTTTCCCTTATTCTAGCCCCAAACCAAGAACAAACGCGGGCCGGGGAGAACAAGCTCTAAATGCTGATGCCTTCACGGGTTGCAGGGCGCGTGCTGCAGGGTTGCGGCGGGGGCCGCGCCGGCCGGATGCAAACGGGTTGATTCGTCGGTCGTCTCTGGCGTCTTGCATGCCGAGAAGTTATGCTCTGGTTCGTGGTCTGTGTTGGGTCCGTTCACTGAATGTTGGAGATCTGTCATGGCTACCCGTCAGACGAAGAAACAAAACCCCAAGACCTCGTCCGGGAGCGGACTGTATACATTGGAGGTATTTTTAATCGGTGGGCCCGTCACCGAGGAGTTCGTCAAGGAAAACCCGGTTGTCTCCCGCACCATCCAAATCCGCGGCGATCAGACGTTGGACAAGCTGCACTTTGCCATTTTCGACGCCTTTGACCGTGATGACGAGCACATGTACGAGTTTCAGATCGGCGGCAAGGGGCCCCAGGACCCGGGCGCGCGCTGCTACGTCTTACCGGATGCCCGTGATGCGTACGACAGACGACAGGCAGGAGACCTGACTCGAACCAGAATCGGCACTCTTGGCCTGAAAGTCGGAGATGCATTCGGCTATTGGTTCGATTACGGCGACGACTGGTGGCACCAGATCAACGTCATCTCGATCGAGGAGAACATCCCCCCCGGAGAGTATCCCAGGGTAACCCAACGCGTAGGTGAGAGCCCTCCGCAGTATCCCGATCCGGAAGATGAAGATGAGGAATGGGACGAGGACGAAGACGACGAAAGCGACGAGGACGAGGATGATGACGGAGAGTGGGAAGACCCGGACGAGGAAGACGATGCGGACGAGGAGGATTGATCGCCAAGGTTGCGGATCCTGGTGCTGCGCATCTCAGAGTGACGCGGCGGCACTCGAAAAGACCGCGTAGCTTGCCTCCGACCCTTCGAGGCGCTGCGGCTGGAAGACCTCTGTCACATAGCAGGTTCGGAAAGGACGTCGGCCCCCAAGCAACGTACGTTCGATCGGCAACCGCCTTATCCTTCGTGGAACAGCGGCGTGGACAGGTAACGTTCGCCGCAACTGGGCAGGATGACGACGATCATCTTACCGGCGTTTTCGGGGCGGTTGGCAACCTCGTTGGCGGCGCACAGGGCCGCGCCTGAGGAGATGCCGCACAAGATGCCCTCTTGTCTGGCGGCCTTGCGGGCCCAGGCGAAGGCGTCTTCGTTGGCAACACGTACGACGTCATCGATCAGGGAGAGATCGAGCACGCCGAGGATTAAACCTGCGCCGAGGCCCTGAATCTTGTGCGGGCCGGGCTTGAGTTCCTCGCCTGATCGCCTCTGGGTGATGACCGGCGAATCGGCCGGTTCGACGGCAATGGCCTTGAACGACGGCTTGCGTTGCTTGATCACGCCGGCGACGCCGGTGATCGTGCCGCCCGTACCCACCCCTGAAACAAGAATATCCACTGCCCCGTCCGTGTCGCGCCAGATTTCTTCGGCGGTGGTCTTGCGATGGATTTCGGGATTGGCCGGGTTCTGGAATTGCTGGGGGATGAAGGCGTTCGGAGTCTGGGCTGCAATCTCTTCCGCTTTGGCAATCGCACCCTTCATGCCTTGCGTGGCCGGGGTCAAAACCAGTTCGGCGCCCAGGGCCCGCAAGAGGTTCCGCCTCTCTATGGACATGCTCTCCGGCATGGTCAAGATCAGGCGATAGCCCTTGGCGGCGCAGACGAACGCCAGAGCGATTCCGGTATTGCCCGACGTGGGCTCGACGAGAACCGTGTTTTTGTTGATCCTGCCGGCCTGCTCGGCCGCCTCGATCATTGCCACGCCGATGCGGTCCTTCACGCTGGACAGCGGATTGAAGAACTCGAGTTTGGCGTAGACCGTCGCGGGCGCCTGGATGATCCGTCTGATACGAACGAGGGGCGTATTGCCGATCGTCTGGGTAATGTTGTCGTACAGTCTGGCCATTCCATCGCTCCAATGACAGAACAGGCCTCAATAGGGCCGGTCACGCGGGATCATAGGTAGGCTGTCTTGAAGCGTCAACCGGATTCTGATTCGTTCTCAGACACATGCCCGAATCTCAAAGCGGTTATCACCGCATCCCCTGGACGTTCCGGCCGCAGACAAACACTGCCGAAGGCTGGGCCGTTCCCGTGAGGATAGCATCAACGGGATCTCGTGACCCTGGGCGATCCAGCGTGACCACCGCCAGGTCGGCTCTCTTGCCGGTTTCCAGCGAACCGATCGCATCCGCCAGCCCCAGGGCCTTGGCGCCGGCCAGCGTACCCATGTGGATGAGCTGTTCGCCAGGAATCGACGGATCGATCCGGTAGAGGAACCGCAATTCATCGAGCACGGAGAGCGTATGGTTGCTGGCCAGCGAGTCGGTGCCCACACAGACATTGATGCCGCGAGCAAGCATCTCGCGCCAGCGGTGCGGCTCGTGGTTGAAGAAGGCATGCGAGCGGGGGCAGTAGGCGACCGATGCCTCCGAGGCGGCGATCAAGTCGAGATCCGAATCACTCACATAGTTGCAGTGAACCAGCAGCGGCCGGTGCGAAAGAAACGCGACGTGCTCCATGAACTCCACCGGCGAGCAGCCGGGCGGCTGGTACGAGCCGTCCCACAGCCCGAACTGCTCGAGCAGATCGCGGAAAGGTCCGGTGCCATCACGCAGGAACTGTTCTTCCTCGGGCGTCTCGGCGAGATGGGTACACAGGCCACGACAAATGCCAGACAGCCCGGAGACACACTCGATCGCCTCCCGGTAGACGTCGGCATCCGTGCTGTACGGTGCGTGCGGCGAAAGGCCGGGCACGAACAGGCTCTCCTGAGTCAAGGATCCCTTCTTTTGTGCCTCGGCGCAAAGGGGCAGGGACCCGTTGCGAAGCATGTCGGCTGCGACTTGCACTGCGCTGGGGTGTTTTCCGGCACGTTTCGGCCCGATGCCGAGCACTTCCAGGAAGCCGGCGATGTTGATCCGGCGGGCCGCCCATGCTTCGATCGCCTCCATGCCGTCACCGATATCGGCCACCGTGGTCACGCCGGCCGTCAGCGACTGCTGCAAGCCCTCGCGCACCGACTGGCGCACTGTACCGGGGGGGCTCAACCGCGGATGGACCGTCACCAGATCGCGGATCCAGCCGGTAAATGAACCGTGATAACGGAGGCCGCGACAGCCTGTGAGCATGAGATGCGTGTGGGCGTTGACAAAACCGGGAAGCAGGACGCTGTCGCCGAAATCGATCGCCGCGGGATCAAGCGTGCCGGCCTTCTCAACCGCGACGATGCGGCCATCCTGCACCACCAGGCGGCCGTTTTCGATCGGCGGCGAGGCAACCGGCAGAATCCATCGGGCATGGTAAACCGAAGAGGTCATCAGCCTACCCGTAGATCAGGAGCCACCATTGGCGATCGGCGGCATTCGCGTGTGCCAGTCGGTCCGCAACTGGTACTGGTGGGCGATGCGCAGCAGTTTCTCTTCAGCGAAGTGGCCACCCATCAGTTGCAGGCCGATCGGCAGGCCGGACCGGCTGAAGCCGCAGGGGATGCTGATCGCGGGGATTCCGGCCAGATTGGCCGAAACCGTATAGATGTCCATCAGGTACATGGCCAGCGGGTCGTTGATCTTCTCGCCGATGCGCACGGCCGGTGTCGGCGAGGTCGGGGAGGCGATCACATCCACCTGTCGGAGAGCCTGCTCGAAATCACGTTGGATGAGGGTTCGGACCTTGAGAGCCTTGAGGTAATACGCGTCGTAGTAGCCGCTGGACAAGGCGTACGTGCCGAGCATGATCCGCCGCCGGACCTCGGCACCGAAGCCTTCCTGGCGGCTGGAGCAGTACATGTCGATGTAGTCTCTGGGCGAGGCGGTGCGGTGGCCGTAGTGGACGCCGTCGTAGCGGGCGAGGTTGCTCGAGGCCTCGGCGGTGGCGATCAGGTAGTAGCAGGCGATGGCGTACTTCATGTGCGGCAGATGCACGGTCTGAACGGTGGCGCCGGCTGATCTGTATAATTCGATCGCCGCCTCGACGGCAGACCGCACCTCGGGATCGAGTCCTTCGCCGAAGTACTCCTCGGCATAGCCGATCCGCACGCTGGCCAGAGGCTGCTCCAGGGCCGCCAGATAATCGGGCACCGATTGATCGACACTCGTCGAGTCGCGATGGTCCTTTCCGGCGATGACGCCGAGCAGCAGGGCCACGTCGCGCACGGTCCGACCGAACGGCCCGATCTGATCGAGGCTGCTGCCGTAGGCGACCAGCCCGTAGCGGGAGACCCGCCCATAGGTCGGCTTCAGACCGGTCACCCCGCAGAATGAAGCCGGCTGGCGGATGGATCCGCCGGTATCCGAGCCGAGACTCCCCGCGGTGATCCCGGCCGCAACAGCCGCCGCCGAGCCGCCCGAACTTCCGCCCGGAACGTAATCAAGGTTCCACGGATTTCGCGTGACCGTGAAGGCGCTGTTCTCGGTGCTCGAACCCATGGCGAACTCGTCAAGGTTGGTCTTGCCGACGATGATCGCGCCGGCGGCTTCGAGCTTTTCCACGACGTGAGCGTTGTATGGAGCAGTGAAGTTTTCCAGAATCCGCGAGGCACAGGTGGTCCGACCGAACGCCGTGCACAGGTTATCCTTGATCAGCAGCGGCACGCCGGCCAGCGGCCCGTCGATCTGACCGCGAGAGATGCGCTCGTCGGCCTGGCGGGCAAGATGAAGCGCCCGTTCGACGTCCAGACTGATCACCGCCCGGATCTTGGGATCCAGTTCGCGTATGGCGTCGAGCATGTGCCGGACGCAAGCCTGCGACGTTCCCTTGCGGTTGCGGATCGAGTCACGGGTTTCCAGCAGCGTTGGTGCGGTCATATTCGTTGCCTGATCGCGGTCTTGCCCGTCGCAGGATCACGCGCTGTCCTGGTCCAGCACCTTGGGCACGGCAAAGAAGTTGCCCTCACGGTGAGGCGCGTTGGCGAGGGCCTGGTCCGGCGTGAGACCCGTCCTGGGCTCATCGGCCCGAAAGACGTTCTTCACCGGCAGGGCATGCGCCGTCGGCGGCACGTCGGTCGTGTCCACCTCGTTAAGCTGCTCGACGTACTCGAGAATGGCCGAGAGCTGCTCGCTAAACAGCCGAACCTCATCTTCGGTCGGATTCAGCCGCGACAGATGGCTGATATGCCTGACCTGGGCCTCGTCGATCTTGCGTGTCATAAGTCACCGTCTCGGGCGAGCCGATCCGATCGGCCCGTTCGCCGTGTGTACCAGTGTAAACAGGACGATGCGAATGGGAAAGCGGCTGCGGCGGACAGTTTGTCGGCAGGGTCTGCATTGGCGGCCCCGGGCTTTGCCAAGAGGCTCGCTCGCTGACCACGCTTCGGCGCGGCGAGACACGGGCACAGGCCCGACCGACGGCCGAACAGGAGAACGATCCCCGCGAGCAAAGGGGAGTCGTCCCAAGGCGGACCGCCTTTTTGCGGGCCGCAACCCAAACGTTCTGCGATCCAGAAACATGCGCGCAAGCCGCACAGATATCTGGCGGTAAGGTTCTATAGCGAGTGGTACGCCTCGCGCAAGATTTCGATGTTCTTGACGTTCACCTCGATTGTGTCGTCGGGCAGGGTGGTCTTCTCGTCGGCCTTGGCGAAACCGTAGAAGCCCAGGGCCATGGGGGCGATCTTCTTCCACATCAAGGCATCATGATCCTTCCAGCCGCAGAGGTTTTGAAGGATCAGCGTCCGCGGCCCGACCTGCCGCCGCAGCCAGTCGAGGTGATCAAGTTCCGGAGCTTCGTTGAGCACCCAGTCCACTTCCTCGAGCACACGGTGGCCCGTCCAGATCGGATACTCGCTCTTGAGGAACGGGTGGTTTGTCCAGATGACGGAGGGCCCGGTGGCTCGCACCGTCCACCGGATGTGCCGCCAAGCCCGCTCCATAGCCCGGCGGTCGAACTCGAGTATCATTTTGGTCGACGGCCTGCCCGACTCCGGGAATTCTTCGCCGAGAAGCTGGCGGTACATCTCTTTTTCGCAGTCAAGCCAGTTCTTATGCTGCGTCGGGCGAACCCAATCGATCATGAAGCCGTCCACACCGGTCTTGAGGATCGCGTCCTCGACCGACCGGCAAAAGTAGTCGAGGTACTCGAGCGTCATGGGGATCTTGATGGAGTCGGAATCGCCGCCATGTACGAGGTTCGGATGAAGCTTCTCCCAGTATGGATTCGCCCCGAGCGTGAAGTAGCCCAACACTCTCATCCCGGCCTTGTGCCCGAGTTCGACCATATCGCCGAGGAAGTTGGGGCTCTTGAGACCTGGGGTGACCGGGGCGACGTCGCTGGGGTACCACGCGTAGCCGTTGTAGGTGACGCAGAAGGTCTGGATGGTATTGGCTCCGAGGTCCCGGTACCAGCGGACATGGTCGGCCGGGTCCGCGTGGGCGTAGGTTCCCGGCGGCGATGGCTGGTTGCCGGCCCAGTTGAAGTCGATGCAAAAGGCCTTGATTGGTTTGGGCCAGGAGGAGGTATCCGGACCCTGCGCGTGTCGGGTCGCAGCTTGTTGTACGGATCCCCGAACGGTGGCGGGCCCGACGACGGCGGCGCAACCGCCGACAAGAAGCCGGCGCCGGGAGAACGCGGCGTTTTCGGGAAGCCCGTGAGTCATGATCGTGTCCTTTCAATGACAATCGCGGCAGGCCTGCGCCGCCTGGTGGCGGCTTCGACCGTGCCCTCCGGTGCGGATCGCGCCTGCAAGTGCATCATTCGGGAGACGAGTCAGGCCGCGGACCGGCAGGCCGGCTGCCGATCAGCGGCGAGCCCTGCACGGGCCGATATGCATCGAACCACATCTCGCGAACCTTGGCAACCGTGAGCTGCCGCTGCAGCAACTGCGCTTCGGCAGACAGGGCCGACCTGGTCGCCACCGGTGCCTGGAGCCGAAGATCGGCGAGCGCAGGAAGTACCAGGTCGCCGGGAGCGGCCTTCTGGATACCGCTGAGCTCATACAAGGTATCAGGCACCTCGGCAAATACGTTCAGACCCGCCTGCGCGGCCGTACCGACGTGCTTGGCGTCATCCGCCACGGGGGCGGCGCGATATCGGGCGAAGATGTTGCCGGTGATGCCGGCGGCCAAAGGCGCTTCCCGTGAAGCGGGCATCAGGAGATTGAAATGAACCGCCCGTTTGGCCACCCCCCAGCCGTCGAAGAAATTATGCTCAATGCGGATCTGCGGGCTCTCGCGACCGGCGGAAATCGCGGCGTAGGCGGGGCCCAAGAAGAGGTTGTCGGCGATCCTGGCCTGCGGTGCCGGTTTCGAGAGCAAATAATGCGTGGTGGTGAGTTTCGTGGCGGGCGCGCCACCCGGGCTCACACCGGGCTGAAGCGCTGCCGCGCCCACCAGGACATTGCCGGTCACCGTGCGAGGCGATTGTTCGATGACGTATGTGCCGCCAAGCAAGACGTTGCGGGTGACGACGGCATCTTCGGCGGAACAACGCAGCGCGTAACGGCCCTCGTCGCGGTCGGTCGCGCAGTTGACATAATTGCCCGTAATCGCGATTCCGGAGACGTTCCTGGCGTTAACGCTGATGGCGGCCCACTCGCCGACCAGAACATTGTTCTTCAGCAACGTCTGCGGGCACTCGATGCGAAACGCCGCGCTGGAGATGTTGTCGCTGATGACGCGAAGCCCCTCTCCGGTTCCCAGGAATTCGATGGTTGTGTCGCCGATGGTGCGGACGAAGGTGCAACTTTCGATCTCCGCCGTGGCCGCACCGCCGATGAACTCCACGTGAATGCGGCCGCAGTCGGTGAATCGGCAATGTGACAGCCACAAATCGCTGTCGGGCGAATTGAGAATGAGAAACACGGCCGGCGTGCCTCGTTTGCCGGAGACGGCCGAGCCCAGGCCGCGAAACACGACGTGCCGCGCAACCAGGGCGCAGCCGGACTCCAGGTCGCCGCTGATGAACCCGGGCGGATGGCCCGCCGGAGTCTCAACGGTAATGGGGCGCTCGGCGGTGCCTGCCAGCGTGAGACGGCTTCGACTGCTGAACCGTCTGCCCGACAAGCTGCCGCCGAAACGGATGGAAGCGCCGTTTGATCCCGGGCCGCCGACAAACCGGATCGTTGACCCCGGTTCGACTCGCACGGCCGCGTCTCGAATGCATACCTCTCCCTTGATCTCGATGACCCCGCTCCAGACGGTGTCGGCGTCGATGGTGCTTGGCGGTAGCATCTGGGCCGCAGCCGGCCGCGGCATGAGCACGAGTGCGGCAACGCAAGATAGGACTGCAGGAGCCCCGGAAACGGGGCGTTGAACCGGCTGTTTCATGTTCTATGTCCGCAGAGCCAGATCCTGGCTCTTCATCCACTCAAGGAAAGTCGAACGAAAATCCTGGATGTCCTGTTCGGTCAGCGTTCGCGAGGGGTCGCCGATGGTGGCCCGGAAAGTAAAGCTTCGCATACCCTGGGGTACGGAGCCGCCCTCGTAGCTGTCAACGAAAGCCAGGCGCCGCAAGAGCGGGTGATCGTACGTCCGCAGCGCCCCTTCGATGTCCTCGTAGCGTCGCGAGGATCGAGCGAGCACGGAGAAATCCAGATTGATGCGCGGGTAGACGGGCACGGGAGCCAGCTTGCGAGGTTCGGGGCGACGTTCGGCCAGGAGCGACAGGTTGATCTCAGCCAGGGCGATTGACCAGGCAACCAAATGTTCATCGATGCGGCGGCGCAGCGCTGCCGGGACAGCGGTGATCCGTCCGACAAGCAGTCCATCAAGTTTGACCGCGGCCGTTTTAGCGGGGTGCTCCCATGGGGCGGCGGCTTTTTCGGCGGCGAACTGAAAATGACCTTTGAGCACCTGTTGGGCAAATGTCTCCAAATCGCTCTTGAGCCGGAGGATCAGGGCGTCCTCATGTGCCGGCTTGCGACCGGGGGCAACCACGGCCAGCGCCAGGTGGCGTTGCTCGGTTTTTTCGGGCGCTTCTTTTTCTCCGTATGGCAAGGCGCTGCCGATCTCGAGCAGTTCGAAGCGCTCAAAGTGGCGACGGTTGAGATCGACGGCGGCAAGAAGACCGGGCAGCAACGTGGTACGAAGCCGTTCGGTCCCGGCCGCCACCGGATTCTTCAGCGACAGCGTCGGACCGGGATCGAAGCCCAGCAGCTTGAGCCACTCGGCGTCGAACCAGATGTAACGATGCACTTCGGCATAACTCATGCCGCCGCACATCAGGGTGAGCGTCTGGCGCTCCAATCGCGTGATGGCTTCCGGCTCGGCGTAACGGACGGTGACCTCGGGCAACGCCGGCGTGATCGTGCCGTAACCGATGAACCGAGCCACTTCCTCGATGATATCGGCCTCGATGCTGACGTCTTTTGTCGCCCGCCAAGTCGGCACGCCGACTTCAAGCATGCCGTCAACCGGCTTTACGGCGAAACCGATTTTTGCCAGGATGCTCATGATCCGGTCGGCCGGCACCTGGCGACCGATGTACCGGCCGACAAACGCCGGATCGACGCGGATCGTGATCGGTTTGGGCGGGTTCGGGAAACAGTCAGAGAGCCGGCTGGTAAACTTCATGTCCGGGAGTTCGGGACGTGCCAGGTAGACGAAACGTCCGATTCCGATGACCGTGTTATGCGGATCTTGTGACTTCTCGAAGCGAGCACTGGCATCGGTGCGATGTCCGAGAGCAGTCGCACACCGTCGGATGGTTGCCGCCTCAAAGTTTGCGCTCTCAAGGAGCAGATCGGTGGTCTTGGCGGTGACCTCCGTATTGGCGCCGCCCATGATGCCAGCCAAGGCCACCGATTGGCGGTTGCACTGGATCATGAGGGCACCCTCAGGCATGGTTCGGGTGAAACCGTCGAGGGTGACGAACTTCTCGCCCGGTTTGGCCAGGGCCACTTCGATTCGATCGATGTTCGCGCAGTCGAATGCGTGCATGGGCTGACCCAGTTCGGCCATGATGTAATTGGTCAGGTCGACAAGAATGTCGATCGGTCGCAACCCCACGTGAGCGAGCCGAACCTGCATCCACAGCGGGGCGGGTTGCGGGCGCACACCGGTAAAACGCAGCGCGCTGTAGCGCGGGCATTTGCTCGGGTCGTCGATGACGATCGGAATAGCCGGTAGCGCCGGGTCGTCCAGTTCCTGCGGCGGCACGATCGGGTACGGTTTCAGTCGGCGGTCGCAGATGGCCGCCACTTCGCGGGCGATTCCGTAGTGGCCCCACAGATCCGGCCGATGGGTGATGGACTTATTGTCGACCTCGATGACCCAGTCATCGAACAGGCTCATATCGACGGGACTGCCCGGTCTTGTGGAGGGCGGCAGCCACATGGCCCGCTGGCCGACAGTGGGCAGGCTGAGGGCATCACCGGGGACGATCATTCCCGCGCTGGTGCGGCCCGCGGTCTTGCGCTCAGCGACCTGCCCAACGCCGGGCAGCGTGGATCCCGGCGGAGCAAAGACCACGCGGTCACCGCTCTTCAGGCCCTCGGCGATGGTAACGGTATCCACCTGCTTGTTGCCAAGGTCGACCTTGACGAGAAACAACGGCTTGTCGCCGGGGATGGCTTCGACATTGACAATGCCGGCCGCGATCAGACCCGAGGCCGAGCAGGTGATGTGTTGGACGCCTTCGACTTCGGCTGTCGTACAGGTGAATCGCTCTGCCAGATCCCCGGGATCAAGGTCCTGGGGAACATCCACGAAATCGCGCAACCAGTTAAGTGAGATCAGCAAGGGTTCGTCCTTTTCAGTCAGGAGTCGAATTTACGGGACAGTACGATACGGAAGCAAGCAGGATCTTTCAAGATTCGCGGACGATCGGGATCCGACCGCCGCCGGGCCGCCACGCGGTCTTCGGCAACCGGCATGAGTGGTGTGACCTTGTCAGGGGCCGCGCGTGGGTATGGCCCCCAGCCGCGGCGAGACGCGGGCGCGAACGGGGTCGCCGTCCGGTGAGTCGGGAACGTAGTGCCGCTCAGGCCACATGTATCGCGGGATATCTGCCAGCCGTTGCCTTGAGAACAGAGGACTTGAGATGACCCGTTGCGTTGCCAACCATCTTTCTTTGTCCGCGTCGTCCCACATCGCTTCTGCAGGGAGTCTTCGCGCGTCGTTCGCGAGCCTGGGATCCATCAGGTTGAGCCGTTCGAGCCAATTGGGCAGGAGGTTGACCGTACTGCGGTCTTCCAGGTAACCAGGGGGAATACGGAACTTGATATGGCCGGGCCGACCGCAGGGCGGCGCATCGCTCCGGGCCAGATATGGGTCGGTCAAGCCATACAGATCGATGATCCGAACGTCGGGGCCGGCGTAGTAGGACACGATGCCCAGCGAATCGGTGGCGACCGTGATCGGACCGTATAGCCGGGCGTAGCGACAAGCGGCCATGCCGAAACGCAGCCACGAACCGGTGGAGCCTCGCAAGGCCTCCGTGGGATGGCGGAACGGATTATGCCATTTCCCGACCCAGTAGAACGAGTAGTCGTCTGAGATCGCACCCTGGCCGCCTTCTCTTGGACGGCCCACGTCGACCAGTGACGCGCCGGCGGCGATGAGCAAACAGGCGGCCGGGCCAGCGCCCTTGTGCCGCAGTCCGCCGCCCGCAAAGCCGATCGCGAGACAACTCGCCGCGCACAATCCCGCACCGGCAAGCAGGCCGATCCCGCCCCAGGTCGGCTGCCAAAACCCCACCAGTCCCAGCAGCACAAGGACTTCAATCGCAACCAAGACTGTGAACGCGGATCCGGCACGTGAGCCGTGTGTGCGACCAATCCACCCTACCAGGAGGACGCAGCACGTGGCGTAGCCGATCATTCCAAGGATTGTTGTTGCGGGCCACCTCGTGATCCTGTAGACCAGCTCATCCGCACCTCGACCGATGCAGGACAAAGCGACCGGCGAACGAACCTGGATCAGCAGAAATACGGCCCCAACCAGACCGATCGCCGCACTGACCGCCTTGGGCGAAACGCGGGTGCGAGATAGAAGGCAGCCGAGGAGCCAAGTCGTCAACACCACAGATGCAGTCAGTGCCGGATCCATGAACCGACCGCGCATGAAATCGCCGCCGATACTGATGACGTAAGCGACGTGGCACGCGATTCCCAGACCCAGCCATCCCAGGACGCCGGTCCCGCCGTGACCTCGCAGCCGGTTCGACACGGCCAAAGTCGGCGCTGCCACAATGGCGGTCAGAATCAACAGCGCATGGATCGGTTCTGACCGCGCGTAGTCCATCACATAGTGGGCTCCCATCGGCAAGGCCGCGGAGAAAGGCATGGTCACTTTTGCGTACGCGGTGTTCGGCAACGGCGTGCCGTAGTAGACGGTGGCAAAGCCATACCAGCCCAGAACGGCCAACAGCGCGAAAGCCGGCCCGAGCCACCGCCGGGATTGCCCTCCGGCGGAATTCCCCCGGTTTTGCTGATTCGCGGGAGTGGCAAGTTCCGGCGGCTTCCGTAACAGACAGGCGAGGAGATATAACGCAATCGGGGTCGTCAGGACCACCAGGTCCGGCCGTGTCAGAACCAGCAGGCCACAGAGCCACACCGCGGCGGTCAGCGGCGGCGGCTTTCCCGCAAGCCCACGTGCGGCCAGCAAAGCCCAGAGCGAGCCAGCAAGGGCGTTGGTCAGCGATGTCTCCAGTCCGGAAGTTTGAAACTCCACAAAGGTCTTCGAGCTCAATAGCATGAGGGCCATGAACTGCAGTCGGAGGACCCCGTGCCGCTCGTTGCGAAGCAACCATGCCTGTGTACCGAGCATTGCGACGGTCAGCAAGATACCCAGCGCAACGGCGACCCCGTAGACGTCGAACAGCAGGCCGCCGGCCGCGAGCAGAAAGAACCAGAGCGGATGGCTGAACCCCTGCACCCTCTCGCCGGGATTGAAGACCGGGCCGTGACCCGCCAGGAAGTTTGAGACGTGCCTGAAGGTGATGAAGGCGTCGTCCGAGACCCATGTGCGGTATAGAACAAAGAGGGCGGCCGCACACACGAGGCCGGCCGCGGTCAATCGGTATGTGGAGCGGCGGATGTCTTCAGTCGGGATGTCGGGGGCTGGGATAGCCTGGCGGCCGGCCGGGAAGTCCACGGGTGCCGACGGTGTCATGTGGCCGCTCCCATGGGTGGCTCAGTCTTTGTCGATGATTGCGGCGCCGTTCCTCTGCTCCGGCCGGATGATCGCCCGCAGGTCGCCGCTGTTGAGCCCGCGGATATCGGCCACTCCGTATTTCATCATCGCCAGCCGCGTCAGGCCCAGACCGAACGCAAAACCGGTGTATTCGCGTGGGTCGATATTGCCGCTGCGGAGCACGTTAGGATGTACCATGCCGCAGGGCAGGATCTCGATCCAGCCGCTGCGCTTGCAGGTCGGGCAACCGCTTCCGCCGCAAATGCCGCACTGCATGTCCAGTTCGAAACCCGGCTCGACGAACGGGAAATAGCCTGGTCGAAGGCGGACTTTGACGTCGCGGTGGAAGATCTCGGTCAGTATCAACTTCATCACCGCGATCAGGTTGGCGATGGAGATGTGCCGGTCGATCATGAGCCCTTCAAGCTGATGAAAGGTATTGGCGTGCGATGCGTCCTCCGTCTCGTAGCGAAACACCCGCCCGGGGGCGATGATGCTCAGCGGCGGACCGAGCCGCAACATGGCCCGGACCTGGCAGGGGGAGGTATGGGTCCGCAGCAGCCAGCCGTTGGTCAGCCAGAAGGTGTCCTGCATGTCACGAGCGGGGTGCATCGCCGGGATGTTGAGGGCCTCGAAGTTGTAGTAGTCGGTCTCCAGTTCCGGGCCGCCGACGACCACGAACCCGATCCGGGCCATGATTTCCTCAACCTCCCACTGGACGGCGGTCACGGGGTGGACGCTGCCTCGGGGAACCACCGGGCCGGGCAAGGTGGGGTCAAAAGCCTGCTCGGCCGATGCCTGCCTGTCGGCCGCCTGTTCAAGAGCGGCCTTGGCCGCGGCAAACATCTCGGTGATGCGAGCCTTGGCCTGATTGATCTCCTTGCCGGCCGTACCCCGAACCTCGGCCGGGAGCTTGCCGATCTGGCCGAGCAGGCTGCCCAATGGTCCCTGCTTGCTCATCAGCCGGCTCTCCGCCTGGCGAAGGGCGTCCACAGTCTTCGACTCGGCCAGCAAACGCTCCGCTTCCGCCGCCGCCTTCTTCAACTGTTCAGTAAGCTGCTCAAGCATGGTCTATCATTCTCGAACCACTGACGTAAAGCCGGTACGATAGGACGCAATCGGGGGGAATGCAAGGCGGGGCAACGGTTGGAGCGCCGGCGGCATTCAGCCTCAGGCGCCCGGCATGAAGGATCTTCGACTCCCGCCAGTCGCACATGGGGATCGCGCGAGCCGCGACGGAACAAGTGATGTCAACGGTTTGAGAGGCTCCTATCGGCCCCTCACGTAACCTGTGATCAGCTTCCATCGTTCTCCGGAAAACAGGCAACCCTTCGTGATTGTCTGGATTTCCTTCCAGCGCTGTTCGAGGCTTGTATCGGCCCAGGGGGCGGTCGGCGGAAGAGTTCGGGCGTCTGCGATCAGGGTCGGGTCGCCTTCATCGAGCCGCCGGCGCCAATCCGGAAGCTCATTGATCACCATCCGCGACCGCAGGTACTCCTTCGGAATGTCGTGAAGCAAGTGGCCGATGCGGGAGTTCGGATCGGCGGGCAGACGGGCGATGAACGAGTCGGTCAGGCCGAGCTTATCGACGATCTGCACCTTCGGACCGGCAAGATAGCCCAGGAACCCCGTCGTGTCCCAGGCGATGGTGATCGGCCCGTACCGGCCGGCATACCGGTTCGCGGACTGGCCGAGTCGAACTCGGTCGTTCACGCACTCTTCGGGGTATTGGGCCGGCCGGGCAAATCGGCTCTCGCGCCAGGTGCCGGCATACCATGCGTACTCGTCGGCGATGCCGTCAACGGCAAATTCGGTTGTGCGCGGTTTGAAATCAAAAAGCGTACACAGCCCCGCCGCTGTCAGCACCAGAATCGATGTCACGGGTCCCGGGGCCAGCGGCCTGCGCCTTATCAGGAATATGACGGCGGCGATGCCGCCAAGCGCCGTGATTGCCAGGAGGATGATGGCAAGAAGCGGATATACCCCCGGCGGTCCGATCATGCGAAACGCCGCGAATTGCCACACTGCCCGGCCCACGCTCCAAGCGATGCCGGCGATCAATACCAGCGAAAAGACGCCTTTCCAGAAACGCCGCGGCGACAAGCGTCCGATCAGATCGCCGGTCAGTATCGCCGTGGCCACCAACCGAAGGTTCAGAAACCGGCCGCGCATGAAGTCGCCGCCGACCATGACCACATAGCCGACGTGCAGCCACACGGCCACGACGAGGGCCAGCCGCACCTGGCCGCCCGGACGCTTGGCTCTGAAGTCACGCACTGCTATGACGGTCTGGATGATGAGCACGATCGGAATAATCAGTCCGTGGATCGGCTCGGCGGCACTGTAGTTGCGCAGATAAGCCAGACCGCGAAGGATCGTCGTGCCGAGCGGCATTCCCGTCTTGGCGTAAGCGGTGTTGGGCAATGGTGACCCGTAGTAGACTGTGGCAAAGCCGTACCAAGCCAACAGCGGCAGCAACGCAGCCAAGCTCAGCAGCCAGGCGCGGCGACGGCGTCCTCGAAGCAAGTGAAGTGCCAGCAGGAACAACGGCACACAGGGGACCAGGTGGTCCGGTCGATTGAGCATCAGGAGCGAGCAGATGAGCACGATAGCGGCGGGGGACGGTGCGAAACGTGTTTGAGGCTGGTGCGGCACCCCCCCCTGCCCCCCCTTGGTAAGGGGGGGAGAAGACAGGGCGGGATTGCCAGTCTGCTCGCGATCCCCGGTTGTGAAGGTGAGAAGCCAGGCCCACATCCACACAACCAGCAGGTGCGTCAGGCAGGTCTCCAGGCCTGAAGTCTGGTACTCGATGAACGTGGGGGAAGAGAGCAGCATCGCGGCCGCGGCCATAAGGCACAAGCCGTTGTGTTGCCGTGCGCGGAAGAAGCGGCTCAGCAGGAGGATGATCGCGGCAGTCGAAACAAGGCCGAGAATCATCGCCAGCGGGTGGGGATCGAGCAACGTGCTCCCGGTCAGAAGTATCAGGAACCACAGCGGATGCGTATAGCCCTGGACTCGCTCGCCGGGATTGAACACCGGCCCGTTTCCGTTAAGGCAGTTCGCCACGTGGCGGAAAGTGATGAATGCGTCGTCACAAACCCAGGCTCGCCAGAAGACGAACACAACCGCTGCCGTCGCCATGATGACGGTCATCGATCGATAGGCGGTCATCGGCAACGCGGTGGGCGCGGTCCTGGATGTTCCATCGGGTACCTCACTCATGCCCGACACGGTAGCCGACGGCGGACCAGGATTCCAGATCGGCCGGTTACGCCAGGAGGCGGAGCCTTGGACATGCGCACGGGATGCGGAGTAGGATGGTGAAATGCAAGAACTTTCGAAGCTCTGTCTCTGGCTGACCATTTCGTGTGTCACGGGGGGCTGTTCCAAGATGGTCGAGTACGATCTGCTTATCCGCAACGGCGAGATATACGACGGTTCCGGAAGAGCGCCCTTTCGCGGCGACATCGCGATCAACGGCGATACGATCGCCGAAATCGGGGACCTGCCTGCGGCTCGCGGTCGGACGGAGATTGACGCCCGGGGACTGGCCGTCGCGCCCGGCTTCATCAACATGATGAGCTGGGCCAATGAATCACTGATCGCCGACGGCCGGTCGCAAAGCGAGATTCGCCAGGGCGTGACTCTCGAGGTGCTTGGCGAAGGCAACTCGATGGGGCCTCTTAACGACAAGATGAAGGCCGATGAAAAGGAGCGCCAGGGCGACATTCAATACGACATCGAGTGGAGCACTCTGAGGGAATACCTCGATTACCTGGTTCGCCGAGGGGTATCCTGCAACGTGGCCTCGTTTGTCGGAGCGGCGACGGTTCGCATCCACGAGATTGGTCACGAGAACCGCAGGCCGACCGCGCAGGAACTCGAGCGAATGAAAGCCTTGGTCCGCCAGGCGATGGAAGAAGGGGCCGTGGGGCTGTCATCGGCGCTCATCTACGCGCCCGGCTGCTACGCGGATACCGAGGAACTGCTGGAGCTGGCGAAGGTCGCGGCGGAGTATGACGGCCTGTACGCCTCGCACCTGCGCAGTGAGAGCGAGCAGTTGCTGGAGGCGCTGGATGAGTTCCTGAGCATCGCGCGGCAGGCGAAGATCCGGGCGGAGGTTTATCACATCAAGGCCTCCGGCCGCCGCAACTGGCACAAGCTGGACGCGATGCTCGGGCGCATCGAGGCCGCCCGAGCCGAGGGTTTGCACGTCACTGCGGACATGTACACGTACCATGCCAGCGCCACCGGTCTGGATTCGATCATGCCCCCGTGGGTTCAGGAAGGCGGTCACCGGGCCTGGGTCGAGCGTCTGAAGGACCCCGCCATCCGCGAGAAGGTGAAGCAGGAAATGCGGATGACCGGAAACGCCTACGACAACGGGCTGATCGCCGCGGGGTCGGCCGACAACATCATTCTGATCGGTTTTCGCAGCGAGGCCCTCAAGCCGCTGACCGGGATGACCCTGGCGGAGGTGGCCGCTCAGCGAGGCCGGTCGCCTGAAGATACGGCAATCGACCTGATCATCGAGGACGACAGCCGGGTGGGCGCGGCGTTCTTTACCATGTCCGAGGACAACGTTCGCAAGGAGATCCGTCAGCCGTGGATCAGCTTCTGTTCCGATTCCGCTTCGCAGGCCCCCGAGGGCGTCTTCCTTAAGAGGAATCCACATCCGCGGGCTTACGGATCGTTCGCCCGATTGCTGGGCAAGTACGTCCGCGAAGAGAAGCTGATCTGCCTTACGGAGGCGATCCGGCGTCTGACCTGGTTGCCGGCCGAGAACATGCGACTGGACCGGCGCGGCCGGTTATCGCCGGGTTATTTCGCGGATATCGTGGTCTTCGACCCGGCGACGATCATCGATCGCGCCACTTTCAAGCAACCGCATCAGTACGCCACCGGCGTGCGGGATGTCTTCGTCAACGGCGTGCAGGTGCTGAGGAACGGCGAACACACGGGGGCCAAACCGGGCCGTGTCGTGTGCGGTCCGGGGGTGCGAAAAGGCTGAGCGTTTCGCCGGCGAGGAAGCTCGTTTGACGAGCAGGACATCCATGTTCCGACGGTCAAGCATTACCCTGCTGTGTGCGATCCTGCTCGCGGTTCCTGTCGCGTGTCGTTCTGGAAGTCGGCCGGTCCCGACGCCGACAAGCCCTGTCCGCAGCGGGTTCGCCTATGATCGCGGCGGCATCATTCGCGGACCTCGCGACTGCAAACAGATCGCCTTGATATTCACCGGCGGCAAATACGGCGAGGGCACGGCCGCCATCCTCGACGCGCTCAGCGCACGGGACATCAAGGGCTCCTTCTTCGTGACCGGCGACTTCATTCGTGTTCCCGAGCATCAGGCACATCTTCGGCGGGTTGTTGCCGAAGGCCACTATCTTGGTCCGCATTCCGACGCCCATCCGCTCTATTGCTCCTGGGAGGATCGCGATCAGACCCTGGTGACTGAGTCGGACTTTCGCGCCGATCTGGAGAAGAACCTCGCCGACCTTTCTCGCCATGGCCGTACCCGCGAGCAGATGCGGTACTTCATCCCGCCATATGAGTGGTACAACGAGCAAATCGTCACGTGGGCGCGTGACATGGGCCTGGTGCTTTTCGACTTCACGCCAGGCACGCGGTCCAATGCCGACTACATGGCCGACAGCGATCCGAGATTCGTTTCCTCGCCGCGGATTGTCGAGAGCATCCTCGAATATGAATCGTCCAAGCCGGATGGTCTCAACGGGTTCCTTCTCCTCTTGCATCTGGGCGCAGGTCCCGATCGCACCGATAAGATGCACGCCCACCTCGGCCCGCTGCTCGACGAGCTCGCTCGACGCGGCTATCGCTTCGTCCGCGTGGATGAGATGCTCGGCGGACAGTAGGGCATGGTCGGGGCCGTCGAAGGCAGCGGAGACCTGCCGATCTGCTCGCCCCCGGAAGCTGGGGCCGGCTCCGGCTCAACAAGACGGCAGGTCTCGGTCGCTGTGGCGACCTCGACGCTGCCCTACCGTGACCGCTGG